>Ga0156018_1237_pt1 | contig 55660 bp, 52 predicted proteins | sample RifCSPlowO2_02_FD_107672 | JGI IMG/M metagenome (GOLD analysis project Ga0156018, IMG submission 107672) | Acidobacteria bacterium RIFCSPLOWO2_02_FULL_65_29 | reverse complement strand
GGCCATCGCAAAGTTCAGCATGGCCACCACGGAAAAGTGGACGGACAAGTCGGGCGGGCCGCAAGAGCGCACCGAGTGGCACAATATCGATCTGTGGGGCAAACAGGCCGAGTCGTTGAAGGAGTACCTCACCAAGGGGAAACAGATCTACGTCGAGGGCCGACTCCAGAGCCGCAAGGTCCCTCGGTGTCGTCAATGCGATGGGTTCTTCCCCGACCGCGATTTTCGCCCGAACAGCCGGGAGCCGATGCGGTGCCCGAAGTGCAGCCATGAGGCGCCCCCGTACGTCGACACGCGAGTCGACGTGCGAGTCGATCGGATCACGTTGCTCGGCGGCGGTGGCGGCCGCGGTGCGGACCGCGGCGAGGGCGTGGCCCACGCGGCGCCGGTGGAATCGACCGAGGCCCTGACCGACGACGACATCCCGTTCTGAACCCGCAAGATTGAGGATTTGAGAATTTGAGAATGTGAGGATTTGGAATCAGGAGCGAGTCACGCTGCGTTAAACGCGACAGATCCTTGACGCCGACGCGGTGTGGGCTCTTGACGTTAAATCCTGAATTCCTCAAATCCTGAATTCCTCAAATCCTCCATTCCTCAAATCCTCCATTCCTCAAATCCTGAATTCCTCAAATCCTCCATTCCTCAAATCCTCCATTCCTCAAATCCTCCATTCCTCAAATCCTCAAATTCCACTTCCCAGCCGGTTAGGTCTTCCTCCCGTATCTGTCCTCCAGCCGCACGACATCGTGCAGTTCGGGTGTCGAGACCTCGAAGATGTCGCTGTCTTCGAGGGCCGTCATCCGATGGATGGTCTTCGCCGTGATGTGAACCCGCTCGCCGGGGCGCATGTCGCGCCTGACGAGCGTGTCGCCCTCCTGAATCTCGAAGAGCAGCAGCCCGGAATGCAGATAGATGGTTTCGTCCTTGATGTTGTGGTACTGCAGGCTCAGTGCGTGGCCGGCGTTCACGTGGATCAGCTTGCCCACGTAGCGGTCGGTTTTCGCCCAGTGCAGCTCGTACCCCCACGGCTTGTCGACTCGCGGAATATCGCTCACGTACGTTCTCCGTTCTGCGTTCGAGGTTCGACGTGCTCGAGGGTGACGTGCTCCGTTCGACGTTCGAGGTTCGACGTGCTCACGATTCGACGTTCGAGGCTCGACGTTCAAGGTTCGACTGCAAGGTGGCCGCGAGCTCGTGCTCGATCTCTTCGACGGTCGGCAGCCGCAGGACGCGCCGCGCGAGGGCCCGCAATTCGTCGTGGCGGACCTCGGCAAGCGCCTGCCGCGCGAGGCCGATGGCGCCGGGCGTCATGCTGAACTCGGTCAGCCCCAAGCCCACCAGAAGGGGCACCAGCGCAGGATCCGAGGCCATCTCGCCGCAGAGCGACACCGGGATGCGGCGGCGGGTGGCCGCCCGCCGGACCATGAGAATCATGCGCAGAATGGCCGGATGGAGGGGCGCGTACAGTCCGGAGACGCGCTCGTCGGCGCGGTCGACGGCGAGGCAGTACTGAATGAGATCGTTGGTGCCGATGGTGAAGAAATCCGCCTCGCGCGCCAGCAAGTCCGCGCTGTAGGCCGCGGCCGGAATCTCGATCATGGCGCCGACGGGCACGTGGGGAGGCGCATGCTCGCCTCGCCGGGCGATCTCGGCGGACGCCTCGACCACCATCCGGCGTCCCTCCCTGAGCTCGCCGACTCCGGACACGAACGGGAACATGATGCGCAGCGAGCCGTGTCGCGCGGCGCGCAACAGCGCGCGCAACTGCACCCTGAAGAACTCGGGCCGTTTGAGACTGAGGCGCAGCCCGCGCAATCCCTGACCCGAGCTGCGGCCGCCCTCCGCCCCCCAACCACGCGCCGCCGGCTCACGAGACGACCGGCGCTGCAGCTGATCCTCGTCGACATCGAACGTGCGCACGGTCACGGTTCCCGGGGCCATGCCCTCGAGCAGGCCTCGATAGACCTCGTACTGCCGATCTTCCGCGACGGCGTCGGCGCCGCCCGCCAGCAGGAACTCCGATCGGTACAGCCCGATGCCCTCGGCGCCGGCATAGCGCGCGGCGGCGAGATCGTCTGGGAACTCGATGTTCGCTTCGAGGTGGACCCTGACGCCGTCGGCGGTCACGCCGGGGCCGCGTGGCTCGCCCTCGATGCCTTTGGCGGGCCGCCGGTCGTCGGCCCACCGGCCGGCGCGCGCCAGCGCCTCCGCGTCCGGCTCGACGATGAGCTCGTCGGCATCGCCGTCGAGCACGACGAGCTGCCCTGCCAGCACGAGATGGCTCGCGTTGTGGAGGCCGACGACGGCGGGCACATCGAGAGAACGAGCCAGGATGGCCGTGTGGTACGTGCGGCTGCCGGCGTCGGTGGCGAACCCGCGAACCCTGGTCCAGTCGACCTGCGCGGCGAGCGACGGCGCAAGCTCGTCGGCAATCAGAATGGACGCCTCGTCGACCTCGCGCAGCAGGTCGCGCGTCGCCACGCCGTGCCGCAGGTTCATCGTCAATCGCCCGACGAGGTCGGCCACGTCACCTTTGCGCTCGCGGAAGTACGGGTCGGCGACCTCGTCGAACTCGCTGCTGAGATCGTGAAACAGTTGCTGCACCGCCCACTCGGCGTTCACGAGCTCGCCGCGCACCAAGGCGGCCGCCCGCGGCACGAGCATCGGGTCGTCGAGCATGAGCAGCTGGGCGTCGAAGAGCGCGGCAAGCTCGGGGCCGCGTCTCCGGGCCACGCGCGCTCTGATCTCGACCAGCTGCTCTCGTGTTCGGAGCCGTGCGCGATCGAGCCGGGCGGTCTCCTGTTCGAGCCGAGCGGGCGTCACGCGATATCTCAGCGCTTGTGAGTGCTGCGTCAGAATGACGGCTCGCCCCGACACCACGCCGGGTGATACGCCGACGCCGGCCAGACGTATCATCGAGCGCCGCCAGAGGCGCCTGGCATGGCACCATGGTCTTCGCCGAACCCGGAGGCGACGAGCGAAGCGAGCGCGCTCACGGCGTCTGCCTCGTCGGATCCCTCGGCGCTGATCGTCACCAAGGTGCCGCGCGCCGCCGCGAGGAGCAGGAGTCCCAGGATGCTCTTGCCGTCCACTTCGCGTCCCCTGGCCGCCACACGGATCCGCGAGCCGAACCGCGCGCCGAGGTGCACGAACTTCGCCGCCGCACGCGCGTGCATGCCGAGCTCGTTCACGAGCGTCACAGAGTGGCAGGTCATCGCCGTTCGACGGTCCTACGCATTGGTCTTTTCGCTGCGGAGCAGGTCCGACGCGACCCAGATGGCGTTGCGTCCGTCCTCGCGCATCTCTCGCGCCGCGGCCTGGAGGCTCTGGGAACTCCGAAGCGAGGCCAGCTTGATGAGCATCGGCAGGTTGACGCCGGTGATCACCTCGACGCGGTTGGCTTCGAGGAACGTCAGGCCGAGGTTCGACGGCGTGCCGCCGAACATGTCGGTGAGGATCAGCACGCCAGCGTCGCTCTGCACGCGCTCGATGGCCCGGGCGATATCCTCGCGTGCCTCGTTCACCTCGTCGTGCCAGCCGATCGACACGGCGGCGAACTGCGGCAGGTCGCCGACGATCATCTCGGCGGCGTTGACCAGCTCGTTGGCGAGCTGGCCATGAGTGACGACGACGACTCCAATCACGGCCCTTCTCCTAGGCGCAAGCCCACCTGCCCCGCCCGACCCACCCGGCCTACCTGACCCGCCCGGCTCTCGACCTCACGCACGGCCGATGTCTCGGTGGCGGACGCGCACGCGCGCACCAGGGACGCTCGCAAGCGGGCGGCGCAGCCGCTCGGCGATCATCACCGATCGATGCCGTCCGCCCGTGCACCCGATGGCGACGGTGAGGTAGCTCTTTCGTTCGGCCACGTAGCGCGGCAGCACGTAGCGCAAGTACTGTTCCAGCCGGTCCATGAACTCGCGTGTCGAGCGTTCTCGCTCCATGAACGCGACGACCGCGCGGTCGCGGCCCGTCCGGCGGCGAAGCGCCGGCACGAAATGCGGGTTCGCCAAGCACCGGACATCGAACATCAGATCGGCGTCAACCGGCACGCCGTGCTTGTAGCCGAAGCTGAGCAGTGTGACCACCAGGCCCGCGTGCGAGCGGGTGCGCGACAGGCCCATGAAGAACTGCCTGAGCTCGTGGACCGTCAGGTCCGAGGTGTCCACGATTTCGTCGGCGTGAGCGCGAATGGGCGCCATGCGCGCGCGCTCGGCGCGGATGCCCTCGCTTGCGGATCGATCCGGTGCCAAGGGGTGCGGCCGCCGCGTTTCACTGAACCGGCGCACGAGCGCCGCAGTGCTGGCTTCGAGGAAGATCAGCACCGGGTTCAAGCGACGCATCCGGCGCAGCCGCCCGAAGATTCTGGGGAACGAGGACAGGAAGTTGCGCTCACGCACGTCGACCACAATCGCGACCTTTTCAAGGTCGCCGCGGATCGCGAGCTTGGCCAGCGTGGGGATGAGCGTGGTCGGCAGGTTGTCGACGCAGAAGTAGCCGAGATCCTCGAGCGCACGGATCGCCTGGGACTTGCCCGCCCCCGAGAGGCCCGTCAAGATGATGAACGGCTGCCCGCCCGGCCGGCCCGATGGGCCGGGTCGACCGCTTCGCCGCTCCGGCGTCACCGCCCTCCTCCGGCCTCGAGGTCCTCGGCGTCCTCGACGTCCTCGGCATCGTTGACCGGTTCGGCGGGAGCCGCCTGGCGCAGCGTGCGCTCCAGACGCTCGGCCAGAAGGCGCGCCGCGTGGTGGCCGCGGGCACGGAGCAGCTGGTTCCTGGCGGCGACTTCGACCAGGATCGCGATGTTTCGCCCGGGCGCCACCGGCATCCTGACGAGCGGAAAACGCAGTCCCACCAGCTCGAAGAACTCCTCGTCGAGGCCGAGCCGCTCGTACTCACGAGCCGAGTCCCAGCGCTCGAGCTGTACGACGAGCTCCACGCGCTTCGATGACCGGGTCGAGGCGATGCCGAACAAGTCCTTGACGTTGATCACGCCCAGCCCGCGCAGCTCCATGTGGTGCCGCGTCATCTCGGGGCACGTGCCGATGGCAATCGATTCGGCGCGCCGCCGCACGTCGACCGTGTCGTCGGCCACGAGCCGGTGGCCCCGGACGATCAGGTCGAGCGCGCATTCGCTCTTGCCAATCCCGCTTTCGCCGACGAGGAGCACGCCGAGCCCGAGGATGTCCATGAGGACGGCGTGAACGATCGTGCGTTCGGCGAGACTGTCGTCGAGCAGCGAGCTCAGCTTGGCGATGGCCGCTGGCGTGGCGACGGCCGTGTGCAGGAGGGGCAGGTGCGCTCGCTCCGCCTCGACCACGAGCCCGGGCGGCGGCGGGAAGCCGCCCGTGATGAGCACGCACGGAAAGTCGCGGGCCAGCGCCAGGCGAATCGCGGTCATCGCGGCAGGCGGTTCGAGCCTCTCGAGATACCGGATCTCGCTCTCGCCGAAGACGAGCACGCGGCCGGGCTTCAGGTACTCGTGGAAGCCGGCCAGCGCGAGGCCGGTCTTCTGGATATGGGGGCTGGTGATGATCCGATCAAGGCCGTCGGCGCCTGCCAGCAGGTCGAGCGTGAGGCCGAAGGCTTCCGGGCGGCTCGCCAAGAGCCCACGGACGCTCACACCGGGAGGGGGGGTCACGGTTCGGTCTCGACCAGCATCAACTCCCCGTCCGGGCGACGGAACAGCACGCTCACGGCCGCAGTCTCGGAGTCGCGAAAGACGAGCACGCCGTCGCCATCCGCCGCCACCTGGCGCAGCGCGTCGGCGACTGACATCGCCTTCAGCGCCTGGCGCGTGGTGCGCAGAATCCGCGGCATCCGTATCTTTGGCGACACGCCTCCGCCCCGTTCCTGCCCCGTGGACTCGCGCTGCGAGGCAGGCGCCCCGGCCGCGGGCGCCGGCGGCTTCGGCCCGTGCCGCGTGCGCGCGCGCCACTTCCCCTTCACCCGCTGCGCCTGCTGCGCCAGCTTGTCCACCGCCTGGCGCATGGACGCGTCCCAGGTGGCGGCGGCACCCACGCTGTGCAGGAACTGCTCGCCGCGGGCATGCAAGCTCACGTCGGCGCGGCGGCCGCCGCGCTCGTGGCTGAGGACCACCGCGGCCGACACCGCGCTATCGTTCAACATCCGTTCGACACGGGCGAGCTTCTTGTCGACGAGACGGCGAAGCGTGGGGGTGATGTCGACGTGACGGCCGGTCAATTCGAGGCGCATGATCAGCTCTCAGCTATCTTGGACATCGACAGTCGGTCAGTTCACAGTTGACAGTCCCCAGTTGACAGTTCGACCGGCTTTCCTCTGTTGACGGTGAACTGTCGACTGTCGACTCGCTGTCGAGCGCGTCAGTACATCACTTTCCGCTGATTGGACGTCGGGATCTTCAACTCCTCACGATACTTCGCAATCGTGCGGCGGGCCAACTCCAGACCCTCTCGCTGCAGGATGCTCACGATCTTCGAATCGCTCAGCGGTTTGCGCGGATCCTCGTTCTCGATGATCTTGCGGATGCGCTGTTTGATCGTCACCGACGAGACGCTCTCCCCATACGAGCTGCTGATCCCGCTGTGGAAGAAGTATTTCATCTCGAACACGCCCTGCGGCGTGTGCATGTACTTGTTGGTCACGACGCGGCTGACCGTCGACTCGTGCATCCCGATGTCGTTGGCCACGTCGCGCAGGACGAGCGGCCGCAGGTGCTCGATGCCGTGGTCGAGGAAGTCTCGCTGGAAATTGATGATGCTGTTGGCGACCTTGTGAATGGTCTTCTGCCGCTGCTCGACCGACTTGATGAGCCACAGGGCCGATCGGAACTTGTCCTTCACATAGGCCCGCGTCTCGTCGGTGTTGCCCGCCGCGCCCTTGTCGAGCAGCCGCCGGTAGACGGGGCTGATCCGCATCTGCGGCAGGCCGTCTTCATTCAGCACGGCGACGTACTGGTCCTCCACCTTCACCACGTACACGTCGGGGATGACGTATTGCGACTGCGTCGGGTTGTAGCGGCTGCCCGGCTTCGGGTCGAGGTGGCGGATGATCTCGATGTGTTCCTTGAGGTCATCGATGGTCAAGCCGACCTTGCGCGCGATTTCGGGCACCTGATGGTTTTGGAGCAGCCGGAGATGGTCGCTGACGATTCGTTCGGTGGGTGTGCCCTCGAGACCCAGGTGACGAAGCTGAAGGAGCAGGCATTCCTGCAGGTCCCGCGCCGCGACGCCCGTCGGATCGAAACTCTGGACCAGACGGAGCGCCCGCTCGACCTCGGCGACCGGCCACGGGCCCATGCCCGCAAGCTCGTCGAACGACGCCACCAGATATCCGTCGTCGTCGAGGTTGCCGATGATGGCCGACCCGATCTCGCGCATCAGCGCGTCGTCGGTCTGCATCGACAGCTGCCACATCAGGTGATCGGCCAGCGAGGTCAGCGTCGACAGCGTGTTTTCGATGGGCGGCAGTTCCTTGACTTCCTGCGGCGCCTTGGGCCGATAGCCGTCGTCGAGATAATCCCCGAAGAAATACTCGTAATCCTGGTCGTCCCACACGTCGTTCTTGACGCCTTGCTGTGGTTCCGGCTTTTCAGGGGTGGCGGCGGCGTCGACGGGCTGCAGGTCCTCGGTCGGCACCTCCTCGAGCATCGGATTCTCGACCATTTCCTGGTTCAAGAGGTCCGACAGCTCGAGCGTCGACATCGGCAGCAGCTTGATGGCCTGCTGCAGCGACGGCGTGAGAATCAGTTTCTGGACGAGCTTGGTATGAAGCTTCTGGTGGATGCCCATGGGCCGTTAGGCCGCCCGTCACCGGGCCGGCGCCGCGCATGCAATTCCTAGGCCTTATCTTAGTCCAATCGGAACTCGGTCCCCAGATAAATCCGGCGGACTTCCTCGTCGGCGGCCAGGCCGACGGGCGTCCCGCTCTTGAAAATCACGCCGTCATGCACGATGTAGGCACGGTCGGTGATGCGCAGCGTTTCCCGAACGTTGTGGTCGGTAATCAGCACGCCAATGCCGCGATCGCGCAAGTGAAAGATGATCTTCTGGATGTCCGATACCGCAATCGGATCGATGCCGGCGAAAGGCTCGTCGAGCAGGATGAACTTCGGCGAGGTGACCAGGGCCCTGGTGATCTCGGCCCGCCGCCGTTCGCCGCCCGACAGCGTGTAGGCGGGCGACCGGGCGAGCGGCGTCAGATTCAATTCCGCGAGCAGCTCGCGAAGCCGAGCGCGCCGATCGGAGCCGCCGAGCCCCATCGTCTCGAGAATGGCGAGGATGTTCTGCTCCACCGTGAGGCCCCGAAAGATCGACGCCTCCTGCGGCAGATACCCGATGCCCTTGCGGGCCCGGACATACATCGGATCGTCGGTGACGTCCTGGCCGTCGAGCTCGACGCGCCCGGAGTCGGGCGCCGTCAGGCCCACGGTCATGTAAAAGGTGGTGGTCTTGCCGGCGCCGTTTGGCCCGAGAAGTCCGACGATTTCCCCGGACGCGACGTCCAGGTTGACGCCGCGGACGACCGTGCGGCCGCCATACGACTTTGTCAGATTGATGGTGCGGAGCGTCGCCGGCGTCATTGCGGAGGACAGTTGGCGACGCCGCTCGACCGGGTCCGGGTCTGTTCGTTGCCGTCGACGACGATCGTGTCGGCCGTCTTGTTGAAGGTGACGGTCTGGCCGGTCGTGACCCTCCCGCACTCGTCGGTGATGGTGACCGGCGCGCCCGTCACGACGTAGCGCTCGTCGGCGCTGAAGTAGGTCATGCGCGCGCCCCTGGTCTCGCGATTCTGATCGCGGAGCGTCACGGCGTCGTAGGCCTCCGCGCGATCGAGCTGGTCGCCCGATGGTTTCAAGTACAACTCGATCCGGGCCGCAGCCATGTCGCCCTGCGGTCCGTTCATGTGGGCGTCGGCCAGATACGTGGCCCGTCGCGATGATTCTTCGTAGGCGAACGTCTTCGACGAGCCGGTCGAGCGGATACGGTCGCGCTTCCCGTCCTTGCCCTCCTGCTCGAGCGCGATCGAGGTGACGACCGATCCGGTCGCGGTCAGATCGCCGCTCGCCTCGTTCAGGACAATCGTCGGTGCCTTGATGGATGTCTCGCCCTGCCAGAGCTGCGCGCCGCCGGAATAGGTTGCCGTCGATCGCTCACCGTCGTACACGAGACTGCCGGCGGCCGCCGCCACCAGCTGGTCCTGCTTGAACATCGAGGGGACCCGCGCGCCTCCACCAGTGGCGTCGTTGGACCGCGTGGGGGTGCGCGGGGGCTTGAGCTCGCTCTTGACCGCCCCCTCGGCCTTCACCACCGGACCGACCAGCGTCACGTCGATCCGAGAGGCCCCGACGGCAATTCGATCGTTCTCGACATGCGGAGCGGAGGCGGCCGGCTCCGATCCGCTGAGCTCCAGGGCGCCCTTGCCAACGAGGTAGCGGGCGCGCGCCGCGGTGGCGACGAGGCCACGATCCTCGAAGCGCACTTGCTGGGCAAAACGCGCGTCCTCGATCGCGCCGAAGCCGCGCTCGAGCGTGACGTCGAGTACGGCGGAGCGCGCCGTCCGCTCCAGGCTCGGACCGTACTCGCGGAACTGCACGGCGCCGGTGAAGCGAGCGTTCGTCAGCCCGTTCGGTGCATCGCCGGACCCGTCGAGCGCCCTCGCCCGAATCGTGCGCGCGGGCGTCTCGGGATCGGCCGGCATCGTCAGCTGCACCGGTTCGCGGGCGATGAGCGAGGTGGGTGTCGATCCGTCTGGGGCGAGCGCGATGTCGATTGTGGACGCCGTGATCTCTCGATCGGCCTGTCCCCGCCCGCCGCTCATCCGGATCGCGGCGTCACCGGTGAGCGTTGCGCGCTCCAGCGTCTGGCCGTCGGGACCGTATGTCAGCTCGATCTCGCGGGCCTCCATGGCGCTGACGCCGCCAACGCCGGTCGGGTCGGCGGCGATCCGCCCGTTGCCGCGCAGGTCCATCCCCTGAAGTTGTTGCTCGTCGACGGTGAGGTGGGCGGTTCCGGCGTCGGCTTGAAGGATTCGACCGCCGCGAGAGACGGTCATGCCGCCCGTGAACTCGATGAGGTGGCTTCGATGGTCGAACGCCACGGCGCCGGAGGCGATCTCGGCCGCACCCGAGCCGGCTTGGTCGGCCGCCAGATGCACGACGGCGCGCTCGCTGATGGTCAGCACGTCGAGGTTCTTGTCGTACGTCGCGCCGAGTCCCGATCCGGTGAGCCGCCCGCGCGAGAAGGCGACTGGTCCTGGCGCGCGGACGAGGGCATCGGCCTCCGAATAGGTGGCGCGGTCGGTCCGAATCTCCATGCCGTCGGACGCGGTCACCCGAACGTCTCCAGAGATGGCGAGGCTTCCCTCGTCCTTGCCGAGGTCTGCGTCCTGGCCCGTGATGACGAAGGTGCGCCCGCCGGCCCGGACCGTCGTGACTTTCACGCCGCGCATTCTTGTGGAGCCGTCGGGGTAGGACGTGAGCGTGTCGTACGCGATGCGAACCTCTTCCTGTTCGCGATTGTGGCGGCCCCGAAAGCCGCTGGCGCTCTCCACCACGGCCTTCGGATCCGCGGGCGCCACCAGCGCAGGCACGCTCGAAGGCGGACGGCGCTTGAACGCCGCGACAACCGCAATCGCCAGCGCGACGGCGGCGACGAGCAGGACGAGGCGGGTTCTCCGCTGCCACACAGACATAGACGGGTGGATCGCGGAACTTGAGGATTTGAGGACTTGAGAATCTGAGGATTTAGAGAATCTGAGGATTTGGAGAATCTGAGGATTTAGCGCACTTGGCGGCCGTGCGCACCGCCTCGCTAGATTCTCACATCCTCAATTCCTGACGCCAAATCCTCAACTCCTCAAATCCTCAACTCCTCAAATCCTCGGATCTCCTCAAATCCTCGGATCTCCTCACGTCAGCTAGCGTGAGCTCCACGTATGTCTCCCCATTGTACTGGTTCTGCTCGAGCGAGAAGGCGACGTCGAGAGCCGCCCGGTGCTCGGCGATGAAGTCGTGGCGTTCGGCGGCGCGCCACGCGATGGCTCTGAAGATGCGGCCGTCCTGCTTGAGGGCCATCTTGAGATGGCGTTCCTTCAGCGTGCGGGGGCCGTCGACCAACTCGACGCGCCGGGCCGCGAACACTGGCCGAGGGTTGCCGGCGCCAAACGGCGCCAGCGACGCCACGCCCGCGGCCACGCCGCTCGTGATGCCTCGAAACCCCAGGTCGCTGTCGATGCGCAAACACGGCATGAGGTCCTCGGGGCCGAGCGACTCGTCGGCGACATCGTTGACGGCCGTCCGCAGCTCGCGGATGCGGGACGACTCGATCGTGAGCCCGGCCGCCTGCTTGTGGCCGCCGAATCGAATCATCAGACCCGCCGAGCGCTCGAGCGCCGCGAGTATGTCGAACTGCGGGATGCTCCGGCACGACCCGTGCGCGACGTCTCCGTCGACCGACAGCACGATCGCCGGACGATGAAACGCGTCCACCAGTTTCGAGGCGACGATGCCGATGACGCCGCGATGCCATCCTTCGCCCGCCACGACGAGCACCGACCGCGCGCCGACCGCCGGATCGGTCTGGATGATGGTTCGAGCCGCCGCGAGGATACTGGCTTCCTCCTCCCGGCGCCGCACGTTCTCGCTGTCCAGTTGAAGAGCCAGCGCACGCGCCTCGTCCGCCTGAGTCTCGTCGCTGGCGAGCAGCAGCCGCGTGGCGATGTCGGGCGTGCTCATGCGTCCGGCGGCGTTCACGCGCGGCGCGACCATGAACGAGATGTGGTAGCTGTCGATCGTCTTTCCCGCGAGCCCCGCCACGTCGAGGAGCGCGCGAAGCCCGACCTTGTGGGGCCCGCGCGACAACAGGTCGAGGCCGAGCTTGGCGATGACGCGATTCTCGCCGATGAGCGGCACCACGTCCGCCAATGTGCCGATGGCAGCGACTTTCACGAAACCCGGCAGCCAGCTCTCCCGGCCGGCCTCGCGGCACAGCGCCTGCACGAGCTTCAGCGCCACGCCAACGCCGGCCAGATGCTTGTCGGGGTACGAGCAGTCGCGCCGCTTCGGGTTGATCACGGCGAGCGCCGGTGGAAGCTCGGCATCGGGCTCGTGGTGGTCGGTGATGATCAGATCGACGCCCAGTTCGCGCGCCCGGCGCGCGGCGTCGGCGCCACGGATGCCGCAGTCCACCGACACGACGAGCGAGACGCCGTCGGCGTGAAGCCGCTCGATCGCTGACCGCTGCAGCCCGTAGCCGTCCGTCATGCGCTCGGGAATGAAGTGCACGACGTCGGCGCCCAGCAGGTCCAGCGCCCGCCGCAGGATCACCGTGGACGTGATGCCGTCGACGTCGTAATCGCCGTGTACGGCAATCCGCTCGCGCCGGGCTACCGCGGCCATGAGCCGATCGACGGCCGGGCGCATGTCGGCCAGGCCCATCGGATCGTGCAGCTGATCGAGCGATGGATTCAGGAAGCGCGCGGCCGCCTCAGGATCGCCGAGCCCGCGCTGGCACAGCAAGCGCGCCACGATCGGCGAGAGGCCCAGCGCCGAAGCGAGTTGGCTCGCCGCGGCCTCATCAAAGGCGAGGGTCTCCCATCGGGGCGGGATCACCAGGCCCTCCTTCGAACCGGGCGCGGGACTTGCTTCACGGCCGGTTCACCACAAGGGACGACACCTTCATCACTGGCGCGGAGGCTGACCTTTAAGAGATCTCTCTGTCCTTGGTGTCCTTCGTGGTAATTCAGCGTTCGAACGATCTCGGAGGGGTAATGAGCTCCCGCTGGGAACCTCGTTCCCCTCATCGACGAACTCCCTCCCGAGTCGCCCAATGTTCCGGAACTTGTCGTACCTGGCCTTCAGCCGCGCGGCGGCGTCGACCGCGCTCACGTCGGCCAGCGCTCGCTGCAACGCCTCGTCGACGAGCCGCGTGGCCGTGTCCGGGTCGGCGTGCGCGCCGCCCACGGGCTCCGGGATGATCTCGTCGATGATGCCGACCTTCAGCAGATCGGGCGCCGTCAGCTTGAGCGCGGAGGCGGCTTCGACCTTCTTGTTCGAATGGCGCCACAGGATCGCTGCGCATCCTTCGGGCGGAATGACGCTGTAGATCGCGAACTCCTGCATCAGCACTCGGTCGCCGACGGCAATCCCAAGGGCGCCGCCGCTCCCGCCCTCTCCGCTGACCACGACGATGACGGGAGTGTCGAGCAGCATCATGTCGCGGATGTTGACGGCGATGGCTTCGGCCACGCCGCGCTCCTCCGACTCGATGCCCGGATACGCCGCCGGTGTGTCGACGAACACGATAATCGGGCGCCCGAACTTCTCGGCCAGTCGCATCGCACGCAGCGCCTTGCGATACCCTTCGGGCCTCGCGTAGCCGAAATTCCGGTAGATCTTCTCTTTCGTATCGCCGCCCTTGACGTGCCCGACGAGCAGAACGGGCTGCCCGTTATAGTCGGCGAACCCCGTCATCAGCGCGTGATCGTCGGCGAACCGGCGGTCGCCGTGAAGCTCGACGAACCCTGAAAACAGGACGCGGATGAACTCCTCGAGACCCGGTCGGCTCGGGTGGCGGGCGACCTGCACGCGTTGCCACGGCGTGAGCGTCGCGTAGAGGTCCGCGCGGGTCGAATCGAGTCGCCGCCTGAGGGACGCCACTTCGCGGTCGCGGGCGTCGGTCGCCGGCAGAAGATCGAGCGCGTCGATCTCCTTCAGCAGGGACGCGATCGGCCCCTCGAATTCCAGCGTCTCAATCACATTCACACCGTTCTGCGCGCTACGGCCCTATCGGAGAGAGACCGCGCCCTGGCCGACGACCTGCTCGAGCTCGGCGACAAGGGTCGAGGACGGCCGCACGCGGATCTGCGACGACACGTCGGCTTTCACCCGGAGCCGGTGCGCTGGCGCCCCCAGCTCGAGGTCGAACGACACACGGCGGTCGCCGCGATGCCGCGAGAAAATCTCGCCAATCCTCTCGAACACGCCGCGGTCAGCGGGCATGGTCAGGCGGATGGCCACCTCGCGCGTCAGCCGCTCGCGTACGGTCTCGAGCGGCACGACTTCGGTGGCCAGAATCCGCACCGAGTCGTCTTCTCGCTCGAGTTTGCCTCGCACCAGCGCCAGGCTGCCCGTTTCAATGAGCGAGGCGGCGCGCTGGTAGGCCTCGGGGAACACGATGACTTCGACACCGCCCCGCGAGTCCTCCAAGGTGAAGACGGCCATCCGATCGCCCTTGCGGGTCTTGAGCAGCCGGCACGCGGCGACGATTCCGCCGACGCTGGTGTCGGGCTCGATCGGCTTCGGTCCACTCGCGGTCCAGCCGTCGGCTCGCGCGCCGTTGGCGGGCGCCTGCGCGAGCTCCGCAATCGTCTTCGCACCGAACTGCTGGAGATCGGCCGCGAAGCGATCGACGGGATGGCCGCTCCAGTACAGGCCGAGCGTTTCCTTTTCGAACGCCAGCTGCTCGATGTCGCTCCACGGCGCCGCGGCGGGCAACACGGGTCCTCCCTCCGGGCTCTCCTCTCGCTGTTGGTCGCCGCCCAGCGCGCCGAACAGCTGGGCCTGACCCTCGCTCTTGTCGCGCTGCAGGCGCGCCCCATGCTCGCAGGCGGCATCGATGGCCGCACACAGCCTCGGCCGCAGCGCGGCTGACGGCAGCCCCGTCAGCGCCGGGTCGCCCTGCGCCAGCGAATCGAAGGCGCCGGCCTTGATCAGGCTCTCGAAGACGCGCTTATTGGCGAGCCGGAGGTCCAGCTCTTCGCACAGCGCGTGCAGGGATCGGATGGCTCCCTGTTTCGCGCGCACGGCCAGCAGGGATTCGATCGCGCCCTCTCCCACATTTTTGATCGCGGTCAGTCCGAATCGGACGCCGCGACCCGGTTCGACCGTGAAACGCAGCTGGCTCTCGTTGATGTCTGGCGGCAACACCGGGATCCCGCGCTCGCGGCACTCGCCGAGATAGAGCGCCAGCTTGTCGGCATTCTGCGCCTCGATCGTGAGCAGCGCCGCGGCGAAATACCACGGGTAGTTCGCCTTGAGGTACGCAGTCTGGTAGGCCAGAAGCGCGTAGGCCGTCGAGTGCGACTTGTTGAAGCCGTATCCGGCGAAGTGCTCCATCAGCTCGAAGACATGCGCGGCTTTTCGCTCGCTGACACCGCGCTGCTTGGCCCCGTCGATGAACTTGCCGCGCTGCTTCGCCATCACCTCGGGGTTCTTCTTGCCCATCGCCTTGCGCAGGATGTCGGCCTCGCCCAGGGTGAAGCCGGCCAGGACGTTGGAGATCCGCATCACCTGTTCCTGGTACGCGATCACGCCGTAGGTGTCGGCGAGAATGGGCTCGAGTGCCGCGAGCTCGTACTTCACCTCCGTCCTGCCCTGCTTTCTGGCGATGAAGTCGTCGACCATGCCGCTGCGCAGCGGGCCAGGACGATAGAGGGCGTTGAGCGCGATGAGGTCGTCGATCCGCTGCGGCTTGGCCTTGCGCAGGATGTCGCGCATGCCACTGCTCTCGAACTGGAAGATGCCGTAGGTCTGCCCCTCCTGGAACAGTTGATACGTCTTGGCGTCGTCGAGCGGCACGTGGGCGATATCGAGATCCACGCCCTCGGTGCGGCGGATCTCCTCGATGGCGTCGAAGATGAGCGTCAGCGTGCTGAGGCCCAGGAAGTCCATCTTCAGGAGGCCGATCCGCTCAATCTCCTTCATCGACCACTGGGTCGTGATTTCGTCTCGGGCGCCTCTGTAGAGCGGCGCGTACTCGGTGATCGCCTCGGGCGCAATGACGACGCCTGCGGCATGCACCGAGGCGTGGCGCGTCATCCCTTCGAGGCGCCTCGCCACGCTCAGCAGCTCCTTCACCTTCGGGTCGTGCTCCTCGAGATCCTTGAGCGCCGGGCTCTCTTCGAGCGCCTTGTCCAGGGTCATGTCGAGGGAGGGCGGGATCAGCTTGGCGACCTTGTCGACGTCGCCAAACGGCATCTCGAGCACGCGGCCGACGTCGCGCACGACGGCTTTGGCCTTCATCGTGCCGAAGGTGATGATTTGCGCGACGTTCTTGCGGCCGTACTTCTGCGTGACGTACTCGATGACCTCGCCCCGGCGGCGCTCGCAGAAATCGATGTCGATGTCGGGCAGCGAGACGCGCTCCGGATTGAGGAACCGCTCGAAGATGAGGTCGAAGTCGATCGGATCGACGTCGGTGATCCGCATCGAATAGGCGACCAGGCTGCCGGCCGCCGATCCGCGCCCGGGCCCGACCGGAATCCCCTTTTCCCTGGCGTACCGAATGAAATCCCAGACGATCAGGAAGTACCCGGCGTACCGCATCCGCTCGATCATGTCGATTTCGTACGAGAGGCGCCGCTCGTACTCGTCGATCGTGTGGCGAAGCGTGCCGGCCGCCGCCAGCTGCTGCAGGCGCGGCAGCCGCTGGCGGAACCCTTCCCGCGCGACATGCTCGAAGTACCCGTCGAGCGTGAACGGCGCCGGAACGTCGAAGTTCGGCAGGAAGCTGCCCCCTTCCGGCAGCTCCACGCGGCACCGCTCGGCGATGCGACGCGTGTTGCTCAGCGCGTCCGGGAAATCCGAGAACGCGACAGCCATTTCCTCGGCCGTCTTCAGGAAGAACTGCCGGCCGTCGTACCGTAGCCGCTTCGGATCGCTGAACGCCTTCCCCGTCCCGATGCAGAGGAGCACGTCGTGCGGGTGCGCGTCGGCCTCGCGCAGGTAATGGACGTCGTTGGTGCAGACAATCGACAGATTGAGGTCGCGCGCGATGCCGGGAATACCGCTGTTGACCGCCCGCTGCTCCTCGATGCCGTGCCACTGCATTTCGAGGAAGAAGTTCTCGGGGCCCAGGATGTCGCGGTACGCGCCCGCCGCCTCGACCGCCCTCTTGTACTGATGGTGCGTCAGCCCTTCGGCTACTTCGCCCTTGAGGCAGCTGCTCAGGCCGATCAGGCCCTTGGCGTGCGACGCCAGCAGCTCTTTGTCGATGCGGGGCTTGTAGTAGAACCCCTCGGTGTAGCCCGCGGACACGAGCTTGATCAGGTTGTGGTAGCCCTCGAGCGTCTCGGCGAGCAGGACCAGGTGATTCTGCGTCTCGCCAGGGGTGCCGCTTTTCGTGAGGCGGCTGCCGGGCGCGACATACACCTCACAGCCCAGAATCGGGTTCACGCCCCGTGCCCGCGCGTGATCGTGAAAGATGACGGACGAAAACAGGTTGCCGTGCTCGGTCACCGCGATCGCGGGCATCTTCAGGTTGACCGCCTGGTCGAGCAGCTCGTCGATGCGGCACGCGCCGTCGAGCAGCGAGAACTCGGTGTGGAGGTGCAGGTGAACGAAATCGCTCATCAATCTGGACTCAACATCCTCAGATTCTCAACTTCCCAAATCCTCAACTTCCCAAATCCTCAACTTCTCAAATCCTCAACTTCTCAAATCCTCAAATCCGGCTGTCATTCCCATTCGATCGTCGACGGCGGCTTCGAGCTGATGTCGTACACGACCCGGTTGATGCCGCGAACCTCGTTGACGATCCGAGAGGAGATGCGCGCGAGCAGGTCGTGCGGGAGCCGCGCCCAGTCCGCCGTCATGCCGTCGCGGCTCTCGACCGCCCGGATCGCCACCGTATATTCGTACGTCCGTTCGTCGCCCATCACGCCGACACTCTGCACCGGCAGGAGCACGGCAAAGCTTTGCCACAGTCGAGCGTACCAGCCGTCTCGTCGCACCTCCTCGGCCACGATGGCGTCGGCGGAGCGAACGAGGGCGAGCCTGGGCGTGGTGACCTCGCCGAGAATTCGCACGGCGAGTCCCGGTCCGGGAAACGGCTGGCGTCCGACGAACGCTTCGTCGAGGCCGAGCTGGCGGCCGACGGCCCGCACTTCATCCTTGAAGAGCTCGCGGAGCGGCTCGACCAGCTTCAGGCGCATCCGCTCCGGCAGGCCGCCGACGTTGTGGTGGCTCTTGATGACCGACGATTGTCCGACGATCGACACCGACTCGATCACGTCGGGATAGAGCGTCCCCTGCGCCAGGAAATCCACCGTTCCCAGTTGGGCGGCTTCACGCTCGAAGACCTCGATGAAGGTCGCGCCAATCGCCTTGCGCTTCTGCTCCGGATCGGTCACGCCGGCCAGCCGTTCGAGGAAGAGCGCGGACGCGTCGACGAAGGCCAGCGGCAGATCGAGGCGCTCGAAGCGCCGCCGGATCTGCGCGGCCTCGTTCAGCCGCAGCACGCCATTGTCCACGAAGATACACGTCAACCTGGCGCCGACGGCGCGGTGGATGATGAGCGCGGCCACGGTGGAATCCACGCCGCCGCTCAGGGCGCAGACCACGCGGCCGTCGCCGACCTGCGCGCGAACCTTCGCCGTGGCCTCCTCCACGAACGACGCCATGGTCCAGTCGCCCGTGCAGCCGGACACTCCGTAGGCAAAATTCCGAATGATATCCAGCCCGCTCTCGGTGTTGGCGACTTCCGGGTGAAACAAGAGCGCGTACAATCGGCGGTCGGCGTCGGCCATGGCGGCCACCGGCGCGTTCGCGCTCGTGGCCACGACCGAAAAACCGGCGGGAGGCACCGCCACCAGGTCTCCGTGGCTCGCCCAGACGCGAAGCTCCGACGGGACATTCGCAAAGAGTGCGGCCGGATCCGCCGTCGCGACCGACGTGCCTCCACCCGAGCCGCCGTCCGTCCGCGTCCGGTGCACACGCACCGTGGCGTGGCCAAACTCCCGCTGACGAGCGGGCGCCACGCGCCCGCCGAGCGTGTCGGCCATCAACTGCATGCCGTAGCAGATCCCGAGCACCGGAATACCGAGATCGAAGAGCGCGCGGTCGCACGTGGGCGCGCCCGGGTCCGAGACGCTCTTTGGCCCGCCCGACAAAATGATGCCGGCCGGCCGGCGGGCGGCCATCCGCTCGGCCGGCGTGTTGGGTGGCCAGATTTCCGAATAGATCGATAGTTCCCGCAGGCGCCGCGCGATGAGTTGTGTGTATTGCGACCCGAAGTCGAGAACGAGGATGGTTTGATGGCTCACTGAGAACGGCCAGCCCTGTGAGTAGTATGACGAGTGTGACTAGTGACCAGTGAGGAAGAGCAACCGCTATTATACCGGTGTGAGGAACGCCCGAACCACAATATGTTGTAGTGCACTTGCCCTCACGCTGACGTGCACGGCGACGATCCGCGCGCAAACGCCGCCCAGTCCCTTGCCGCCGCCGTCGCTTCGCGCGGTCTGGACCATTCCGATCGAGGCGCCACTGCGCGTCCCACCAGCCTTCAGCGAGGACCGCGGATATTTTCCGTTCGGCGATGGCCGGATCGAGGCTCGCGACCTGGCGACGGGTGCCGTCCTCTGGTCCGTCGACGCGCAGGTCGTGTCGCAGCCGGCGGTGGGCGACGGTTTGCTGTTCTTCGTCGAGCGCGACGCGATCGGCGCCCGGCGTCAGCACGACGGCGCGCTCGTGTGGCGGCTGCCATTCGCCGAACCGCTCGCCGCGCCTCTCGTGTGGGACAACGGGTGGCTGGTCGCCGTCAGTGCCGGCCGTGTGCTCGCCTTTCGTGCGTCGGACGGCCATCTGATCTGGAGGCGCGACATCGCGTCGGCGCCGAGCGCCAAGCCCGCGCTTGCGGCCGATCGCGTCTATGTCGCGGCCGGCGACTCTCGCATCGTCGCGCTGCAGGTCGAGACAGGCGCGCTCGTCTGGGAACGGCGCCTTCGCGGCGTCCTCAGCGAGATGCTCGCCCTCGACGACCGCCTGTACGTCGGGTCGGATGACAACTTTTTCTATTGCCTGGGCACGAAAGACGGCGAGGTGGATTGGCGATGGCGCACCGGAGCGGACGTCGTCGGTCTGCCGATCGTCGACGACCGAGCGGTCTATTTCGTCTCGAAGGATAACGTGCTTCGCGGACTTGATCGCAGAAGCGGCAACCAGATCTGGAAGCGGGCACTGCCCCTCCGACCGAGCGGTGGGCCCGTGAAGGTACGCGAGACGATTGTCGTCAGCGGCGTGGCGCCGACCCTACGCGCGTTCCTGGCCAAGGACGGGACTCCCGCCGGCGATGTCGCGACGGAGGGCGAGCTTGCGGCGGCGCCCCATGCATTCGAGGGCGCGACCGAGCCTGTCCTCGCGGTCGTCACCCGCACGCTGACGGGCGGCGCGGCCCTGACCCTCGTCACGCGCGCGAGCGACCCCCCGCCTACGCCCGCCACGCCGACGGCGAGTGCTCCGCCGGCCGCCGCTGCACGGTGACCCGTGTATCCTGTGGCGCAGGACTCAGTGAGCGCGACACCCTCCATGACCCGGGTCAGTCTCAGGCTGGCCGCTGCCGGCCTGTCGCTCGCGGCCGTCGCGGCCGGCGCCGGCGTGGTGCTCGAGCGCGCGCGTTTTGGCGCCGACGACCAGGCGTCGATGGCGCACATCGAGGCCGAGCTGCGCCAACGCTTCGATCGAGCGGCCGCCACGCTCGGCACGATCGCGGCACGCGTCGCCGAATCGAGTGGCTTCGTGCAGAGCGCTTCGCGCGACACCACGGCGGCCCGGCGCTTGTTCGATGTCCTGTCGGACGCGCTGCCGGCTGAAGCCGTCCGCACGACCGGCGTGACGGTCTATTCCTCTCCAGACGGGGCCCCCGTGGCGTGGTCGGGTCGCGTCTCGGACCTCCCCAGGGAACGCATCGAGGGGCCCGCCGCGCTCTTCGTGGCGCCGAGAGGACGGCTGATTCGTCTCGAGCCCATCGCCGACCCCGCGCGACCGGGTTCCGGCCGCCTCGGCACCATCGTCGTCGAACAGTGGCTGGGCGAGGACCGCACGGTCCCGGGGGCCGACGATACGCTGACGCTCCCCACTGCCCTCGGTCCAGTTTCGCTCAGAGCGGGACTCGGCCAGACGACGACACGATCGCCCTACACCTTTCTCATTCCCTCGGGTACCGGACAGGTCTTGATGGAGGCCGTCGTCCGACCGTCCGATCTTGCCGGCGCGCGCCAACGCTGGCGGCGCGGCGTCGTGGCCATCGTTTGGTCGATCGTCGGCTTGACGCTGCTCGTCGGCGGTCTAGCGGTGCTCACGGCACGCCGCGTCGCGCGCGAGCCTCGCGAGGTGCTGCTCTTGACCCTCGCGGCGCTCGCTCTGCTTGGTGCGGCTCGAGCGGCGTGGGCGCTCGCGGCCTCGCCATTGACCGACGCCTCGTCTCCGGTGGACCCAGTCGAGCTGATGCTGATGGCGCTGCTGCTCGCGGCGATCGTGTGGGTCCTCCTCGATCTGGTCGAGCGATTCCGGTTGGCGCCGCCGCGCCAGCGACTAGTCGGCGAGGGCGCCCAGACCGTGGCCGCCACCTGCGCGATCTACCTCGTCGCCGGCGCCGCCGGAGCGGCGATCCTGTGGTCGTACGAGCGGTTCCTGCGGAATGTCGTCTTCCAGACGACGCTGGACTTGGCGCATTTCTCCCTTCATCCGCTCGTGCCCAGCCGTCTCGGCCTCGCGTTCGGGCTCGCCCTGCTGCACGCGGCCGTCATGTGGAGCGTTGTCCTGCTCCTGCGCGTCGCCGCGGTCGCGTGGCGGCGGGTGCGATCCCGCCGATTGCTCGGGGCGGCCGTCCTGTCGTGGATGGCCGGCGCGGCGTTGGCCATCGGGACGGTTCCGCGCATGCCCGAACCAGTCCCGATCGCGCCGCTCGCCACCGCTCTGGCCGCGGCGGGTGCGCTGGCATGGGTGCTCGCGCAACCGCGCGGCCGGGTCCGGCGCGTGTCCGAAACGACGCGGCTCCTCGCCCTGTACCTGGCCTTGCTCGTGCCCGCGATGGCCATGTACCCCTCGCTTCACGCCTTCTCCACCGAGGCGAAGGAACGGCTCGTGGCCGAGAGCTTCGCACCCCTCGCGGAGAGCCAGCGGGTCAATCTGCGCACGCGCCAGCTGCCGCGGGCGCTCGAACAGATCGACGCCATGCCGACGCTCGTCGACTTCGTGACGGGCTCGGCCGAAGACGCCGCGCCGACGACGGACCGCGCGTTTCTGGTCTGGTCGCTGACCGAGCTGGCCCAGTACCGCCTGAGCTCGGCGGTCGAGCTGTATGGCGCGACGGGCCGCCTCGTGAGCCGGTTCGCGCTCAATCTGCCCGAGTACACGACGACGCCGTACCTGCCGAGGACCTGCGCCGACTGGGACCTCTACGAAGAGGTGTCCCCGTTTGGATCGCGCGAGCGACACGTGCTGCGCGCCAGTCGCGGTATCTGCGATCGCGGGGGGCTGGTTGGGGGCATCGTCGTCCGGGCGATCTTCGCGTACCGGGATCTGCCGTTCATCTCGTCCACGCCTGCGAGGTATGTCGACGCGTTTGGGCCCGATCCCCGGCGCTTCGAGGAACACACGACAGGCCGCGACGTCGAGTTCATCGTGTACGGCTGGAGCCGCGCGCCGCTCTACACGTCGGGCACGGGCGTGTGGCCGCTGTCCGACGCCGTGTTCGACCGCATGTGGCAGTCGCGCGCGACCGTCTGGGACACGGTGACGAGAGGAAACGACTCGTTCCGCGTCCACTATTCGAACGATCGAGGTGGCATTTACGCGCTCGGCTACCCCTCGGTCACGCCGTTCGGCCACCTCGTGAACCTGGCAGAGCTCGTCACGCTGACCTTCGTGTTGTACGGCCTGCTGCTGTTGGCGTCGACCGTGTTCAACGCGCTCGTGTCGCCGGCGCCGGCAAGCGGACGGGCGCTCCTCAGAGAGCTCCGGTCGAGCTTCTACCGCAAGCTGTTCCTGTTCTTCGTGATGGCGTCGGTGGCGCCGGTAGCCATTCTGGCGCTGGCAACACGGGCGTACTTTCTCGCGCAGCTACAGGCCGGGGTCGAGGAGACCGCGATTACCACCGCCACCGTCGCCCAGCGCCTGGTCGAAGACTACGCCGCGTTGCAGCAGCAAGGAAACCTGCGCGCGCTCGATCTGCTCGACGATCAGATCATGATGCTCGTCGGGCGTGCGATCGATCAGGACGTCGACCTGTTCGACGGGGCCCGCCTGCAGGCCACCAGCGAACGCGATCTGTACGCGTCGGGGATCCTGTCGACGCGCACGCCGAGCGAGGTCTATCGCCAGATCGCCATCGACCGCCGCCCCACGTTCGCGGGCATCGAGGCCGTGGGTCCCTCGTTCTACCAGCTGGCGGCCGCTCCGGTCCGCGCCGGCGGCCGCGAGGGCATCGTCACGGTGCCGCAGACGCTGCGGCAGGTTGAAATCGAACGGCAGATTGACGAGCTCAACCGTCAGGTCGTGCTCGGCCTGGTCCTGTTCGTCCTGCTGGGGGCCGGCATCGGCTATTCGATGGCTGAACGGATTGCAGACCCCGTCAATCGGCTCACGCGTGCCACGCGGCGCATCGCGCGGGGCGATCTCGACGCGCGGGTTGCCGCGACCTCGTCGGACGAGCTCCGGCGGCTCGTCGAAGACTTCAACCGCATGGCCGACGACCTCAAGCGCCAGCGCGCCGAGCTCGAGCACACGCAGCGACTGGAGGCGTGGGCGGACATGGCGCGGCAGGTCGCGCATGAGATCAAGAACCCGCTCACGCCGATCCAATTGTCGGCCGAGCATGTCCAGCGGGTGAACCAGGATCGCGGCCGGCCGCTCTCGCCCGCGCTCGACGAATGCATGGCGTCCATCCTGACGCAGGTGAAGCTGCTTCGACAGATCGCCGCCGAGTTCTCGAGCTTCGCCTCGTCTCCCACGGCGCATCCCGAGCCGACGGGGCTTCCCGCGCTCATCGAGAGCGTGGTGGAGCCGTATCGCGCCGGGCTCACCGGCCGCGTGTCGATTGACGTGCAGTCGGCGCCGGATCTGCCCTTCGCCTTCATCGATCGCACGCTGTTTGCCCGTGCGCTGACGAACGTGATCGAGAACTCGCTGCACGCGATGCCGGGCGGGGGGAAGCTGACAGTCGACAGTCGACAGGCGGTCGTCGACAGCCTGAGGGTGACAGTCGACAGTCGACTCGACGGTCAGTCGGCGCCGGTCGGCAGCCGGCAGTCACCGGTCGGGGGCCGAACACCGGAAGCCGGCCGGATCGTCACCGTGCGCGTCAGCGACACGGGTGCGGGCATGGATCAGGAAGCGCTCGCGAAAATCTTCGAGCCGTATTTCTCGACCAAGGCGACGGGCACCGGACTCGGATTGACGATCGCGAAGCGAAACGTGGAGTTGAACGGCGGCTCGATCGCGGTCACGAGCGAGCGCGGCGTGGGGACGACGGTCACGATCGCTTTGCCGGTGGCAAGCTGAAATTTCTGTCCTCATTGGCCGTGGAATCGCGGGTCGGCGCCGACTCGTCTCGCCGTGTGTCGGCGCGCGACGATTTGTCGCCGCGCTGTCGGAGGCGCGTGATGGCCATCCCGATGAACGCGGAGGCGAGGTAGGTGTAGGCCATCACGAGCAGCATGAGCTGCGGGTGGGTGACGACCAGCATGATGCCGGCCGCCACCAGCAGCAGCACCGTGTAGGGTCGGCGGGTACGGAGGTCAATCGTCTTGAAGCTGCGGAACCGGATGGTGCTGACCATCAGGACGGCCGGCACGAGCACCAGCGCCAGCACCGGGAGCGCGGCGCGATAGTCGGTGAATCCCCCCGGGTACGCGAAGACGGTGGCCGCGGGAACCGACGCGGCGGCAGGGCTCGGCATGCCGACGAAGTAGCGCTTGTCACCGCCCGCCGCCGTCTGAATATTGAACCGTGCAAGCCGCAACGCAGCCGCGGTGACGAACACGAATCCGGCAGCCCAGCCGAGGCGCCCAAGCGGTGCCAGTCCCCATTGGAACAGCAGGATCGCCGGAGCCATCCCGAATGAGATGACGTCGGCCAACGAATCGAACTGGACGCCGAACTCGCTCTCGGTCCCCGTCAGGCGGGCGATGCGGCCATCCAGCATGTCGAGCGCGAACGCGATGCCGATGAAGGGCGCGGCGGTTTCGAACTCCCCGCGCATGGCGTACACCACACAGGCGTAGCCGCAGAACATGTTGGCGACCGTGAACAGGCCTGGCAGCAGGTAGACCCCGCGCCTGAACCGTCGTCGCGGGCGGTCGGCGGTGCGGCGGAGGAACCGAAGCCGGCTAGGCGCGGCGTCCATTCCCAGAGTCTAGCATTGCGATGACTGTTTCGCCCCCGCGCACCACATCGTGCTCGGCGACGCGAAGGATCGCCGTTTCGGGCAGAAACACGTCCATGCGCGACCCGAATTTCATGATCCCGTAGCGATCGCCCGCCTTCACGTCCGCGCCGGCCGCGAGCCGGCAGACCACCCGGCGCGCCAGGATGCCGACGATCTGCCGCGCCACGATGGGCTGGCCGGCATGGTCGATCCAGATCTCGCTGCGCTCGTTGGTCGTCCCGGCGTCGTGCCGATACGCCGGCAGAAAGCGCCCAGGCGTGAAGCTCACGCGGGTGACCCGCCCCGACACCGGCACGCGATTGACGTGCACGTCGATGGGCGAGAGGAAGATGCTCACCTGCTGCCAGACGCCGGGCGGCGCAGCGCCCGCCACCGCGGGACCCGCAACGAGCACACGCCCGTCGGCCGGCGAGAGGACGGCGTGCGCCTCGCCTGGGATCCTCCGGTCGGGGTCTCGGAAGAAGAATGCGAAAAACGCGGCGAGCGCGAGACCAGGGAGCGCCAGGGGCCATCCGAAGACGGCGCCGGCAAGGGCAAGCACCGCGGCGCCGCCGATGAACGGCAGCCCCGCAGAATCAACCCGCACGAGACATCTTCTAAGGCCATGATCGTGACGCATGAAGCAAGTTCTTGTCGGCGAGCCTTAGAAGCTGTCTTAGGCGCGGCCGCTCCGGCGGCCGCGCAACTAGTAACGAAGCTTCACCGACCCAGAGGCTTCGTCTTGCTCGTCGGTTTGCGGCGGAGCTTCGTTACCGATGCGGCGCCGCACTGGACATCGGGGCGAGCGGCTCGCGAGTCTGTCGATGCCGCCGCAGGATGTCCTCCATGCGATCCTTGATTTGCAGCTTGCGCTTCTTGAGGGTGACTTCTTCGACTTGTTCGGGCTCCGAGAGGTAGGGCTTGGCGGTCAGTTGGTGCAGGCGATCGTCGAGCTCGTGATGCTGGACGGCGAGCCGGTGAAACTCCTCGTCCGTCTGCAGCAACAGCTCCTTGGGATCCTGCGACTGCTCATTCATGTGCCGCCTCCTGTCGAGTTGGTCCTGAACGTCCGGTTGGCGCGTGGGGGCTCAGGCGTCCGTCGTACACGGCCGAAACCTAACACAAGGCCACAGGCGTTTCAAGGTCCGCCAGCCGGAGCACGAGTGCATCCTCGACCGGCTTGGTGTAGTACCCGCGCCGCACGCCGGCGACAGAGAACCCGAAGCGCTCGTAGAGCCGCAACGCGCCTTCGTTGGATCGCCTGACCTCGAGCGTCGCGCTCTTCGCGCCCAGACCGACGCCGTCGGCAAGCACGCGCGCCAGGAGCGCCGAGGCCACGCCCTGCCGCCGATGCTCCGACCGTACGGCCAGGTTGTTGATGTGCAGCTCGTCGAGGACGCGCCAGAAAGAGCAGAACCCGACCGCGCGGCGCGACGCATCTCGGGCGAGCAGGAAAAACGACACGTCGGTCTTCTGGATCTCGGCCAGATACATCTGGCGCGTCCAGGGATTGGTGAACGACGCCTCTTCGATCGCCAGGATGGCGTCGATCTCGTCGGGCGACGTCAGGGGCTCGATGATCCAGTCGGGCATAACGGGCGTCTCACGGGCCGAGGATGAGGACGCCTCATCCCGGAAGGCACTTGTGTTGACGTGTGTAGCGGCGGTACGTCGACTCACGAGCCCTCCGGGATCAGGAGCAAACCGGTGTTTACTTCCGTGTCCTCGGCGATTGATCATCTCCTGCGCGCCGTTCGCGCGCCAGCTCCGCGTCGGGACGGCGAACGTACAGTGGTTGGACGCGCGAGGGATCAGACGCGGCGCCTGCCCGCGCAGGATGGGCCGCCATCAAGCCGATCGCGCCGGAAAGCGCCGGCGACGGCACGACCGGTCCGCGCGCGCCCACCGCCGCGGCATACAACACGGCGCCGTCGCCGACCCAGAGATCCGGGACACGGCCCTGCCCCGCCCATCGCGCCAGGGTGGCCGCCGGGTCGCCCGCTGTGGGTCCCTCGATCTCGGCGACGCGCGCCGGCGAGTACTGTGCCGCGTCCCCGACCCGGTACAGAGCGCTGAAGACTTCGCGGCGATACGCGTCGGTCCAGACGCCGACGATGCGGCCGGACGACAGGTCCCCGCTGGCCCACTCGGCCAGCGCCTCGAGCGCCGAGACGGGAACGACTGACCGTCCACTCGCGAACGCCAGTCCCTGAATCGTGGAGATCCCGATCCGCAGGCCGGTGAACGAACCGGGACCCGAAGCCACTGCGAACACGTCCACCGCCGACAGCGGAACGCCCGCCTCGCCGACCAGGCTCAGAATCTCCTGCGGCAGCCGCTCGGCGTGTGTCCGCGCGGGATCGCCGGCACGCTCGACGAGCACGCGCGTGTCGCGCACGATCGCGACGCTTCCTGTGCGAGTCGTCGTGTCCAGGGCGAGTACGAGCATCGGTTACACTACAGGCAGCGGCTCCGAAGTCGACAGTCGACAGTTGACAGTCGCCATTCTCTCTCAAGGTCAACTGTTGACTGTGAACTGTTGACTGTGAACTGTTGACTGTCAACGAAGGTCCCCCGATATGCCAACGGCGGCGACGCCGGCGATGCGTCAGTATCTCGACGCCAAGGAACAGCACAAGGACGCCATTCTCTTCTTCCGGATGGGCGACTTCTACGAGATGTTCTACGAGGACGCCCTCGTCGCCTCGCGTGCGCTCGATCTCACGCTCACCTCGCGGTCGAAAGCAGCCAACGGCGGCGGCATTCCCATGTGTGGCGTGCCCTTTCACGCCGCCGACGCCTACGTGGCCCGCCTCGTCAAGAAGGGCTTTCGCGTCGCGATCTGCGACCAGGTCGAGGATCCGCGGACAGCCAAGGGGATTGTCCGGCGCGAGGTGGTGCGCGTCGTCTCGCCCGGCACCCTGACCGATGCCAACTATCTCGACGCCCGCGAACCGGCATTTCTGATGGCGCTCGCGCCGGGTGGCGCCCGCGGGGCGAACGGCACGACGGGCGTGGCCTTGCTGGACGTCTCGACCGGCGAGTTCACGACCGCCGAATATCGCGGCGCGGATGGTCTGCAGGCGCTGGCCGACGAACTGGTCGTGCTCAGGCCCCGCGAGGTCATTGTTCCGGAAAACGCCGACGGCGATCGGTCGCCTCCGGCCGAGCGCTGGCCCATGCTTGCTGTCGCGGGCGTGCGGGTGACCACGGTCGAGGGCTGGTCGTTCGATCTCGAGGCGGCTCGCCGGACGCTGCTCGACCAGCTTCGGGCGGGCGGCCTCGAAGGGTTCGGGCTCGAAGGCCATCCGGGCGCCGTCTCGGCCGCCGGCGCGCTCGTCCATTACCTGCGGACCACCCAGAAGGCCGACCTGGCGCACGTCCGCGCCGTCAGCTTCCGCGAGCGCGCCGACGCGCTGCTCATTGACACGACCACACTCCAGCACCTGGAGATTCTCGAGGGGTCGGAAGGTGGCCGCGAGGGCTCCCTGCTCGACGAGCTCGATCGGACCGTCACATCGGCGGGCAGTCGCATGCTGCGAGCGTGGCTGCTCCGGCCGCTGGTGGCGCTCGACGCGATTCGCGATCGGCTGGACGCGGTCGAGGAGCTCGCGTTTCGCACGACCGACCGCGGCAAGTTCCGGGAGGCGATCAAGGGCGTGCAGGACCTCGAGCGCCTCGTCGCGCGCGCCGCGCTCGGAATCGCCGGCCCCCGCGATCTGGTCGGCCTGAAACAGTCGCTGGCTGCGGTCCCGCGCGTGCGGACCGTGCTCGCCAGCCTGCAGGCGCCGCTCGTCTGCTCGCTCGTGTCCGCGCTCGACGATCTGGCCGAGCTTCGCGGCCGGATTGACCTGACGCTCGTCGACGACCCGCCGGCGCTTGCCCGCGACGGCGGCTTCACCCGCGACGACGTGAACGCGCAGCTCGACGAGCTCCGGAGGATCAGCCGGTCCGGCAAGCAGGTGATCGCCGAGATGGAGGACCGCGAGCGCGCCCGCACGGGCATCGCCTCGCTCAAGATTCGCTACAACCGCGTGTTCGGCTATTACATAGAAGTCTCGAAGTCGAACCTGCGCGCCGTGCCGCCCGACTATCACCGCAAGCAGACCATTGCCGGCGGCGAGCGGTTCATCACGCCCGCGCTCAAGGAGTACGAGGAGAAAGTTCTTGGCGCCGACGAGCGCATCCTCGAGTGCGAGATCGAGCTGTTCGAAGCGCTGAGGACCGAGGTCGCCGCCGAGGCGCCCCGCGTCCAGGCCACCTCGCGCGCCCTGGCCGGGCTCGACGTGCTCGCCACGCTCGCCGAGGACGCGGCGCTGAACAACTACACGAAGCCCCACGTGCATGACGGCGACGACATCGCCGTTGCCGACTCGCGGCATCCGGTGGTCGAGCGCCGTACGTCGGCGGCCGGCCAGCCGTTCGTGCCAAACGACATCGCGTTGAACGGCACGACCGCCCAGCTCGTCGTGCTGACCGGGCCGAACATGGGTGGCAAGTCCACCTACCTGCGCCAGACGGCGCTCCTGTCGGTGATGGCCCAGGCTGGATCGTTCGTCCCGGCGCGCGAGGCGAAGCTGGCCCTCGTCGACCGCATCTTCGCGCGTGTCGGCGCGTCCGACAACATCGCGCGTGGCCAATCGACCTTCATGGTCGAGATGCAGGAGACCGCCAACATCCTGCACACCGCCACCTCGAAGAGTCTGGTCGTGCTCGACGAGATCGGCCGGGGCACCGCCACCTTCGACGGCCTCAGCATCGCCTGGGCCGTCGCCGAGTTCCTGGCGACCCATCCGAGGCTCCGGCCCAAGACCCTCTTCGCCACGCATTACCACGAGCTCACGGATTTGGCCGACGCCACGCCAGGCGTCGTCAACTACCACGTGGTGGCGCGCGAGTGGAAGGACGAAATCATTTTTCTCCGCAAGATCGTCCCGGGCCGGTCGGATCGCAGCTACGGCATCCAGGTGGCCAGGCTCGCCGGCCTGCCCAAGCCGGTGATCGATCGCGCTCGCGAGATTCTCGCCGCCCTCGAACGCGACGAGCTGACGCGCGGCGGCCGCCCATCGGTCAGCGGCACCTCGACCGACCCGCAGCGGCAGCTCGGACTGTTTCAGGCCGGGCCCTCGAGTGCCGCCGACGCGCTGCGCGAGAAGCTGGCGGCGCTCGACCTCGATCGCATGACGCCGCTCGAGGCGCTTGGGCTGCTGGCCGAGCTGAAGAAAGAGGCCGCGGAATGAGGCGCCGGCGCGCGGTTACGCTCGCATGGCCGAGCGCCCGCGCAGTAGGAAATATTGTGCTCCTCCTCGCCGGCTGCACCAGTTGCCTGCAGCGGCCGCTCGATCACCCCAACGTCATCGTCGTCGCCATCACCAGCGGCCCGAACAATCTGGATCCGCGCGTGGGAACAGACGACGTGTCGCAGAAGATCCATCAGTTGATTTTCAACGACCTGATGGAGCTCGGGAACGATTTACGAGCGGGGCCCGGACTCGCCGCGCGGCTGGACAACCCCAACCCAACAACCTTTGTTGCGACGCTCCGCCGGGGTGTGACATTCCACGACGGCCACGAGCTGACGTCGACCGACGTGGTTCATACGTTTCGGTCGTTCCTCGACCCGGAGTTCATCTCGACGCGAAAGGTCGCGTTTCGCGGGCTCGCGGCGGTCGAGGCGCGCGACAGCTACACGGTGGTGTTCACCCTGAAGGAGCCGTTTCCGTCGTTTCCCACGGCGCTGGTGATCCCCATCGTGCCGGCGGGCGCCGGGGCCGACTTCCGCAACCACCCTGTCGGCACGGGTCCCTATCGCTTCGTGCGCTATGCGGTCGACGACCGCGTGGAGCTCGCCCCGTTCGCCGATCACTTCGCTGGAGCGCCGCCCAACGGCGGACTGGTGCTCCGGGTTGTTCCCGACGAGATCATGCGGGGCCTCGAGCTCGAAAAAGGGACCGTCGATCTCGTGATCAACGACATCGGACCCGACATCGTCCATCAGCTCGCCACGAGCGACCACCTAACGGTGACGACGTCGCCAGGTACGGATTACCAGTATGTCGGCCTCAACCTGCGGGATCCGGCCCTGCGCGACGCTCGCGTGCGTCAGGCGCTCGCCTACGCCATCGACCGCCAGGCCATCGTCGACCATCTTCGCCGCGGCCTCGCGACGCCCGCCGTCGGCCTGCTGCCGGCGATCTCGTGGGCGTTCGAGCCGAACCAGCGGACGTTCGACCACGATCCGGGCAGGGCCCGCGCCTTGCTGGATGAGGCCGGCTATCCGGATCCGGACGGCGACGGTCCGAAGCCCCGATTGCGTCTCACGTTGAAAGTGTCGAACCTCGAGTTCAACCGTCTGCAGTCGACGGTCATCCAGCACGATCTTCAGGCCGTGGGCGTCGCGCTCGACGTGCGCACGTACGAGTTCGCCACGCTGTACGCCGACGTTCTGGCCGGCAACTTCCAGATGTATACGCTCCAGTGGGTCGGCGGCGCCATGGCCGACCCCGACATCCTGCGCCAGGTGTTTCACTCCGCGCAGACTCCGCCTCGCGGGTTCAATCGCGGCTTCTTCGCGGACGCTCGCGTCGACGCCCTGCTCGACGCCGCGTCGGTCGAGACGGACCCGGCGCGCCGGATCGGCCTGTATCGCGAGGTCCAGCGGGTCCTGGCCGACCAGGTGCCCTACATCAGCCTCTGGACCAAAACGAACTTCACGGTCGCGCAGCGCTCCATCACAGGCGTCCACCTCTCCCCGTTTGCCGACTTCTTCTTCTTGAAAGACGTCGGGCGCCTTCCGCAATCGGCCGCCAACTGAGCCCCGCGCGCCTTTTGTGATGTAATGTCCCGCGCATGACGAAGAAATCGCGCTTTCTGCACACGCCGATCGAGCCGTTCGGCGTCGAAAGCGGCCTCGGCGCCGATCAGGTCTTGGCGCGGATGGAGCGGATCTCGTTTCAGGGCCGCAACCTCGCCACCGCCTACCGCATCTGGCTCAAGATGCTCGAGGACGACGTCACGATCTTCCTGGGAATGGCCGGAGCGCTGAGTGCCGGCGGGCTTCGGCTCGTGGTGGCGCACCTCATCGGACAGCGCTACGTCGACTGCCTGGTGTCGACGGGCGCGAACCTGTATCACGACCTGCACGAAACGCGGGGCCACCGGCATTTCGTGGGTTCGCCACTCGCCGACGATGCCGCGCTGGCTGAGGATCGTATCGACCGCGTGTACGACACCTACGCCGACGAAGAGGAATTCATCACCAACGACATCTGGATCGCGGATTTCGCCGCCACGCTCGAGAAGCGCCCGTACACGACGCGCGAGTGCCTCTATCAGCTCGGGCACCACCTCTGGGAGTCGACGGGACGCGACGGGATTCTGACGTCCGCGTACCGCGCCAACGTCCCCATTTTCTGTCCAGCGATTGCCGACTCCTCGATTGGCATGGGCCTGTCGCAGGCGCGGCAGAAGACGCCTGGCGCCGGCCACATCGACATCATCGGCGACATCGTCGAGTCGGCGAACATGATCATTCGGCGGCCGCGCACCGCGTCGGTCGTCCTCGGCGGCGGCACGCCCAAGAATTTCATCAACCAGGCGAGCGTGCAGGCCGAGTTCTATAGTGCGGCCGTCGGCGGCCACCGGTATGCGCTGCAGATCGTGACCGACGTGCCGCATTTCGGGGGCGCCTCGGGATCGAGTCTCGAGGAGGCCCAGAGCTGGGGCAAGCTCGCGACCGACTCGGCGCGCGTCTCGGTGCAGGCCGATGCCACCATCGCGCTGCCCTTCCTGGCCAGCGCGCTCGCGACCACCGCGCCGCCGCTTCTCGCCCGGCGCAAGAAGCCCGTCTTTACGCTGGCGTCGCGCATCATGACGATCGACGGCCAGACGGTGCCCTCTGACCGCTTCGAGGAGATGAATGAATCTGCCGTTTGAGTACGAACAGATGGCTGTCGGTGAGTTCGGCGGGACAACACCCACGGGGCTCTCGCGGCCACGCCTGACCGAGTTTCAGAACGCCCGCATCGTCATCCTGCCGGTTCCCCTCGATCGCACGACGTCGTACGTCCCGGGCACCCGCACCGGACCGCACGAGATCCTCGTCGCGTCCTCGCACATGGAGTTGTGGGACGAAGAGACCGGGGCCGACGTGCACGCGATCGGCATCTGCACACTACCCGAGATGGATTTTCCCTTCGCGAGCATGGACGAGGTCGTGAGGGACATCGGGCGTGTGGCCCAGGAGATCGTCTCGCGCGATAAGTTTCTGTTCGTCCTTGGCGGCGAGCATTCGATTACGCCGCCGATCGTCAGGGTCGTGGCCCGTCAGCACCCGGGGCTCAGTGTGCTCCAGATCGATGCGCACGCCGATCTGCGCGAGTCGTTCATGGGCACGCCCCACAACCATGCCTGCGCCATGCGGCGGACGCTGGAGCATGCGCGCACCACTCAGGTGGGCATCCGAAGCTTGTCGACGGAAGAGGCCGCGGCGGTGCCGTCGCTGAACACGACGATCTTCTACGACTTCAACATGCGGAAGGATGCGAACTGGATCGATCGGGTCGTCGAGTCGCTCGGCGAGACGGTCTACATCACCATCGATGTCGACGGTCTCGACCCGGCGATCATGCCGGCGGTCGGGACGCCGGAGCCCGGCGGGCTGTCGTGGTACGAGACGCTGTCGCTCCTGCGGAAGGTCATCGAATCGCGCCGCCTCGTCGGGTGCGATCTGGTCGAGCTCTGCCCGTCGCCCGGCAACGTCGCGCCGAATTTCCTCTGCGCGAAGCTGATGTACAAGATCTTGACGTATCGCTTCCGAAAAGAGCTTTCGGGAAATTAAGAATTCTTGATTCCGAATTCCTAGTTCTTGATTTCCCGTCCGCTCTACGTCTTCTTCAAACCATCCAGCTCCCGGCGCGCGTCGCCACTGAACGGCGACTCCGGAAACTCGGCGATCAGGCGGTTGAAGGTCTGCTGGGCGTCCGCGGTCTTTCCTGCCACGAGATACGTCTGGCCAAGCTGCATCAGGATGCCGTCGACGGGCAGCGGGCCTTCTTTGTCCTGCGACAGCGCGGTGAACGTGGTGATCGCCGGATCGAACTGCCCCGCGCGCGCCTGTGCTTGCGCCTGACCGAGCCGCGCCATCGTGCCGTGAAGGCCGCTCCCCGCTCCATCGATCACCTGCTGATAGGTGTCGACGGCCTCCTTCAGACTCCCGAGGGCGACATATGTCGTCGCCTGGCGGTACCTGGCAAAGACTCCAGCGTCGGTGGACGGATACTGGTCGGCGGCGACCTTGAACTTGGTCAGCGCGGCCTGATACTTCTCGCGTTCGGTGATGAAGCTCAAGCCGGTTGACGGCGAGCCGGGCGCCGGCGGTGGGCCCACGCGCGCGCCTTCGATCGCCAGTGCCTCGGCCAAGAGCGCGTTTGCCCGGCTTTGGACGCTACCGCGCCAGGCCAGGTAGCCCAGGCCCACCACCAGGACCGCAGCCACGGCCGCAACGACTATCCAGGCTTGGCTCCCGCGGGTTTCGAGCGCGTCGCGGGCGCTCTGCGCCAGATGGGCGAGCTCGTTTTCTTTTAGATGACGGCGCTCGGTTCTCTTCATGAAATATCCTGATGGCGGCGGGCCCTTGCGCGTTCGAGCCCCGCCGGCCACGGTCATTGTAGCCTGAAAGCCGACTCTCGACAGCGGCGCGCCGGCCCTCGGACCGAAGGCCAGGCCGGAGACACGAGACTACGGCAGTGTTTCCCGCGTGTGTGACCAGACGTGGTCGGCAGCTGACAGTTGACAGTTCACAGTTGACAGGACGGATCGACGGCGTCGATGACCTGTCGACTGTGAACTGTTCACTGTGAGCGACGCGACTCCGAAGTGCAACGCTGCTCCAGCTTCTATTTGACACAACGTTACGCGTGAGACATACTCGTCTCACGCCATGGCCCCCACCGCGACGATTCGCGACCTGCGTAATCGCTTTCCCGCCATCAGGAAGCTGGTCGAGGCGGAGGGCGAAGTGGTCGTGACCGACCAGGGCACGCCCGCGTATCGGCTGACGCGGTATTCGCCCCCCGGTCGGAAGAGGCCAGTCCCCAAGGACTACCTGAAACGGCTGCGGTGCCTGCAGCCTCGTCCGATCAGCGCCGCCGCGGCGAGGGCGCTCCACGACGCCAACCGTGGCGACCGCTGAGCGAACGTACGCCGATCCCAGCGCTCTGCTGAAGCTGTACGTCCACGAGACGGAATCCGCCGCCATGAGCGTGTGGCGAGCGCGCACGAAGGGGGCCCTGCCGATGACTCCGCATGGCCGCCTCGAAATCGTCAACGGCATTGGTCTGGCCGCGTTCCGGAAAGCCATCAGCGCCGAGGCCTCGACCGACGCCCTGGCCTCCTTCGAGGAGGACCTTGCCGGGGACCGCTATGTCGAGGCCGGTGTGCTCTGGCGCGCGACACTGAAGCGGGCAACCGAGCTCAGCCGCACACACACGTCGGCGCTCGGATGCCGGTCTCTCGACGTGCTCCATGTCGCCACGGCGCTGGAGCTTGGGCTCCGCTGCTTCGTCACCTTCGACGGGCGTCAACAACAACTGGCACGCGCGACCGGGTTGAAACTGATCACGCCCGGAACGTGATCCACGCGAGCGACCATTTTCCACCCTCCGTAAGCGACCACCCCGGGGAGATCGCAGGGTGTTGCAAGGGCCGACATAAAAGCTTGCAATAGACTTTATAGTCCTATATAGTCCTTCTAACGTCTCTAAACTGGCGGGAGCTGTATGAACTTGAACGAGCGATCCGAGGCCCTGGCAGCTTTGGCGTTAGCGCTCGACGACCGGCGGCTGCACGACCGCGTGACGGGCCCATTCGATGGACGCCGTGTCAACGCGCTCGAAACGCCCGTCCGAATCTTCGACCTCAGCGAAGGCGGCTGCTTTGTCAATTCGCTCCACGATCAGCAGCCCGATGTCCACTTCGTCCTGCAGATCGAGCTCCCGTACGAAGGCCGGGTGACGTTGACTGCCCGGACGCTCTATCGAAAGCCGGGATTCGGCTTCGCCGTGTGCTTCACCGAAGTGACAGACGAAGGCTTGACGCGCTTGAGAAGAACGGTCGAGCGCCTGAAGCGTCGGCAGCCCTACGACTTCTAGAGGCACGCCGCGGCGATCGACACCCGTGAAGAGGCCTGCGGGATTCGGCGGGCGATGGAGCCCGGTCGAGGAGGGAGGGAAACGGGATAGTATGCAGAGATTCTGATGCGTGTTGGTCTCCGGCTTGTCGCCGCCGCCGCGTGGTGTGCTCTCGCCGGCGTGGCCTCCGCGCAGCTTGGCGACTCGAGTTTCGATCAACTCGATCATCCGGCGATCCAGTACTCGACTCGCCCCGCACGCGATCCTGTCGCGGCGCTCAATCGCAGGATTCAGGCCGGCGATCTTCAGCTGTCGTTCGACACCGGCCACGGCTATCTGCGATCCCTGCTCCAGGCCTTGGAGATTCCGATTGAGTCGCAGGTCGCCGTGTTTTCCAAGACCAGCATGCAATTGAACCAGATTCATCCGCGGAATCCCCGGACGATCTACTTCACCGACTCGATCGCCGTCGCCTGGATACGTGGCTCGTTCGTTCTCGAGGTCGCAGCCCAGGATCCCGCACAGGGCACGATGTTCTATGAGATGGATCAACGGCCGACAGAGAAGCCCACGCTTCGCCAGACGCGGGCCTGCCTCCGCTGCCATCACTCTCTCTACACGAACGGTGTGCCCGGCGTGCTGGTGCGCAGCACGCCGACTGCCGCCGATGGAACCGCACAGCCGTGGACGAAAAACCTCGCGATGAGTCATCGCACGCCGTTCGACCAGCGCTGGGGCGGTTGGTATGTCACGGGCAGGACATCCGGCCTCTCGCACACGGGCAACGTCTTCGCGACAAGTCCGACATCGGCGGTCGAGCGGTCTCCAGACCTGGAGACGCTCGAGGACAGGTTCGACACCGCCGCGTACCTCACGCCGTACAGCGACGTGGTGGCGTTACTGGTGCTCGAACATCAAACCCACGTGACGAACCTGCTGACGCGTCTGGGCTGGGAGGCACGGGCCGCGGCCTTCGAGCTGCAGGCCGGAGGCTCGAAGCCCCAACAGCCTCTTCCCGGTCGAGCGCCGTTCTCCATCGAAGCGGCGGTCAACGAGATCGTGGACTATCTGCTGTTTGTGGACGGCGCCGCTGCCGGGACGGATCCAAGGCACGTCCGGCTTTGCCGAGCAGTTCGCCGGACGGGGGCCGTTCGACGGCCGGGGCCGCTCGCTGCGACAGCTCGACCTCGGGCGCAGATTGATGCGCTATCCGTGCAGCTACATGATTTACTCTCCGGTCTTCGACGAATTGCCCGTCCAACCTCGCGAGGCGATCTACAGACGCATGTGGCAGATCCTCGGTGGCAACGATCGATCGGACAAGTACGCACGGCTCTCCGACAGCGATCGCCTCGCCATTGTGCAGATCCTTCGCGACACGAAGAAGGGATTGCCCGACGACTTCCGCCCCTGACCGCTTCCCGCGTCTACCTGCTCTGTTTCCCTTGCAGCGGGACGATAGCCGGCATGAGCGGACAGAGGCCATACAGCTGGCTCCGGACGCGATTGTGGGTTATCGTTCGGCACCAATGAGGTCCACCATGCTTGGCAAGTTGACTCTCCTCCTCGGTCTCGGGATGACGACGATGGCGTCTGCGCAGGGCGCGGCGCCCCAGAACGAAAACTGGACGAAGCCCTTTCCACCGTTTCGAATCATCGGGAACATCTATTGGGTTGGCAGCTACGACCTGGCTACATACCTGATTACGACGCCGCAGGGACACATCCTGATCAATACGGGTGTCGGAGACACCGCGCAGCAGATCAGGGCGGGCGTCGAGCAACTCGGATTCAAGATCACCGACACGAAGATCCTCACGGCCACGCACGGCCACTTCGACCACGTCGCCGGCATGGCCGAGCTGAAACGCCTGACGGGCGGGAGGCTCCTCGTGTCTGAACAGGAGAAGCCGTTGCTCGAATCGGGCGGGAAGGCCGACTTCCGTTTCGGCGGCACGGCCGGCGCTCGCTTCGATCCGGCCGCCGTCGACGGGACGTTCAAAGACGGCGAGAAGATCTCGCTTGGCGGTACAGAGATCACCGTACATCACCATCCGGGACATACCAAGGGTGCCACCAGCTTCACGTTGAATGTGCAGGAACGCGGCAAGACCTATCGGGTGATCATCGCCAACATGGGATCGATCAACCCGGGCGTCACCGTGAGCGGAATGCAGGCGTACCCGGGCATCACCCAGGACTACGCGCGCACGTTTCTCGCGCAAAAGGACATGAGGATCGACGTGTGGCTGGCCTCTCACGCGGGGCAGTTCCGGATGCACGAGAAATACAAGCCTGGCGACGCGTACGATCCCGAGCGCTTCGTCGATCCGGCAGGGTTCCTTGCGGCCGTGCTGCGACTCGAGAAAGTGTACTTGGATCAGCTTGCCCGTGAGCGGAATGCCAAGTGACGGATACTCACACGGTGTGTCGTTCCAGTTGCCGCGCCGACGCGACGATGGCGACCGCGGCGAGGACGTAGCATCCGACGCCGCTCCACCACGCGGCCGAGATGCCCCAGGCTGACGAGATCATCACGGCCAGTACGCTGGCCGTCACCGACGTCGCCCCGTTGATGCCCCACAGCCAGGGCGTCAGCGACGGCTGTCGCGCCAGCCCAATCTTCATGGCAATCGGAAACGCCATCCCCATGAAGAACCCGGCCGGCATCAGCAGCAACAGCGCCACACCGATCCGGAGCGGCGTGACAAACCCCTGGAAAGCTCGTGTGGCCGCAGGCGTGACCAGTCCGATGATCGTGAGGATCCCGATGAGCGCGAGCATGCGGGTCTGGGCAGCCGATGACAGCCCTGCCAGCGTGAGACGCTCGGTCGCGAAGCTTCCAAGGCCGCTCGCAATGAGCAACCCGAAGAGTACGACCGACAGCGAAAACGCCGGATGACCGAGCAGCAGAATCAGGCGCTGCATCTGAGCGATCTCGACCAGCATGAAGCCGAGCCCCATGGCCGCGAACGCCACCGACAGCCCCACATTGTCACCGAGGACGCGAGGTTCGGCCTTCAAGAACACCGGCACGACAATGAAGGCGAGCGTCAGGCTCCCGACAACACGGAAGAGGCCGTTCAGAAGGCGTGCGTCCATTTTGAAGAAAAACGGACGATCGTCGGTTGGGGATGAGAGATCGCCGTTCGTGAACGTGGCGACGAACTCGTCGATGGCGCGCTCATCGGCCAGCGAGACGAAGGCTCGGTCGGCGGCCGCGCGGGGCGTGAGCATCACATCGAAATGCATCTTCTCCGCGAGGTTCTCGATCGTTGTCACCTCGGCTTCCGTGAACGGCGTTCGCTTCATCAGCAGCGTGGCCACACCGGGCGCATCCGCCGCTTCCCCAGCCCGCAGTCCGGTGGCGACGACGATCAGGTGTTGCCGCGGATTGGGGATTCCGCTGCCGCGCAGCGAGTTGGTGGCGAGCGCCGTCACCTTGTACATCTCCGCCGGAACGGGCCGGCCGTGCCATCGCGACACCGAGAGGATCCCCTCTGGTGTCAGGCGATCCAGAAACAGCTTCCACGCATCGGTCGTATAGAGCGTGTTCTCGCTCAGGACGAACGCGCCGGCCGCGGTGGCGGCCCAGGTATCGATCAGTGAAATCTGGATCAGGTCGAAGCGGTCTCGAGACCGCGCCAGATAGCTGCGCGCCTCGTCGTTGACGAAGCGGACCTTTGCATGGCGGTCGAGGTGCCCGGTCAGGTCGCCGAAGACGTCGTTGACGGCCTCGATGATGGCGCGGTTCATCTCGACCGCGACCACCGCGCGCTGATCGAACACCAGCGCCGACAGGACGTCCCTGCCGCCGCCGGCGCCGATGACGAATACGCGACCGGCCTTGGTCAGGTAGTGGGCGATGTTGGTGATGTCGTACTTGAGATATTGCACCGCGTCGAGGTTGCCGTCGAACCGGGTGAGGACCGTTTCGGCCGACCCGTCGATGTTCAGACGGAGCTGGTTCAATGCGTCCGTCGGCCGGTAGGTATCGCTGAGGCCCCAGCCGAACGGCGGTTCCTGCTTGGGAAACGCCACGGCAATGCGGGAATACGAGTTCCATTTTTCGTAGTACGGCTTCAGCCGCCGGCCGCCCTTCTCGTACCCGAGCTCACGGACCGAACGATCGAGCGTCAGCCGAAACGTCGCCACGAATGCGATCAGGATCAGGCAAGTGAGCCCCACCGACCGACCGACCTGCCTCCTGTCTGCGGCTCCGTAGAGCCCGTAAAGAAAGGCCAGCGATGCCAGCCCGGCAACCACTGCCACCACCTCGACAGCCCTGGGCCCTCCCACCAGATCGAGCACGAGAATGAGCAGGATGCAGCCGAGCGCGGCGCCCGCCAGATCGGCGGCGTAGAGCCTGCTGGTCTGGCCGGGAAACTGTACCAGGGCAACCGAGATCGCGATGCCGCTGAACACGAATGGCACGGCAATCACTCCATACGCGACCGAGAGCTGCGTCAGTGGGGACGTGATGAGCGCCGGGTCGACGGCAAGGCGAAGGTGGGCATCCACGGCCCAGACCGCGGCGACGCCGAACAGCGCCGAGCTGACGGTCAGGTTCAGGCGGACACGCGCCGGCGTGAACCATCGTGAACACAGGTACACCAGCACCGCACCGAGCGTCATGCCGAACATGGCAATCGACACGGCGACAAAGGCGAGGTGATACCACAGGGTGACGCTGAAGATGCGCGTCACGAGGATCTCCAACATCAACGTCGCCAGTGCCACCAGGAAGACACCGGCGTAGTCGTAGACAGTCGCGATGGGGGGAGTGTTCATCGATTGTCAGATGTGATCCGGCGGCCGCCGCCGCGCTGGGATGGCCTGCCCAAGCCAAAGCTCGCGACTAATTCCTGCGAGCGAAGGCTGGTGCGCCCGGCCAGATTTGAACTGGCGGCCCCCCGCTTAGGAGGCGGGTGCTCTATCCCCTGAGCTACGGGCGCAATATTTGTCGCGAAAAATCGCGAAACGTTAGTTTACCAGAGCTGGCGGGGGTGCCGGTTTCTGGAGCGTCGTTGCGAGAAGGCGGATCGTCGCAGGTTCTACGGCCGGGGCTTCCAGTTCAGGATCACCGTGATGGGCGAGGTGGCTCCTTCCGTGACCGTGGCAACCAGGAACCGCTGGCCGTCGGAAGAAACCATGTATTGGTGACGGAAATCGGCTTGCTGCACTGCGCCGCCGAGCGCTCGTTCCGGTCCTTTTCGAGGCACCGTCGGAGCAGCCGGCGAATCGAAGGCGGCGCGGTGGCCGGCAATGCCGCCAGGTCGGGCTCTCGCGCCAACACCGAGGCCAAGACGTCGGACACCTCGTCACCTGCAAACGGGCGCCGGCCGGTCAGCATCTCGTAAGGGACCGAGGCGTGTGCCTGGAGTGATGGCCAATCTGTCATCGACGCCTCAACTCGGGTTGCCGCGCGGCTTGAACGATCGGAGTCGCCGCTTCGCCGCGTGGGACACCATGCGGTTGATGAGCGTGGTCGGCATGTCGAGTTGAAGCTTCGTCCGGCGGCCCAGCTCCGTGGCTGGGGCCTCCGTCGCCGACTCGTCATCCTTGACGCGGTCGCGCTCCCGCTGCACGGCGCGGACAACGTCCTTGCCGACGGCGAGAGCGGCGCCCAGCTCGGGGTAGCAGAACTCGAAGATGTCGCGTTCGGTGTCCTCGCCCAACCCATCGAGCACCAGCCGACCCTCATCGGTCAGCGCGAAGTGCACTTGCGCGGCAGACAGCTCGACCATCGGGCAGCCTTCGGCGTTTCCCACTTCATCGAGCTGCTCGATGGCGTCGGCCATGCCACGCGCGAGGACCAGCGAGCAGTCGCCGTTCGGCCATCGACAGAGGAAGAGCCGCATGAAACCGTTAGTTTATCAGAGCCCGCCGCGCTCCACCGCGGCCGTCGCTCGCGCATTGGCTGTTTGGAGAGCTCTGCGAGCTCTGCGGTGGTCGTCATGGTCGTTCTGAAACCCGCTCTAAGTTCCTATCGCTTGCGCGGCAGCGGGCGCATCAGCGCATCAGGTTGAACGCGATTGACGCGCCAAGATCGATTCGAAGCTGGGAAGAAGGTCGCTCTGACTCAGGGCCTCCTCCAGAAGGCCAAGCGTCCGGCGAATGCGCTCGGCGTCCAGCGCTCGCCCGTGAACACGCCAGAGGCTCTGAACGTCGTCGACGTCCTTGGGGCGGCCCGCAAGAATCTTGGCGATAATCAGGTCTTCGCGATCGATGAGCGGCACGGTCGTCCCGCCCACGTCCACGTGTCGCGCCCGATCGAGAAACTCGTCTTCGAGCCCCGACCCTGCCAGCACCACGTCGAGCGGCATGGCCGTCGGGAGGTGGACAAAAGGCATGACCCTGGTCCGCCGGACGAAGTCGGGATCGTCGGCCCGGAGGGCGAATCCGACCGCTTCCATGTCGCGCACGAAACGCTCCGGTTCGTCGGGGACGAGCGCAATCGTGACGTCGACGTCGGCACTCAGTCGCGGCACGCCATAAGCGATGACCGCCTGTGCTCCGAACAGGTACCAGCGCCCCCAGCGCGCCAGGACGCTCGACAGTGCCGCCAGCAGCTCAAGCGCGGCGGGCTGCACTGGCACGGCGGAGAAGCCCGGCGACGCGCGCATGGGACAACAGATCCTGATCCCGGTCGGCGGGATGAGGCCACTTTGAGTCCTGCGCCAGCGCCTGGCGACGCAGTTCCTCGGCGATGCGCAGACCCTCGAGCGGCCCGAGACGGGCGATGCGCGCGGCCCAGTACATGTCCTTCGCCTCGCGCGTCGCGTCCCAGTCGCGCGAAACGAACTCGCGGATGCCGCGTGTCAACACGTCACCATTGTAGCGTGCGCGACCGGCGGCGTGTCCGTGGGCAGCTCAACGGCAGGCGCCTTCGAAGTTTTTTCGAATGCTAAATTCGCGTCTCACGTTTGACTAACCGTGGCCCGAGCCCTAACATCCTGCCCACAAGGCCACATCCGTGATCGGGAAGGCGATTTCGCACTACCCGATCAGCGAGCCTTCTTCGCGGCTTCTTCGGCGGCCTTCTCTCGGGCGCGACCGCCCGCGAGGAGATGGACCATGTCGTAGTTGTCTTCGTGACACGCGTACTCGTAGAGCTGGTCCTCGGTCTTGTTCCACGGAATCGTCGCGGTCCACGGTCTCGTCCACGTCCGCGGATCCTCGACCGTGAATGTGTAGTCGATCGTATTCGCGTCGACGCGCGTGAAGCGTTCCACGATCCGGAAGGTCTCGGGATCGGCATTTCCGTACACCGCACCATCATCTCCTCGGAAATTCGTCGTCTCGACGACCAGCGTGCGGCCTTCCCAGCGGCCCCGAGCATCTCCCAGCCACTGCCGGAGGGTCTTGCCGATATGCGGACGCCCGTCCACAGGGATGACGCGAGCGCTGTGGATCATCTCGACTTGAATGACGACGTATCCCGGACTTTGGAAGACCTGAAACGTATTGTTGTAGATGATCGGCAGATACGGCGGTCTGTCGGTCCGAATGATGCAGCGCATGGGCATGCCCCCATCCAGGTGGCTGTGTGGCAGGCCGTCATTGAAGCGACGCGTCGCCTCCGCGAGGGCGAGTCGTCTCCGCTCCCTCTCCGGCGTCAAGGGCACCAACGGAGGAATTCTCCCATCCGGCGGATCGACAATGAGAGACGTTCGCTTGTCCGCGGTGATCTCCAATCGTTTCGGATCCATCCAGTGTTCGTTGTAGGCGCGATTGACGTCGACCGCGGCACCTCCGTCGCGACGATCGCGAGTCAAGCCGTGCGCCAGGTCCTCGGCGAACTCAGCCGCCTCTTCCTCGGTCAGCACCTGCTTGCCGCCGGCCTGATCGGGTCGCTGCAAGGGCGTGCTGGTCGCGTTGTTCCAGATGCCCTGCAGGTCGGGATCGCCCCACGCCGTACGTGCTGGAATCCAGGTCTTGGTCGGACTGCCGGGGCCTTGCGCGATGACGGCCGGCAGCGACACGATCGCAACCCCCGCTCCCAGAAGACCGAACGCAGTGAAGAATCGGCGATCCATCCGGCACCTCCGTCGTGCGTTACTCACCGGACGCAGTGTCCGGCCTTCCCAAGTCCCGAGCCCCAGTCCCGAGTCCCGACCGAGTCACCGTTGAGGGCCTGGCCGCCTGGCGAACGGCCCAAACAACAACTCTTCCGTGAACGGCACACACTTGAATTCCAAGAGTTGCACGTTCCCCTCCATGCGACGATAGAGCGGCATGCTCATCTTCCAGGGTCGCGTAAACACTTTCGGATCCTCGATGGTGGCTTCGTACAGGAGATGGTAAGGACTCATGGGCGTGTAGCGCTCGACCACATGGAGGGCGTCGCTGTGGAAATTTCCAGCCCGGTCGAACCACGTCTCTTGCCTGAACCCTGTCACGTCGACGACCAGCGTCTCACCTTCCCAGCGCCCCCGCGACCAGCCCATCCACGAGTCGATGGGAGCCTCCCCCTTCCAATTCATGCGGATGGTGCGAGTGGCGCTCGCATACTCATAGGCCATCAAGATGTCGTTGCCGGGCCCTTGCACGATTTGAAATGGAAAAGGCATGTATGTCGCGCGCGGCACACCCGGCAGATAACACTTGAGCTCGGGGTCACCGGTCTCATGCCATGTCGCATCATGGCTCAGGTCCACGTTCATTCGTTTTTCGAAGTTCTCTTTTCTTTTCGCCAGCGCTCCCGCCTGGTAGGGAATCTCGTTGCCCTCCACCACGCCTTGCCCGGCAGGTCCCGCCCCATACGCGCCCATGAGCTCGGGACGAGGTCCAGCCTGCGCTTCGTGGTCCTGAATGTCCCAGTTGGCGGTGGTCAAGGCCTGCCAAATTCCATTCAAGTCCGGATGGCCGTCGGACGCACGCGGCGCCTTGTAGGAAGTGAACTGCGGAGCGCCAGGAGCCTGACCGACCGTGGGCATCGAGGCCCACCAGAAGACGGAGACCAGGGCGGCCGTTCCAGCGGCTATGGTCACGCCTTTCCATCGGTCACCCATTGGGAAACACTCCTCGAATATGCCGGAGGTTAAGCGGGAGGTTAAGCGTCGGTCGGGTCGAGATCAAGGAAAAACTGGATATAATCCGTCCTCGAGAGGTCCCCATGGGATCGAATCGTTTGTCGGGTGCGGCCGCCGTCGCGGTTTTGGCGTCGCTTCTGTCGACGACCGGCGCCGCGCAGTGGATCGACTACCCCACCCCGGGAACCCCGCGCCTGCCCGACGGCACGCCCAACCTCTTGGCGCCCGCGCCTCGGACAGCAGACGGCAAGCCGGACCTGACTGGCGTCTGGAGAGGCGCCGGCCCTCTCTACCGCTTCAATATCGCTCAGGATCTCAATCCCGCGGACATTCAACCCTGGGCCGAGGCGTTATTTCTCCAGCGCGTGCGGGATTCGCGGAAGGACAGTCCCCTCGCGCGATGCCTCCCCGTCAGTGTCCCCTTCCACAATTTCTTCAACTTGACCAGGATCGTCCAAACACCGGCGCTCATCGTGATGCTCTATGAGTCTCCCAACAGCCCGCATCGAACGGTGTTCACCGATGGTCGCGACCTGCCCAAGGACCCCAATCCCACTTGGCTGGGGTACTCGGTCGGGCGATGGGAGGGGGACACGCTGGTCGTGACCTCCGCGGGGTTCAACGATAGGGGCTGGCTCGACAGCGCCGGACATCCGCAATCCGAATCCTTTCGCCTGACGGAACGCCTCCGGCGTCGCGACTTCGGGCACATGGATTTCGAAATGACCGTGGACGATCCGAAGGTGTTCACCAGGCCGTTCACCGTGAAAAGGGAACGGCTGCTGGCGGCGGATACCGAGCTACTGGAGGATGTCTGCGAAAACGAGCGCGACGCCAGCCATCTGTCCGGCGGCGCCGGGATCGTGTTGAGCCCGGCGCTTCTCGCGACCTACGCCGGGGTGTATGAGCTCGCGCCGGGACGCGAGGCCGTGGTCACGGTCACCGGCGACCTGCTCTTCGTGCAGGGTCTCGGTGAACCCAAGCTTCCGCTGCTGGCGCAATCGGAAACGGCATTCGTGTCGACCGCGACCCCGACTGGCTTTGAGTTCATCAAGGATGCCCAGGGCAAGGTCACGCATCTGATGGTGCGCGGCGCCGACGGAGATCGAAAAGCGGTGCGCAAAGGCGCCTCCGCCCCAGCCCAGCGAAGGTGACGCGTCGGTGTCCCCTAACCCGCCGCCGGCTCCCCCGGCATGACGAACTCGTGCTCAGGGTGCCGGACCGTGAGCACCGGGCACGGCGCTCGTCGCACGACTTTTTCCGCGACACTGCCCATCAGCATGTGGGCCACGAAGCCGCGGCCGTGCGTCCCCATGACAATCAGATCGACGTCGAAATCCTTGGCGTAGCGGACGATCTCGACGTAAGGCCCGCCCACCCCGCTCGCTCGCAGCACACACTCAACCCGAAGCTCTTCCTCGTCTTTCCTGGAGAGGATGTTTCCGAGCAGCTCACGGGCCACGCGTCGCATGCTCTCGTCGAGGCCAATCGGAGCTGTCCCCGCTGTCATCTCTGCCAGGAGTGAGTCGACGACGCGCTGGCGCTCGACGCTCACATCGAGATCGTGGCGCACGACGACGTGCAGCAGATCGAGCTTCGCGTTGAACGCGCGTGCGAGAGCCACGCCGTACTTCACGGCGGCCGCCGAGGCCTCGCTGAAATCGGTCGGAACGAGGACGCGTTTGAGGGCAATCATGGTCAGCCGATCCTTCTTCCACCGATCACTGCTGCCGACATCGGTCGTCTTGTGCCGCCCACCCGGGGCGCGCGACCGCCGCCAGACCTGCGCCGGCGAGGAAGCCGCAGCGAGTCAGTATGCCCGGGATCATTTGCGCTGACGCCGCTCCAGGAGCTGCTGCAGGAATGCACGGTCGATCGCATCCTGCGGACGATAGGTGTCTTCGTTCGAACGAGGGCCGACGGGCTGGCGACAGGCACGCGGACGCCGGCCAGGTCGTGCCACTCCATGTCCGCGGCCACATCCGAGTACTTCAATCCACACGCCCGTCCCATGAGGTCGACGATCACTTCGTCCACCACGCGAACGACGGTGTGGTCGCGGACGTCATTGTCGGCCACATTTGCGGCGGCATTGTCGGCGAGGATCCTGAGGCCTTGCTTCACGCGGGCGATATTCTCGGGCGCCTCATCGACCAGGAGATCGATGTCTTTCGTGAAACGGCCCGCGCCGTGAGCGATGACCGCAAAGCCGCCGATCAGCACGTAATGGGCGCCAGCGTCGTTCAGGGCGCGGCAGATGCGGATGAGGTCTTCCGGCTCCGGTGCTCGTGCGTACGCAGCATCATCCTGGTCATCCACGCGTCGGCCTCTTCGAAGCTCGAGAAGCGATAGACACCACAGGGCACAAGACGCGCAGTGCCGCGAAGGAGAGCCGCCGTTCTCGCCAGCGCGGCCTGATCCTCCATCGCCGACGTGTCGGTGTGGCGGGTGCCTACCACTCTCACCGCCCCATTATGGCACCAGCCGCTTCAAGTCCTCGAACCAGTTGAGCACCACCCGAATCTCGGGGGCGGAGGCCGACGTCGAGGCGTCGGACTCGGATCCGGCGACCACGCCAATGAATCGGCCGTCGGACAGACGCTAATGCCTCGACCTTCGACCGGCTCAGGTCGACCCTGAGCGGCGTCGAAGGGTCGGCTTCCGGCTCGGCATGGCCGCTGGCGCTCATGCCGCCCGGCGCCGAGCGCGGCGACGATTTCATACGGGCCGAGGCGAGTGCCGGGAATGAGAGCCAATCGCGTTGTCCTGGATTATACGGACGGGAACGGCCACGCGGACGGGATTACTCCAGACACCGGTATCGCCGAGGTGCGTTGAAACGGCTTGACGTGCGGGGAGGCCGGGACCAATATCAAGCGGGCATGGACAGAATCCGACAGGCGATCCAGGTCGACGGCCAGAAGTGTTGGACGCTGTTCGAGACCGGAGCTCGGAATGCCTACGTGATCCCCTCGGTCGCGCGGCTTCTCGAGACCTCGCCGACGCCACGCAGGATCCGCACGGCTCTCGGAGGCGCTGTAAGGGAAACGAATACAGCAGCGCTTCTCGAAGCCGAAGTCCAGGGACGAGGCATTTCAACCCACGCGCTCGTGATCGATGAAATCGGTCGCGACGAAGACGGCGCCCCGATCGAGATCCTTTTTGGGGCGCTGGCGATGCAGCAGTGGGGCATTCGGCCTGTCCCGGACGAAGAGAGACTCGACCTTTCTCATTACCCCGACGAGTTCGTCGAGTTCTAGCGGCCTGGCGAAGTGGAGGCCCACTTGCCGACTTCATTCATCCGACATCCGGGCCTCTCCGGTCCCTTCGGGGCGCTGATGGACGAGTACGCGCGGGCCGCCGAGGAGCTCTGCGGCGTGGTGGAGCGCTTCGACCCCGCGCGATTTGTGGCGGAACGCGCGTCGAGCAATCCCAGCACGGTGTCCCCGCACGCGATCTGTGTGCACGTGTGTGGCGCCGCTCACCGGTATGCGCACTACATCTGCAAGGCGCGGGGCGTCGACTTCGTCGAGCGGTACGAGCTGGAACCGTCGCGACTTGGCTCGCCGCAAGACGTGCGCGGGCTGCTCGCGGAAGCGATCATGTTTACAGAGGCGACGGTCGAGCCTCTGGTCCGCGCGACAGAGGAAGAAGTCCAGGCGATCTCGTTCACGGTGCGCTGGGGCCCGCGATACGATCCGGAGATGCTGCTGGAGCATGCGGTCTGCCACCTGCTGAGACACCGGCGGCAGCTCGAACGCTGGTAGGATCAAGAAGTTAGAACTTAGAAGTGAGAAGTTAGAAGGACTCTAACGGAAACTCTAACGGGGACCCGGACAGGCCGCCAACAACGAATCTGCGACGGCGAGATGTCGATGTCGTCGGGGCGACAACAGCGCGGCGGACCAGCGGAGGGCGGAAACGTATGGTATTATGTATGGCATGCAAAAGACGACGGTGTATCTTCCGGAGGAGTTGAAACGGGCCCTGGCCGAGCTCGCCGTCCGGAGAGGCCAGAGCGAGGCCGACATCGTTCGAGAAGCGCTGTCGACGCTCACGGCGGCCGAGGGCCCGCCGCCGCCGCGGCTGCCGCTCTTTCGCAGCGGCAAGCCGTCGCTCGCCGAGCGCGTGGACGCGCACCTGAAGGGCTTCGGGCGCCGGTGATCGTCCTCGACACCAGCGGATTGCTCGCGGCCATCGACGACAGCCAACGGCAACACGCCGCATGCGCGGACGTTCTGGCGCGCGCACGTCCACCGCTGATCCTCTCGCCGTTCGTTCTGGCGGAGCTCGACTACCTGCTGTCGACCGAAGTCGGCGCGGGCGCCCAGACCGCCCTATTGGGCGAGGTCGCGCGGGCGGCCTACCGACTCGAGACGTTCAGCTCGTCAGAGGTCGGCGCGGCTCTGGCGATCATCAAGCGATACGCCGACCTCGAGATAGGGATCGCGGATGCCTCGATGGTGGTCTTAGCCCAGAAGTATGGCACTCGTGAGATCCTGACCCTGGACGAGCGCCACTTCCGCACCCTTCGGACGGTGGACCGGAAGAGATTTCGACTCCTTCCCGCCGACGCCTGATCCCCGCGTCTTTCCTTACCCGATCGCTCCTGACGAACCGCGAGCGGCGCTCAAGGAGATGGGCGCGAAAACGCGGACGTCACGTCCGGGCCGCATGCTACACTCCGGCGCGCCGGCTACGATAACGTTCTTCTTGCGCCTGCAGCACCCCATGCCCGGAGCGATTCCCGCGAGGTCCGCCGACACCACGCTCGACGCCGAACGCGTGCAGGTCGCCCTCTTGCGCGCGGCGCCCGTGGCCCGGCGCCTCCACGTGGCCCTGGCCCTGTCGGCGACCGTCATCGGGGCGGCGCGGCGGGCGCTCGCGCGGGCACACCCGCACGCCTCGGTACGAGAACTGGACCTACGATTCGTGGAGCTGCACTACGGCGCCGACACTGCGGCGGGCCTTCGATCGGACCTGGACCGTCGGGACACGACCGTGGTGAACGTCTGACGGGCTGCCACGCGTGACCGAATCGGATCTCGTCGCGGCGCTTCGACCCGTGGCCGCCGCGTTCGACGCCCTGGGCGTTCGCTATTACCTCGGAGGGTCGGTTGCCAGCTCGGCGCATGGGATCGCCCGTGCGAGCCTCGACGCCGATCTGGTGGCCCTACTGGAACCGGACCACGTGGACCCGTTGGTGAACCGTCTCGCTTCTGCGTACTACATCCCTGTCGATCGGTTACGGTTGGCCGTCGCCGCCCGGTCCTCGTGCAACTTCATCCACCTGGCGACGATGTTCAAGATCGATGTCTTCGTGTCGAAGGGCCGGCCGTTCGATTGGGAGGCCTCCGAACGGGCGCGTCTTCAGGCGATTGATGAAGGCCCCGATGCTGCACTCTTCCCAATCGCCACTCCAGAGGATACCGTGCTGGCAAAGCTCGAATGGTTCCGCCTCGGCGGGGAAACCTCCGAACGCCAATGGTGGGACGTGGTCGGCATCTTGAAGGTCACCGAAGGCGCCGACCGCACGTATCTCGAGCGTTGGGCGGCTTCATTGGGCGTGGCGGATCTCTTGGAGCGCGCGCTGGCCGACGCGGCTTCGAACTGATCGATGCCGCGCGTCGTCTAAGAAACCTGGCCTGTCGGAGAACGGTGGGTGTATAAGAGTGTTGATCCAGGCGGGTAAATCGCTGTCTCGGAAAAGGAGGAGGTCATGCGCCATAGAATCGGCGTTGCCATCGCCCTCGCAGCCCTGTTGGCGGCTAGTTCCGCGCGGGCGCATCACAACATGTCGGCCGCTTTCGACTTCAACGATCGGGTGACCTTGACCGGCACGGTCACGAAGATCGACTGGAGAAATCCCCATATCTATGTGTTCATGGACGCGAAAAGCGCCGCGGGCGGGGATGCGGTGCAAGACTGGTCCATCGAAGGGCCGGCGCCCAACTTCTTCCGAGCCCGCGATATCAACAGGAGCGATTTCGAGAACGCCATCGGCAAGACGGTGACGGCGGAAGCGAGTCGCGCCCGAGACGGCTCTCGATCCGGCTTGATCAGGATCATCACATTGCCGGACGGGAAGGTGGTCTCGGCCTGTCCACAGAACTGTTGAGATTCTCCAGCCTACTGCCGCGTCGAGAACGAGACGCCTGGGTTGCACCTGTCGCGGCGGTCCATGACCGTCGAAAGGCCGGCAGTTGGGGAGCCCCGCTATAGAAGCTATAGAAGAGGAAAGGAGATCTCGCCGTGAAGAATCCTCATCACGCGTCGATCACGACCACGGCGGTTGTTCTGCTCGCCTTGCTGCTGGTTCCGGTTCTCGGAGAGGCCCAGCTTCCACGGGACCCGGTCGAACGAGCCAGGGTCGTCGCCCAAATCTTTCAGAACAATGCCAGCCAGCTCACGCTGTTCGACCGCGCGGGAAAAGTCGTGAGCCTGATAGGACCGCGGGCCATCTACGACCGGCCGGTCCTCTCCCCGGACGGAAAGCGAGTGGTCGTCATCAAGGGGGATATCGACAAAGAGACCCGAGACGTGTGGGTCATCGACGTGACGACGGGTGCTGGCATACAAATCACATCCAACCAAGCGCGCGAGGCGGCGTCGTCGCCAGTGTGGTCTCCGGACGGGAGCCAGGTTGCGTACGTGGCGTTGCGCAGCGGAAGTTTCGGGCTGTATCGAAAGGCGCCGAATGGCGAGGGCGCCGAGGAGCTCCTGTACCGACACAGCGCCCCGATAGATCTCACGGACTGGTCAATGGACGGACGCTTCCTGAGCTTCTTCTCTACAGACCTTGGAGGGGGCGCCTTGTACTCTTTGCCGCTCAATGCGGCCGGAGAGCGGAAACCGATCGAATTCCTGCGCAGTCCGTCTCGGCTGCAGGGCCCGCGCCTTTCTCCTGACGGTCGCTTCGTGATCTACGTATCAAACCCGTCCGGAACGAACGAAGTCTTTGTGCGTCCGTTCGATCCAGCGGCCAGTGCGCAGGCTCCGCCCTCCGCGGGGCCGTGGCAGGTGTCCGACCAAGGAGGCCTGGGAATGGCCTATTGGCGGCGGGACGGCAAGGAACTCTATTATCTGGCCCCGAATCGATCGGTCATGGCGGTTGCCGTGACCACCTCGCCGCAAGTCGAGTTCGGCCGGCCGAAGGTGCTGTTCAGCCTGTCAGAAGCGACCCCGGTTGGTTCTTCAGCGGCTGGCATGAGCAAAGACGGCGAGCGAGTCGTGATCGCCGTGCCCCCGCCTCGACTCAGGCAGCTGACGCTGTTCGATCGCCAGGGAAAGATCGTGCGCACCGTCGGGCAACCGGGGTTGTACGGCCAGCCTGGTTTTTCGCCAGATGGAACGCGCGTGGTGGTGTCGAGAAACGATCCCCAGACCGGAAACGGGGATATCTGGACGTTCGATCTGGCCACCGGCCAAGGCACGCCGATCACCAGCGACACGCCACCGGATGGCGCGCCGCTCTGGTCTCCCGATGGCAAGCACGTGGCCTACGTGTCGACGCGCGGGAGCTATTCCGGCATCTATCGAAAGGCCGCGGATGGAACGGGCAGCGAAGAACTGTTGTTCCGCTACACACCGGGCGCCTTTATCGGCCTCACGGACTGGTCGCCCGATGGAAAGTTCCTGACCTTCTTCACGGGCGTTCTCGCGCTGGTGCCGCTCGGTGCCGTCGCAAACCCCTTGGATCGGAAAGAGATTGAGTGGCTGCGAGAAGAGTACGACGCGATCCTGGGCCGGTTTTCTCCCGACTCGCGTTACCTCGCGTACCTGGCGAACGAAGAGAACGTCGACGTCATGGAGGTCTACGTGCGCCCGTTTGATCCGAGCAAGCCGGAGGCGCCGGGGCCTGGCCAGGCCGTGCAGGTGTCCAAGAACGGCGCTCTCGGCATGATCTCCTGGCGGCAGGACGGGAAGGAAATGTATTTCGTGACCCGCGACTTCGAGGTCATGGCGGTGGACGTTGTCTCGACGCCGACGTTCCAAGCAGGCACGCCGAGGCTGTTGTTCAAGCTGCCGGTTCAGGTGCCGGGAGTGGCGCAGGGAAAGAGCGTCAGCCAGGATGGCCAGCGATTCATCGTGGCCATGCCAGCCACCGCACCAGCTCCCGCGCGCTGAAGGCTGCCGTCAGCAGCTCTTTGCCAGCGACAGGTCATAGCAACTGTGAAACGTCGTGCCGTTCACGGTGATGTCCGAGGTGATTTTCGCGTAGTTGAACGACACCTGCTCGTTCAGGGCCGTCTGTGACGATCCGATCAGGTCGGCGGTCACGATGACGTCTTCGAACACGTAGGTCGCGAACGGGATGCTGCTGCCGACGTCGAATACATCGATCTCCACGTTCTTGAGGTGCATGCCCGTCGCCGCGGCGGACAGAAGCGGCAGCGACAGTCCGTCCAGCATCTTCGTCACGACCAGATCCTGAAAGCTGGCTTTGCCCGCGCCGCCGCCTCCGCCGCTCGCGGAGCCGCCTGTATTCGTGGCGCCGAGCGAGAACTGCTGAATCGGCGTCGGGTTGTTCCCGTTCATCCCATCGACTTTCATCTGCAGTTCAACGATGGCCGCTGGAGGGAGCGGCGATTGAGCATCACGTCCGTCGCGTCCGGCCGGGCCGTCGGGGCCGGTCGGGCCGGCGGGTCCCGTCGGACCGATCGGGCCGGCCGGTCCCGTCGGACCCACCGCATTCCAGATCAACAGGGACTCTCCGGCCTTGCACGACTCGCTCGGGCCGATGACGGACAGCTTGCCGCCGCTGCCGACGCAGGCGCGGATCGTCCCGCTTTGGGCCGACACCGTGGTGCCTGCGATCAAGACGAAAGACAAGAGAGCGCTGAACGTCGCGGCGCCGAATACACGCCTGATGCGCAAGGAACTGCTCACGGTCACCTCCGAGAAACGAGCACCGAGACCGACGATGTCGTGGAGAGATAGTTTCTATCTCATGCCGCCCCACGTGCAAGAAAAGTCTGACCGACGTCGAATGCTTTTTCTCGGACAGACGACGCACATGCGCACGCCGAAGAAGTCTTCTGGAACGATGACATTCATGAAAGAATACTGGGCTTGCGCCCATGCCGCCAAGTGCGTGGCAAAAGCGCCACCACGGTGCCGAGCCGGTTGGACAAGCTTGCGTATCGAGGAGGATGATGACCGGATGGGAGCCAACCAGAGGAGCGACATCACCATTACGCTTCCCGAGAGCATTCTGATCCCGACCGGCCAGACGCGCGAAGGCTTCGTCCAGGAAGCGACGTTTCTCCTGGCCTCGAAGCTCTACGAGCTCGGACGCTTGTCATCAGGCAGGGCGGCAGCGGTGTGCGGAATGGATCGCCGGACGTTCCTGTTGAGCCTCCACCGCGTGGGTGTGGCCTCGATTGACTTGGACGACCGGGAGATTGACGACGAGCTCGACTATGCCCGCGGCGACTGAGCCCATCGCGGTCAATACCGGGCCACTCATTGCGCTGGCCGCGTGCGATTCGCTCGACCTGCTTCGGCACTTGCACTCGCGTGTCCTCGTCCCGACGGCCGTTGTCGAAGAGTTTTGTCGCGGCGAATCTGGACAGCCGATGCAGCTGCCCGAGTGGCTCGAGGTGCGAAGCCTCGCCGCGTCCGTTCCCGCTCTCCTCATCTCCCATCTCGACATCGGTGAAGCATCGGCCATTGCTCTCGCGCTCGAGGCGGGCCTTCGCCTGGTGGCCATGAACGAGCGACGAGGACGACTGGTCGCCAGAGACGCGGGGCTGTCGGTCACCGGTAGCGTTGGCATCCTGCTCCGGGCCAAGCGGAAAGGTCTCATCGAAGCCGTCGCGCCTCGACTGGAGGCCATGACGAAGAACGGCATTTGGCTCGGTCGGGCGCTGATCCGTCGCGTTCTGGCCGAGGCGGACGAGACTCCATGAGCCTCTCGCCCGGCACGCGCCTCGGCCCGTATGAGATTGTCGGCCTGATCGGCGCCGGCGGCATGAGCGCCCGCGGCCATGCCGAGCCGGGAGGCGAGGCATCATCGTCAGAACCCGGCGGGGGTGGGGCCCCGCCGGCAGTGCGAGAATGTTGACCCTGAGCCCATGCCGCTAACCACAGGCGCGCGTCTTGGAACGTACGAGATCGTCAGCGCGCTCGGCGCAGGCGGGATGGGCGAAGTCTACCGCGCCCGCGATACGAAGCTCGGTCGCGCGGTGGCGATCAAAGTCCTACCCGAGGCCGTGGCGACCGATCCGGAACGCATCGCGCGGTTCGAGCGCGAGGCGAAGGTCCTGGCCTCGCTCAATCACCCCCACATCGCAGCGCTCTTCGGGATGGACGAGGCCGATGGCCGGCACTTCCTCGTGATGGAGCTGGTCGAGGGCGAGAC
>Ga0156018_1025_pt1 | contig 56501 bp, 50 predicted proteins | sample RifCSPlowO2_02_FD_107672 | JGI IMG/M metagenome (GOLD analysis project Ga0156018, IMG submission 107672) | Acidobacteria bacterium RIFCSPLOWO2_02_FULL_65_29 | reverse complement strand
CATCAGAGCCGCCGTGCCCAAGCGCGGCCAGGGCGAAGTCAGCGTGCGGGTGCGACTCGAACGATCCGGCCGTTACGAGTTCGCGTGCGATCGGATGTGCGGCGCGGGCCACGACTTCATGCGCGGTGTGATCACGGTTGCCGCAGCGGGCCGTCCGACGGATGGGCGCCGATGAGCGCGTCGCGACGATCCGCGGCGACGGCCGCCGGCGCCGCGGCATTCGGGCTCGGCGTGTGGCTCGGGGCGATTGCCGTCCGGGGCCAGGAGCGGACGCTTCAGCCTGGCGACCCGCTGCCGGGCATCTCGGCGGTCGAGTTCTCGGAGTTTCGCCTGGGGCTGGACGACTTCACCGAAGTGGAAACGTCGGAAGACGGCCTCGGGCCCGCGTTCAACGGCACGAGCTGCGCCGTGTGTCACGATCTGCCGGCGATCGGCGGCGGCGGCGTGATGCTCGAAACGCGCGCCGCGATTCGCGACCAGTCGAACACGGTGCGCGGGCTGAACGCCGCGGGCGACACGCTCGTGCACATGTTCTCGACGCCGAATCACACGTGCCAGGCCGTCATGCCGCCCGACACCAACATCGTCGCACGCCGCGCCCCGATTCCCCTGTTTGGCGCCGGCCTGGTCGAGGCCATTGCCGACGAGACGCTGCTGGCGCTCGAGGATCCGTTGGATCTGAGCCGCGACGGCGTGAGCGGCCGCGCCGCGATCGTCACCGACGTTGGGACCGGCGCACGCCGCGTCGGCCGCTTTGGGTGGAAGTCGCAGCAGGCGACGCTCTTGACGTTCGGCGCCGACGCGTATCGCAACGAGATGGGCATCACCAACGATCTGTTCCCGCAGGAGTCGGCCGTGGGCGTCACGCCGCCCCAGATGCGGCTCTGCGATCCTCGGCCCGATCCTGAAGACGCACGCGATCCGCTCACGGGCAAACGTGGGATCGACAACTTCGAGGCGTTCATGAAATTTCTCGCCCCCGTGGGCCGCGCGGCCATCGACGAGACCGTCAGAAGCGGCGAGCGCGTATTCGCCGCCATCGGGTGCGCCGCGTGTCACGTGCCGTCGCTGACCACCGGACCGAGCTCGCATCCGGCGTTCAACAGGAAACCGGTGCCGCTGTTCTCCGATCTGCTTCTGCACGACGTCGGCACCGGCGACGGGATCCGGCAGGAGTCGGCCGAGCCCGAGGAGATCCGGACGCCCGCCCTGTGGGGGCTGCGCTTCAGGCGTCCCCTTCTGCACGATGGCCGGGCGGCGGATGTTCAGGATGCCATCCGCGCGCATCGAAACGAAGCGGATCTCGCCAGACAAGGGTTCGCCGCGCTGACGCCCTCGGACGCCGCCGCCCTGCTCGCCTTCCTTCGGTCCCTCTAGGAGCGTGTCCGAGAAATGTGAACACGCTCCTAGTAGTCTCCTAGTAGGCCGGCTCCGCCAGCAAACAATGGAATTCACACTTGCTTCATTCGCAGCGACATCGGCTAGTATCGCGGTGCCAGAAAGGATCGCTGATGCCAACGATTCGCATTCGCTACTGCAAAGTGTGAAACTACCAGCCTCGCGCTGCCCGTGCGGCGGCGTTGATCAAGTCTGAGACTGGCGCCCACACGGCGCTCGTGGAAGGCGCGCGAGGGGAGTTCTCCGTGTGGGTGGGCGACGAGCGGGTCGCCGAGAAGACCGGGGACCTCTTCCCGACCGACCAGGACGTGCTGGCCGCCGTGCGGCGGGCCCTCGTGCGCCGTTGACCCACGCGTCCGCGCTTGCTGAACCGCCAGACGTCCGTTCAACGCGTCGCGTCCACGATGAAGGTCCCGCGGACCCTCCAGGACCGACCTCCCGATCCAGATCGAGATTCGTCGAGATCCACGAAACCACTGGGTCCAACAGGCCTGGTTCGGGTATAACTTGCCGGGTCTGTTGAAATTCGCCTGGTAGCGAAGATTCGCCGGTCCATCCACGGGCCCGTTACTCGGCGGTTAAAGGCGAAGCTTCGCTACCGTCCAAGGAGCTGACGCACACATGTGGCAGCACAACTACGAGCCCGTCGGCGGCAGCCTGGGCCTCTCGGCCCCCGTGGCCGCCATTCCCCTTGTCGTGCTGTTCCTCATGCTGGGCGTGTGGCGCAAGCCAGCCTGGCAGTCGGCCCTCGCGGCGCTCGGCTCGGCGCTCGTCGTGTCGCTGACCGTCTACGGCATGCCGGTGCAGCTCGCCGTGATCTCGGCCGTGTACGGCGCGGCCTTCGGGCTGTTCCCCATCGCCTGGATCGTCTTCTCGTCGATCATGCTCTACCGTCTCGCGGTGGACACCGGCAAGTTCGAGATCATCAAGGACTCGGTCGGCAGCCTGACCGACGATCGGCGCCTGCAGGCCATCTTCATCGCGTTCTCGTTCGGCGCGTTCATCGAGGGCGCCGCGGGCTTCGGCGCGCCGGTGGCCGTGTCGGGCGCGATGCTGGCCGGGCTCGGCTTCAATCCGTTCTACGCGGCGGGCATCTGCCTCCTCGCCAACACCGCGCCCGTCGCGTTCGGATCGATCGGCATTCCGGTGACCACGCTCGCGGGTGTGACGGGTCTGCCCGTGATGCAGCTGAGCGCCATGGTGGGACGCCTGTGCGCGATGGTGTCGGTGATTATTCCCGGCTACCTGATCGTGGTCATGGCGGGCCCGGCGCGCGCGCTCGAGGTCCTGCCGGCCATTCTCGCGTGCGGTATCTCCTTTGCCGGGATGCAGTTCTTCGTGTCGAACACCCTCGGGCCCGAGCTGACCGACATCCTGAGCTCGCTGACGTGCATCATCGTGATGGTGGCGGTGATGAAGCTGTGGAAGCCGAAAACAATCATGCGGCTCGACGGCGAACACGCCGCGACCACGGCGATGAAAAAGCACTCCGGGCAGGAGCTCGTCATGGCGTGGCTCCCGTACGCGCTGCTCGTCGTGTTCGTCCTCGCGTGGGGGGAGCCGTCGACCAAGGCGGCGATCGACCGCTGGACCAACGGTTTGCTCCCCGCATTCCTGCCCACGAACGCCAACGTGCTGAACGGGCTGAACGTGCCGGGCCTGCACAACCTGATTACGCGAATCCCGCCGGTCACGACGGCGCCCGCTCCATATGGGGCCGTGTTCACGCTCAACTGGCTGAGCGCGTCGGGCACGTCGTGCTTCCTGGCGACGATTGCCGCGGGCCTGCTGCTCGGCGTGAGGCCCAAGCAGTTCGTGGGCATCTACAAGGCCACCTTCAAGCAGCTGTCGCTCGCGATGGCCACGATCGCGTCGATGCTGGGCCTGGCCTACGTGATGAACTATTCGGGCATGACGTCCACGCTCGGCCTGGCGCTCGCGGCGAGCGGCGCCGCCTTCCCGTTCTTCAGCGCCGTCATCGGCTGGCTGGGCGTATTCCTGACAGGCAGCGACACCTCGGCCAACGCGCTCTTCGGCAACCTGCAGGTCGTGACGGCGAACGCACTCGGACTCAATCCCATTCTCACCGCGTCGGTGAACTCCGCGGCCGGCGTCATGGGGAAGATGATCTCCCTCCAGAGCATTGCGGTCGCCGTGGCCGCCACCGGGATGACCTCGGCCGATGAAAGCCGGCTGTTCCGGTTCACGATCAAGCACAGCGTGATTCTGATGGTCGTGATGGGCATCATCTCGATGCTCTACGCGTACGTCGTCCCCGGCTGGGTGCCAGTGGTGCCGCCGAAATAAAGGTTTGGAATCGCGCGCGAGCGCGCCCCGGAGATCAAGCGCATGGATCGCACCGCCGTTCCAGTCGTTCACCGCGTGGTCGACGCCCACGCTCAGAGGCACGCACAGGAAAACCGCATGACGAAGATGCTGGATGCCACGAGCTTTCTGGTGCTGGGCGAAAGCCTCGGGGCCGGGATGACCAACTTCAGTGTGTCGGAAGGCGACCAGCGCGAAAGCTTCCCCGCGCAGATGGCGCGGCAGATGAAGGTCGAGTTCCGGCAGCCGCTCGTTCAGGCGCCTGGACTCGGCGACGCTCATGGCTTTCCCCGGCTGCCTGTCCGGATTCCGTTCGATCATCAGACGACCGTGCTCGAGGACTTTCCGCCCTCGGCGCCGATCTCGAACCTTTCGGTGCCGGGCCTGACGGTCGCCGACGCCGTCGCACGGCGCCCGGTGCCTCCACTCATCCACTCGGGCGACGCCCAGCAGACCGCCATCAACTTCATTCTGGGCATGCCGGGCCTCCTCCGCGGCGATGCCTCCCTGCCGACCGCGCTCGAGTACGCGCTCGAACGAAAGCCGACATTCGCGATCGTCGAGCTGGGCTATGCCGAGGTCCTCGAGGCGGCCATCAGCGGCAGCGCCGGGTCGATTCCCGACGCGGCGGCATTTCGCGCCAACTACGCCCGAATCGTCAAGGCGCTTCGGGACGCCGGGTGCGAGGTCGTCGCGATGACCATCCCCGATCCGATGGACACCGCGCACTTCTCGTCCGCCGCGGCGGCCGCGCGTGTGGTCAAGCTTCCGCCCAAGGTGCTCGGCCGCGAGTACGGCCTGGCGAGCGGAGCCCGAGTGACGGTCAACGGCCTCACGGAAATCGGCTACCAGCTCATGAGCGGGCGGTCGGGACCGCTTCCTGCGGGCTCGGTTCTCCGCGCGACGGCCGCAGCCGAGATCAGCAGCCGTGTGCAGTCGCTCAATGCCGCGCTGACCTCCGTCGCGGTGGAGCACGGGGCGATCGTGTACGACCTGGGCGGTCTCTTCCGGCGGGTCGGCAAAGAGGGCATCGCCGTGGGCTCTCGAACGCTCACCGCGGATTTCCTGGGCGGCTTCTATTCGCTCAACGGATACTCGCCCGGCAAGACCGGCCAGGCGCTCATCGCCAACGAGCTCCTCGATCTCATCAACCGGACCTACGACACCGCCTTCGAGCCGATCGACGTCGGCACGACGATCCAGAGCGACGCCGTGGCGATGTATCAAGGCGCCGAAGGGCCTGAGTACCGCACGCTGGCCGGCTACGTCGCGTCCGCCTTCGCCACGCTCAAGGTCTGGTCCACGATGGCCGGCTTCCTGGTCAACATGGTGGTCGGCGCCATTTTCCGCAAGCGGCCCGCCACGCCGCCGAGCAGCGGGTCGACCCCGGAACGCTGGACGCTGAAGCTTCCGCCAGACCTCGAGCAGGAGCTTCCGCTGAACAAGGCGGCCAGCTACTATGGCGACGCGCTTCGCGCGGTCCACACGACCGACAAGGCGGAAGTCGAGTACGGCTTGACGGGCCAGCTGCTGTTCGGCGGGCTCGCGATGCTCGACACCCATCTCGGCGGCTCGGTCCGGATCACGTTCTCTCCGCCCGTGAACGACGTCAGCCACTTCGAGGTGACGCACGGCAACGGACTCGCTGGAGACGATTCGCGGCTGTCGGCGCCGCAGTTCTTCAAGCTGCCGGCCATCGAGCATCGCGTGATGGATTCGGCGGCGGAGCGTTCCTCCGGCGATCTGAACCTCGTGACGGGCGAGGTCACCAACCTCCAGTACAAGTTCTTCTTCCTGAATTCCGCCATTCTCTCGCTCGCCGCCGTCAACCCCGCGCTGCCCAGGGATCCGCTCAAGTTCCCGGGCGAGTACGGATCGACCTGGGCGAAGTTCGAACAGCGGCCCGACGGCAAGCTGGACTACACCTGCTACGCGACGACCTTCATCCCGCTGAGCGTCCTCAACGTGCCGATCCGGTTCCCGCTGCCGTTTACCGGGCCATCAGGCAGCTTCGCCAGCATCCCGGCGGACGGCACCGCGCTTCATCCGCACATTCGCATCAGCACCAAGGCGCCGGAGGCGGCCGACGCCGGCGTGTTGGTGCCCGAGTTCCCGACCAACGCCATTCGTGAATTCACCACATCGGTTCACAACAATTCGTTCGGCGACGATTTTTCGCTGAACGCCCCAGAGCTCGGCGGTCACACCAAGGGCCGATCGCATCTGGTCGGGCGCTTTCAAGTGCAGTTCGGCGAGCGTTTCGGCGATTCGGTCCCGATTGCCATTCAGGCGATGCCGCCCGGCGGGTTGCTGCGCACGCTCCAGCAGTCGTCGTTCGCGGACGCATTCAAGCACCGCATCCCCGACGGGCTGATGGGCCATAACGAAATGCTCCGGTTCCCGAAGTCGACCTACGTCATGGACAGCGTGACGTACCTGGACGACCCGCTGGACATTTCGCTCGGGGTGGTCGACGTCAAGACCGGCAAGGTGCCGGGTCCGCTGCTTCGCCGAGGTCTCATCACCACCAACTGGCTGCTGGCCATGGTGCGGATCGAGACGCGGACGCCCAAAGCGACCTTCGCGTTTCGGGGTCCCGCGTCATTCGAGAAAGGCGTGAACGGTCAGATGGTCTTTCGCTACCACGGGAAGCTCCACATTCCGTTTCCGGAAGGCTTCAAGTTTCCCGCGACCGACCTCACGAACTACATCCTCATCGGTCCGGACTCGGCGCTCGATCCGTTTCTCCGGTGGCAGGCCATGTCGATATCGGACGCGCCACGCCTCGCGAGGGCGGGCAGCGCCAAAGGCGTCGTCGCCTCCACCGGCGACGAGTTCTCGTACAGCTATCGCCTGCCGGCGGGAGATGGGCAGGCGTCGTTCGAATACGTCAATCACACCAAAGACGCGACTTTCCGGATGCAGGGCCTGCTCTGGGCCGGGTTCATCAATTCCCGCACGGCCGCGCCGGGCGACTACGACACGCTGTCGTTTGGCGGCATCGGCACGTGGAGCAAGGATCCGGGAGACCAGTCGCACATCGCAACCGTGCAGGTGTCGACGTCCGCGAAGTTCCCCTACGTGACGATCATGGTCGACGGAGGCCGAACGTCGAGCGTGAACACCAAGCCGGCGAATGTCGATGACACGATGCCGTAATCGTCTGGGACCCGGGACGGGACTTGGGATTCGGGGCTCAGAGCTCGGGGCTCGGGCGCGAAACGTCGTCTACCGGACGATGAACGCGGCGCGCCCGGACTCGGCCACGGCCTGCTTCTCGCGTAACGCCGTGACCGACCAGAAGTACGTGCCTGGTTCGAGCCGCAGATCCACGGGCGGCGCGACCGACGGGCCGCGCACATCGTCGGCTCGCCACAAGAGCACGTCGACCTCGCTCCAGATGCCGATCGCGTAGGCGTCGGCGCCTTCGAAAGGAGTCCACGCGAAGCGCGGCGGGACGGCGCCGATCGAATCTCTCGGCGGCGTCAGATGTTCGATACTTGAGAGGCGGCCGCCTCGCTCGGGCGCTGCCGCCGCAGGCGCCCCCTCGCGTCGCCCGAGCTGCGCGGTGCACCCGAGGGCGAGCGCGACCAGAATTGTCACCGCTGTCCTGGACCACGTGCGTGCCGTCATCGAGTCCACGCATCATAGCAGCCCGCGGTGAAAGTCTGCCTGCATTCGACGGGCGTTGCATCCCCGCGCCCATCCCGGTGCGACGCCAGACTTTCGCCGCGGGCTGCTATAGGATGGGTCTCGGCGGAGGCGTTCGTGCCGGTGACGGTTGCCCAACTCCAAGACGCGCTTCGAGGCCGCTATGTGATCGAGCGCGAGCTCGGTCAGGGCGGGATGGCCACGGTCTATCTGGCGACCGACCCGAAGCACCACCGGTCCGTGGCCATCAAAGTGCTCCGGCCCGAGATCGCCTCCACGATGGGGACCGAGCGCTTCCTGCGTGAGATCGAGGTCGTCGCGCGCCTCGCGCATCCGCACATCCTGCCCCTGTACGACTCCGGCCAAGCCGGCGAACACCTGTTCTATGTCATGCCGCTTGTCGAGGGGGGAACCCTGCGGGAGCGGCTCGGCCAGACCAAACAGCTCCCGCTCGAAGAAGCCGTCGGGATCGTTCGCGCCATCGCCCATGCCCTCGCCTACGCGCACGACCACGACGTGATTCATCGCGACATCAAGCCCGAAAACATTCTGCTACAGAGTGGAGTGCCCGTGGTCGCGGATTTCGGCATCGGACGGGCGATCAGCGGCGCGAACACGCTCACGGAAATCGGGATGACCGTCGGGACGCCTGCCTATATGAGCCCGGAGCAGAGCGTGGGCGACTCTCTCGATGGACGCAGCGACCTCTATAGTCTCGGTTGCGTGCTGTACGAGATGCTCGGAGGCGAACAGCCGTTCCGCGGCCCGACGGTGCAGTCGGTCATCGAAAAGCGGCTGACCGAGCCGGCGCCCCACATCACCGCGATTCGGGGTGCCGTTCCCGCCGCGGTGGACCAGGTGCTGTGCAAAGCGCTGGCGAGGGCGCCGGCGGATCGGTTCGCCGCGATGGCCGACTTCACACGCGCGCTCGAAGAGGCGCTGTCGGCGTCCGCGCCGCCCCCCGGTTCATCCGCGGGAGAGGGCGAGGCGGCGGTCGCGGTCCTGCCGTTCCGGAATATGAGCGCCGACGCGGAGAACGAGTTCATCAGCGACGGGATGACCGAGGAAATCATCAACGCGCTGACGAATGTCAAGGGCCTGCGCGTGATCGCTCGGACGTCGGCCTTCGCTTTCAAGAACACCGATCGTGACGTGCGGGAGGTCGGGCGGACGCTCAACGTCGGGAGCGTGCTCGAGGGGAGCGTGCGCAAATCCGGCAAGCGGCTTCGCATCAACGTCCAACTCGTCGAGGTGGCGACAGGTCTCCAGCTGTGGTCCGACCGGTACGACCGGGAGCTCGACGACGTGTTTGCCCTCCAGGACGAGATCGCCACCATGGTCGCCGCGCGGTTGCAGACTGCGCTGGCGCCTCAGCACGACGCGCGTCCGCGGCCGACGGAGAACGCGGAGGCCCACGAAGCCTTCTTGCGCGGCCGGTTCTACTGGAACACCGGTACGCTCGAGGGCTATCAGAAGAGCGTCGAATGGTACGAGCGTGCCATTGCGCTCGACCCCAAATACGCGCACGCCCACATGGGACTCGGGGAGGCGTTGTGTCAGCTCGCCTTCGTCACCGAGGGCGGCGACCTGTTCGGTCAGGCGAAAGAGATGGCGCTCCAAGCGATCGCGCTCGACGACTCGTTGGCGGACGCCCACGCGATTCTGGGGCACATCCTGAACCGATTCGACTGGGACTGGGCCCGTGCGGAAGAAGAGTTCACGCGCGCTATCGCGCTCAATCCCCACTCGTCCAAGGGCCATGGCTACTATTGCGCGTACCTGGCCAATCTCGGACGCGTCGAGGAGGCGGTCGTCGAGGGCAGGCGCGCGATCGAGCTCGACCCGCTCTGGGTGGTTGGACACGCCACGCTGCAATATGCGCTCTTTCAGGCCGGCGAGTACGGGCCGTCCATCGAGCAGGGAAGGAAGGCGCTCGAACTCGTCCCGAACCACGGGTCCGCCAATTACGTGATGGGCTACGCGCTCCACGAGACCGGCGCCTTCGAACAAGCGGTCGCGGCGTTTCAACTGTCAGTGGCCTCGAGCGGCGCGACGGTCGCGCTCGCCGGCCTGGCCCGATCCTTTCTCCGCCTTGGAAGAGCGGCCGAAGCCCGCCAGTGCCTCGCCGACCTCATGGCCAGGCGGGCGGCGGGCACGGCGCCGGCTGCCGCGATTGCCTGGGTGCACATCGCGCTCGGCGAGGCCGACCAGGCGTTCGCGTGGCTGGACCGAGCCGTGAGGCAACGCGATCCGTTTCTCCAATCGCTTCCCCGCTTCTGCTGGTGGGATCCCCTGCGCGGCGATCCGCGCTTCGAGCAGCTGATGCGCCGGCTGAATTTCCCGGCGTGGTGCTACGGCCGCGGCCCAAGTCCGACATGACGCGAAGCGGCGTGAGCGCGGCGACTCAGACGTTCAGAACGCTGGCGTCGAGCACGTCGAGGCGGACGCTGGGGTGGCGTGTGCGCAGGGAACAGCGCGACCATTTGCTCTCCAGTTGGCGAAGCACGTTCTTCCGCTCGGCGACACTCAGGCGCCGCCATTTCACTTCCGCCACGAGCAGTCGCTGGGGGTCGTTGGGGTCGGGGGCGACCAGGTCCAACTCGACGTTGCCTTCCCAATACCGCTGCGCGCCGGGAAAGCGGGCCCGGCACAGGTCCTCAAACACCGTTGCGGCGTGGTCATGAATGAGCGTCCGCTTGTCCGCTGCCGCATAGGTGCGCCACAGGCTCTGGTGCGGCGAATAGACGCGGAACCAGAATCGCATCGTCGGGTCCTGGATGCGGTAAAGGACCTTTTTGGTGGAGCGCAGGCTTTCGCCGAACGGCAGCTCGCGCGTCAGAATGGAAGCGTCGAGCAACGTCTGGAGCAGGCGCGAGAGGTTCGTCTGCGGCGTGCCGAGCCGACTGGCGATTTCCGAGGGTCGTTCGGCGCCGCGTCCCACGGCTTCCAGCACGGCGACGGCGTTCAGGCCGGCGACGCCTTCGTCGCGTAAAATGCGTCGCGGCTCCTGTTCCATGTAGGGCGCGTAATCGAAGTAGAGCGATTCGGCGAGCGCCACGACATCCTGTTCCGCTTCGACGAATTCCCAGTACTTGGGGATGCCGCCGACACAGGCGAACTTCTCGAACGAATCCGGGTCAGCGGGCCGAAGGTCGCAGGCGTCACAAAAGGCGGAGTAGTCCATCGGCCGGACCTGAAGAAGCTTGCGCGCGCGGCCGTACAGCGGCGCCGCCCGGTGGAGGAAGAGATGATTCATCATGCGCGTGCTCGAACCCGCCACGATCAGCAGGCAGCCGCGCGGCAGCGAATGGTCCAGCCACTTCTGCAACTGGCTCGGCAGCGACGCGTCCACCGCCGTCAGGTAGGGAAATTCGTCCAGGCACAGCACCCAACGGTGTTTTTGCAGCGCGAGGATTTCGAGCAACTCCAGCCAGGTTTTGGGGACAAGCTGGGTTTCGAGCTGCGGGCGGAGGTCGGCGAAGACCTGCTGAATCTGCAAGTCGCGCTGCGCCTCGATGGCTTGGCTGTACAGGCCATCGCGGTGCTCAAGCCACTGACGCAACAGCCGCGTCTTGCCGACGCGCCGCCGGCCAAACACCACCAACAGTCCGCCGCGCTTCGCTGCCGCGTCCAGTTCGCGCAGTTCCGCGTCCCGGTTGACGAATTCCATGTTCACGGTCGCAGTGTACCCAAGGACTTGATGCTTGGCAAACATTATGTTTACAGAACATAATCATCCCGGAAACGGTGGCATCCTTGGGAAAGCGTCAACCCCGTCCTCTTCCAGAGGCGGGCGCGCGGGCCTGACCAGTGGACGGTTTTGCGGGATGTGGAACTGAGAAGCTACTGGTCCGGTCACGCGGCTCCTCATGCGACTACAGCCGGCCGAATCGATGCTCGGCGGTCCGGGGACGAACTCGCAGGGTCGGCCAACCCGCACGGCGATCGCGTGGTCAAGCCTACTGTTTGATGGCTACTTGCAATGTCTCTTGAATTGCCGCCGAGGACGGAACTCCGCCCGGGTAGAGCCGTCACGTCGGGCCGGGGTGCGGCACCGATGGCATGGCCATCCCAAAGAGATCTCGATCCGCGTACAGCACCGTCGGGGTACCGTAACCGCCGCGCGGATCCGATTCCTTCAGCGTATCCGCGTCGATGAACTGATAGCCGTTCGGCAGCCCGAGCGCGTTGAGCGCGTCGTCCAGATTGACGCGCATGGTCTCCGTATTCACGCAGCCGTCACGCGTCAGAAATACAAGATCCTTCATCGAACGCGCGACGTCGGCGGTCTGTGCAGGCGCCTTGGAACAGCCCGCCAGGACTACGAGAAGCCCCAGAGAAAGGCAGAGTGCTCTCGCCGGTCCCATTCGCGTCACCTCATCGGCCTCTTCGCGAGACGTAGTAAGCTTAGCCTCCGTACCTCGGTACGGAGTCAAGGCGTTTCATGTCGCATGATCCACTCCGGGTGTCGATTGGGGCCATGGCCAATGCCGCCGGTGTCAACGTCGAGACCATCCGCTTCTACCAGCGGAGGGGACTCTTGGCGGAGCCCAAGCGCCGGTATGGCGAGATTCGGCGGTACGGTTCGGCGGATGTCGCCCGCGTGAAGTTCGTGAAGGCCGCACAACGATTGGGCTTCAGCCTCGACGAAATTGCGGGGTTGTTGAAACTTGACGATGGGACCCGCTGCGACGAGGCGCGCGGCATGGCGGAAGAAAAGCTGAACGGCGTGCGCGCCAAGCTGCGCGACCTTCGACGGATGGAGTCCGCATTGAAGGCGTTGATTGCGGACTGCTGCGCCGGACGGGGAACCGTCACGTGCCCGCTCATCGCATCGCTGCATTCGAGCGATGCTCGATGAATTGGACTCGCTCCGAGATTCCTCGCATGTCGATAGAGAGCTGGAGCCGAGGAGCTGGATACCATCGCGTTGCCTTGATGAGTCTCGTCGATTCGAGGAAGGAGTGCGACCGTGCGTGAGTGGCTTCGATTCGGCGTGGCAGGCGTTGTGGCGATCGGCCTGGCGAGCCAGGGTCGCGTGTTCGCGCAGGGCGCGGACGCGAGAGGCGTGGACACCATCCGGGCGTTCGTCGCCGCATTCAACGTGAAGGACATCGACGCCGTCATGACGTTCTTTACCGCCGACGCCGTGTACCACAACATGCCGTCGGCGCCTGTCCAGGGCACCGAGGCGGTGCGAAAGGTCATTACGGCGTTCGTCTCGTCGGCTTCGAAGGTGGACTGGGAGATCCTGCGCATCGCCCAGAGCGGCAACACGGTGCTGACCGAGCGCATCGATCGCTTCGCGATCAATGGGAAGGACGTCGCCCTGCCGGTGATGGGCGCCTTCGACCTGCGGGACGGGAAGATCGCGGCCTGGCGCGACTACTTCGACATGGCGACCTGGCAGAAGCAGACGGCCAGATAGACACCCTGGAGCCAGTTGAGCGCGACGACGATCTCGCGCGGCGAGTTATCATCACGGACAGTCGGGAGGAACCTTCGTGAGCGCACCGGCGAAGGTGGACATCGATCGTCGACTGCCCTCGACGGTCGCGCCTGGTTCCCAGGGCCAGGCTCTCTGCCAGGCCGCCTGACCTTGACCATGTTCAGAGTTGAGGCGAACGCTGTCGACGGTCAGGCGAGGAACACCCGAAGACCCTCGTATCGCTTGAATATGGGATCGCGGGTCATCAGCGTCAGCCGGTCCGCGATCGCCTGGCCGGCAATCATGCGGTCGAATGGGTCGCGATGAACCGGAGGAAGTGCGGCTGCGGTGGCCGCGTGGTCCAGCGTGATGTTGAGCAGTTCAATGCCCGACTCTCGGGCCGCGTGGACAAACCCCGACGCGCCCGCGTCCAGCACGGACGCCAGTTCCTTCATCGGCTTCTTTGCGTGCTTGATCCAGAGTTCCCAGGCGCTTGCGAGACTGACGAACACATCGTTGGCTGGCTCGATCAGCGCCGAACGAGCTTCGTCACTCAGGTTGTCCGGCGCACACTTCGCCCAAACGAAGACGTGCGAATCGAGAAGGATTCGCATCAGCCGGTCGGCCTCGCCCGCTTGCGACGCCCCGTCGGGAAGGGTCTGCGGGCCGCAGTCTCGAAGTCGGCCTCGATCTCCCTGTCGGCGGCCTTCCAGTCACGCCACCACTCCTTCCAGTCAACGCCTCGGGAGCGCCGAGCCAATTGTCCCAGCTTGCGAGGTTGTTTCCGGCTTGCACTCACGGGACCCAGTCGTGCCATGGGCTTCCCGCTCTTGGCGATGATGATGGTGTCCCCGTTCGCTGCCTCGTCCACGAGTCGAGACAGGTGAGTCTTGGCGTCGTAGAGATTGACCTGCCGGTTCACGGGCCCAAAGTACTTCAGAGGGTCAACATTGGTCAATGGTTGGTCAAATCACGCTAGTCGGTGGAAACCTATTTCTTCACCTCGGGATTCCAATTCTGCAGCAGCGTGATCGGTCTCGCCTGCGATACGGCAGGAGGACGTCGGAAGGTCGCGCCGTCAGGTCAGGCTCTCTGCCAGCATCGGAATCTCCTGCCAGGGCACCGCGGTGACTCGAGGAGCGAGTTTGAAACGTCGTGGCGTGCGACAGACCACCACGCCGTCACGCGCCTTCGGATATTCGTCGAGGAATGTCTGGAGATGTCTCGTGTCCCGCTCCGCTGGCGCATGGCTCCATTTGACTTCTACCGGCAGCCAGCGGTCGTCGGCCTCCACGATCCAATCGACTTCAGGGCCGTCGGGGTCGCGCCAGAACCGCAGCCGAAGACCGCCCGCGGCCTGCCGCGTGGCGCGCAGCAGTTCCAACCCGACAAACTGCTCGAACAGTGCGCCAAGTACCGAGGCACGCACGTAACGGCCTTCCTCCGCTGCAGCCCGGCGCACGCCAAGGTCGAAGAACAGATACCGCGGCGATTTGGTGAGCTTCTTCCGCGTGCGGCTTTGCGACAGCGCGTCGATCCGCTCGGCAATCAGGCAGTCTTCCAGGATCTCGTAGTAACCGGCCACGGTCGTGTGCGGTACGCCGAGCTCCTGGGCGATGCCTCGAAAATGGCTGATGTTGCCGGCTTCGAGCGCCGCGAGCTGCAGAAAGCGTGAGAAGCGTCCAAGATTGCGCACCAGCGCTTCGGCCCGTACTTCCTCTTCCAGGTACAGCGTGGTATAGGCTCGCAAGTCCTCTTCGCGTGTCGCGGCGTCGGCCTCGAGCGCGATTCCCGGCAAGCTACCGTCGAGGAGCGCCGCCTCCAGGGTCGCCGGGAGGTGCTCGGCCAGCGACAGCGGGTCGAGTCGCAGCGGCAGCAGCCGACCCGGCAGCAGGTTGACCCCGCCACCCCGCCGCAGTTTGCGTGCGGACGACCCGGTCAGCACGAACCGGGCGAGCCGCCGGTCCACCAGGTCCTGCACGACGTTCAACAGATCCGGTACTCGCTGCACCTCGTCGAGGACCACCAACGGCCGGCGGCCGCGCGACCTCGGCGCGAGCGCTTCCACTTCCGCGCCCAACAGATGCGGCGCACGCTCGTAACGTTGCCGCACCTCCGGTCGAAGGAAGTTGAGCAGCACGTCGGGCTCGAGCCTCTCCACGAGCGTGGTCTTGCCGGTTTGGCGCGGCCCCAGCAACAGCACCGACTTCTGGCGTTCCAGTGCCCGGCGAATTCGGGGCTCGACGAGTCGAGCGATTGATGGCACACTCCATTTTCAGCGAATTTGGAGTGTTGTCAATCCATTTCTGGCGATTCGCGCTGGTCACTCCCCTTGTCTTCCCGGCGACGTTGGCGTCACGCTGGATGCCGGGGTTGTTTCCCGAGACGCCCCAATAGGGGCAAGGCAAGGGTTCCGCGGCCACCATCGGCTGACAAAACCTGCCCCGGTGAGTCATACTGCGCGTCGTGAAGGCCTTTGGACGGAGGTGAGCCGGTGAGAAGACGACTGACTGTTATCGCATCATTGATCTGCGCCTTTGGAATTCTGGCGTACGCCCAGCAGCCCACTCCCGCTCCTGGACCGGCACAGATTGCCGTCCTGATCGTGACCGGCCAGAACGGGCACGACTGGAAGGGCACGACGCCGCTCTTGCGCAAGATTCTGGAAGACACGAAAAGGTTCGAGGTCCGCGTCACGGAAGAATTCCGGGGAGCTGGCCCGGAAACCCTGGCGCCGTACGACCTGGTGGTCGTGAACTACTTCGAGCGCGGCAGGCCCGAACTGCGCTGGGGAGACCGATCGGACAACGCGCTGCTCGATTTCGTGCGCGCCGGCAAGGGTCTGGTCGTCTACCACTTCTCGATGGCGGCGTTCAATGGCTGGACGGAATACGAGAAGATGTCGGCAGGCAACTGGAGACCGAACAACGGCCACCATTCGGCTCGCCACAACTTCGTGGTCGACATCAAGGATCCGAGCCACCCGATCACCAACGGGCTGAAGCTGTCGTTCCCTCAGACGAACGATGAGCTCTACGGAAACCTGCGCTGGCAGCCGGCGGGCTCCTACCATGTGCTGGCCACGGCCTACGACGATCATGAGCTCTACAAAGCCAGCCGTACCGATGCGAAAGCGCCGCAGCCGCTCGAGGGCGCCGGTGCGCACCAGCCGATGCTGTGGACGGTCGACTACGGCAAGGGGCGCGTCTTCACCACGGCGCTGGGGCACGACGTGGAGACCGTGCAGACGCCGGCGTTCATGACGACGTTCGCGCGCGGAGCTGAGTGGGCCGCCACAGGGAAGGTCACCTTGCCGATTCCGGCCGCGATGGCCAAGTAATCCATTGTCGCCGGACTCGCCGCCGCCTCTCGCCGCCGCCTCTCGACGCCGAGACTCGCGCCCGATTGAAGCAGTGGCTCGGGCCGTCCACCGCTGGGGGCAGCCGCGCGCGACGAGCGACGCATACTTTTCGGCGCTGGCGTCGTATGGCGACGAGCGTCCCGTGATTGACGCGCTGCTCGGACGGTTTTGAGGCCAGACGCCCGGATGCCGAGGCCTTCGCCCTCGCCAATCGCGTCCTGCTGTTGAAAACCCGTGACGGCGTCGAGATCGACGTCGCGCTCGCCGCGTTTCCATTCGAGATCGAGGCGATCGAGATGGCGTCCTCGTGGGAGATTGTCCCGAGTCTGCCACTGCGCACGTGCCCCGCCGAGCACCTCATCGTCTACAAGCTCGTGGCCGCGCGAACGCACGACTTAAGCGATATGGAGAGCATCGTGCGCCGGCAGGGCGCCCGGCTGGATGTCGAGCGCGTTCGACGCTGGGGCCGGGAGTTCGCCGAGCTCAAGGAAGATCCCGACCTGCTGCGTCCGTTCGAGATCGTCTTCCGCGCCGTGATCGGCGGTCGGTGAGCGGCGCCTCGACGGCCGCCTGACCAAGACCTGTGCGGGACGACTGCGCTGCGGAAAGACCTCGCCGAGGCCGGGTACGACCTCGTCGACGCCGAGTCGGCGGCAGATGCTCGCGCCCTTTTTGGAGACGACCTGGACCTTGCGCTCTTGGACTATCAGCTGCCTGACGGAGACGGCCTCACGTTGCTCCGGGAGCTGAGGAAGTGTTGCCCAGACACCGTCGTGGTGATGCTCACGGCCCATAAGAGCCTGCCCACGGCCGTTGAGGCGATGCGGGCAGGCGCGTACCACTACGGCAGTTTTCAGAATGGTGTAGCGCAGGTCTTTAGACCTGCACGCGTGCCGCGGTAGGCAGGACTAAAGTCCTGCACTACACGCCGGCGAAAAGCGCTCTATCTGGCCAACCTCGAACCACATCCGCAACGTCCACAATCCCACCCCGACGACGACGCCAACAATTCCGGCGGCGACGTTGTAGCGCACGAGCCACGGCAGCACGACGTAGTCGGGGCGATCGATGCCGGTCAACACACGGGTTCCCACGACGACGGAGAGTGCGCCAAACAGGAGGCCTGCGAGAGCCGACGCGCGAGCCGCTATGTTCTTCCACACGGTTGCCCTCCACGCGATCGAGAGTGACACGGCGTCTCGCGCGACACCGACGTCACCTGCGGCTCCAATCAGTCGTCCCACGCCGAACGTCAGTGCGGCAGCGCCGAGGCCGAAGACGACCTGTCGTCCGCCCGACACCGACACGCTCCGCCCTGTGAGCAACGTGATGCCTGCGTCGCCCGCCCGACATGCACCGCGCGTCGCGTTCGCAAAGGCCGTGCCACTCGGCCTTTTCGACGTGCCCGTTTCGGTCGGCTCCGTGCGGCGCAGCAGAGCGGGATTTCCTGCCTCCGTGACAAGACTCGCGTAGCTACCTACAAACAGGGACGACAACCGAAACGGAGCCAGAGCGCTCGGAATACAATGACGGCTCTGAAGATAAGGGGTTCGAGTTGAGGGACGCTCCGAGTCGCACTCGCCGAAAGACCTCTCAGGGCACGGCTGACCGACGCGGAGACGTGCCCGACCTGAGCCACGGTCGGTGGCATCCGCATCGCTCTCTTCCGATCGGCCTGGCGGCCGGGGGCTCGTGATGGTAGACCTGCCGAACCAACAGGAAGCGCCGCCTCTGTCGGAGGACGAGAAGAGGGCGGACAAGAAGGCTGCAAAGAAACGGAAGAAGCTCGAGAAGTCCCTCGAGACGCGCGTCCTGGATCCTTGGGAGCGCTATCGAGCGCTCACGGACCTCCTCGATCGGTACATGGAGTGTGCCGAGTTGCAGGACCGCAAGACACGGTTCGGGCTCATCATCCTCGGTACCCTCAACGCAGTGAACGTTCTGGTCCTCATGCGGCCCGAGGTGTTCCAGTCAGGCATCGACCGATCCTGGTTGTGGACCTATGCGGGCAGCTACTTGGCCTTGTCGCTGTACGTCTTCATCGAAGCCATCGACGAACTGAAGCCGCGGCTTCAGTCTTTGCTTCAGAGGGCGCATGGAATGGAATCCTCCGGAACGGAATCGGCCGGCCTCTGCTTCATGCGTGACGTCGCCGCTCAAAGCGTCGACGAATACAACGAGAGGTGGCGGCAAGCGAGGTTCGATCAGTTGAACCGCGAGCTGGTTCAGCAGTCCCAACAAATGAGCTTGGTCAACCTGGCCAAGTTTGCTGCGTTGAATCGCCTGTACAAGGGCTTGCTCGTGCTGATCTTCCTCACGGCCGGTCTGTTCGCGATGATCGCCTACCAGGCACTACGAGGCTGACCTGCTGGCGCGAACCTGTCTGAACAAATGGAGCGTCGGCTGAGCGGCGTCGCCCGCTGAGCAATCACTACGCCGGCTAAGATATTGAAAACAAAGGATCGATGATTGGCGGAGAGGGTGCGATTCGCACCACTGCGGGTGACGCGGCTGCTCCCGCGGCCCGACGGTCCGCAGGTTTTCTCTTGCAGCGGGCGCCGCTCGTCCTGTCTACTTAACAGCGTCAAGGAGGAGGTCTGATGTCTTCGTCACGAATGGTGTTTTCCACCGTCGGCGCCTGCGCCACGCTACTGCTGGCGGCGTGCGGGGGCGCGGGTGGCCCCGCTGAAACAGCCGCGCCAGCCGCCCCGCCGAGTGTGGGGAATCCAATCACCGGTGCCGGGTTGCCGAATCCGGCCCCGAACGTCACGCGCAACTGGGGCCAGCTGCCCGCCGGGCGATCCTGGGGTACGACGGCCGGCATCGACATCGACCCGATCGACGGCAACATTTGGGCGTACGAGCGCTGCGGCGCTGGTGCCGGCGGTGGCGCAGGCGGCGGCGCGGTCAACTGCGAGACGAACCTGGTCGATCCGGTCTTCAAGTTCGACCGCAAGACCGGTGCGGTGCTGGCGAACATCGGCAAGGGCGTGATGGTGACGCCGCACGGCATCGCGGCCGACAAGGACGGCAACGTGTGGGTGGCCGACTTCTCGGGCAACAAGGCCGGCACGAAGGGGCACCAGGTCCACAAGTTCAGCCCCAAGGGTGAGAAGCTGCTGAGTCTCGGGATCGCCGGCAAGCCGGGCAACGGCGACGGCCAGTTCAACCAGCCCAACGATGTCGTCATCGGCCCGGACGGCAGCATCTACGTGTCCGACGGACACGATGCCCAGGGCATGACGACGAACGCCGCGATCACCGAAGGCCTCGCGAGGGGCGCGACGAGCCGCATCAGCAAGTTCTCGCCCGACGGCAAGTTCATCAAGTCGTGGGGGAAGATCGGCGTGCGTCACGGCGAGTTCCGGACGCCGCATGCCATGGTATTCGACTCGAAGGGACGGCTATGGGTGGCCGATCGCGGCAACCATCGCCTCGAGATCTTCGACCAGGAGGGGAACTACCTCGAGTCGCGCTACACGTTCAGCCGCGTCAGCGGGCTCTTCATCAAGGGCGAGACGCTCTACGCGATCGACTCGGAGTCGGGGCCGCTGAACCATCCGAACTGGCGCGACGGCGTACGCATCGGCCCGGTCGACGAGGACCGCGTCACGGCGTTCATCCCGCCGTTCGATCGTGAGGATCGCGCCTACCAGGGCGTCGCGGGTGAAGGCGTGGCGGTCGACGGCGACGGCGACGTCTTCGCCGCCGAGGGACCGAACTCCTTCGTCCAGGCGGGCGGCGCGTTCACCAAGTACTCCGCGAAGTAGCGCAGCCGGCGGAGCGCGCCCCGCGCGGACTCCGGCTGCTGCCCGATTTCGTCACCCCCCAGGAGCGGGAGGAGATCGCCGCGTGGATCGCCGCCCACGTGTCCTGGTCTGGCGGCAGCTTTGACGGACATCGCCTGGAAACCTATGTGGAGCCCGGCCGGCCCATGCCCGAGTGGGCACGGGCGCTCGGCCGGCGCATGCGCGAGGCCGGCATCTTCGGCGCCGACCCGGACTTCTTCCATCTCGTGGACGGCCGCGTCGTGGGAGCCCTGCCTTGGCTGCTGGTGCGGTATCCGGAACTGCGGTGGGATTGGCTGGTCCGACTGGTCAAACAAGAGGACCTGCAGAATCGATTGGGCTTTCTGGTGTCGCTCGCCCGCGGTCTGGCGGAAGCCCGTCAAGACAACAAGGCGACCGCGGTCCTTCGCGCCTGGGAGCAGCGGCTCGAACCGTCACGGCTGTTGCGAAGTGACAGCTTTTCGCGGAGCGCCCTGACGGACGCCGAACACCGCTGGCTGGCCTCGCATTGCTCGCTCGAGGCGAAGCACTGGAACGTGCTCAGCACGCTGAGCGCAGAGACACTGCGCGATGCCGATAGAGGACCTTCCCCGGTCGGGCAACGAAGGCTGCGACGCATCCCGCACGGAGCGCGCCCACGATATCCCACGCATGCACTGCCACGAGTCGAAGGCGATCGACAGGCAGTCCAAGCGAGTCCGCGACCGAGCGGTACGCCTCGGCGGCTGGTTTGAACCGACGCACGGTATCCACCAAGAATTCGCAAACCATCCTGCAGCACGCGACCGTCTCCGAACGCCTGCTTGAAGTGCGGCTCCAACGCGCCGACGTCCAACAGGGTCTCGTTGACGTCACAGACGTGACGCGAGGCATGCGGCGATCTCCTTGCGTCGCGGCGAACCGGCGAGCGACACCGGCCGCGTGCGCGACGCCCGCAAGTGCGGCGTGAATAAACACGCGCCGGCTAGTGCTAGTCACGGCTTCACTTCGGTACCGTTGCGCGCTCGGTGTCCAGTTGCCGCAACTTGACGGTGTATGACACAGGTATCGAGCGTGGCGTGAAACACAGTCGATCGTCGCAGGCCTGATACTCGAACGAGCCCGAAATCGTGACCGTATCGACGCCCTTCAGAGCCGCCCGGGCCTCAGTGGACGTGCTGACCGCCATGCTTTGCACGAGTCGGAACGGCTTCTGAAACACGGGCACGCGCTCATCGAGCGGCTTGAAGTGGTAGATCTCAGATGCCGGATACTGCACAGCCCTCGTGGACAGGATCGGGTTGGCGTCGATCCGGAAAGTGATGATTCTGTAATTCTCGGCACCTGGGGCGTACACGTGGATGCCGGCGCTCGGCTTCACGTCGAAGACGACGGAGAACAGGGATCCGGGGGCCACCACCTCGTCGCTGACATAGCTCGTGATATCGAGATGATCCGTCTCGATGCGCTTTGCCGCCGCCGGCGTCTTCGCGTTTCCAAGCGCGATCATGATCGTCGAGATGGTGTTCCGCTCCTGGTAGGCTTCCTCGAAGAAGCGCGACGTCACCTTGCCGGTCCGGTCGATCAGGAATGTGCCTGGAAACGGGATGCCGTAGTTGCTGGTGCCCGCGGCCACTGTGGTGTTCAGGATGCCGTATGCGTTGATCGTCTGAGAGCCGGGATCCGACAGGAGCGGGAACGCAATGCCGCGACGACGGCTGAAGTCGGCCAGGATGGCCGGCGAGTCATAGGTAATCACCGCGAGGCCGAGCCCCTGCGCCTTCAGCTCGCCGAGGCGGCTCTGCAGCTCGATCACCTGTGTCTTGCAGTACGGGCACCAGTCGACCGATCGGGAGAACACCAGCATGGCGCCCCTTGGGCCCATGATTGAATCGCGCGTCCACACCTTTCCTTGCGCATCCTGCAACCGGAAATCGGGCACCGCCTGACCTGCCTGCGGGCCGAGTCGTGACACATCGATTTTCTGCGGAGCCTGCTGCGCCCGCGCGGGCAGACTCACGAACAGGAGCAATGCGAGTGTAGAGCTCATCGATCTCATGATCATCAGACGCCTCAATGTGAGCGGGAATCCCCAGTCTTCAATTTCTGGCAGCGGCGCTCGATGGAACAAGAAGCGGGCGAAGCTGCTGCTCGAGTTCTTCCTTCGTCATTCGGCCCGGATGGTACAGCCTGACGATTCCCTGCCGGTCAACCACGACGACGGTTGGCGTTGAGCTCACGCCGTACAACTTGTGGTTCGCCTCGCTCACCGGTACTGGTACATCGGCAAGAAACCGGTAGTACGTGTCGCGTACCTGTTGGATGTAGCGAAGCTCTTCGTCTGGACCGGCCGGCGCGCCGCCCGCCACATACCCGAAGCGCTGGGTTGGCGCGACGACGGTGAGTCCCTGTGTCTGGTATCTGGCGAGCAGTTCCGAAAGAATCGGTCCTTGAATCTTGCAGTCCGGGCACCAGTGCGCCCAGAAGAAGAGCACGAGCACCTTCCCCTTCAGGGCCTCGAGTGTTGGCGGGGGAGACCCGAGGAATTCAGACCGATCGAGGGCGGGGGCGCGCTGTCCGTCGAGGCTGAGAAGGTTGACGTTCTTCTGAATTCGCTTGTGGATCGATGTGTCCTTGTAGATCTCGAGCTGTCGCTGCAGAAAGTACACGGCGTCTGAGCGCTGCCCTCGTTGACCCCGTACCTGTGCCTGCACTTCGATGCCAGCGCCCACGGCCGTCGCCAGGCGGGGCTCGCTATCGAGCGCACGGTTGCCAAGTGACGCCGCGGCGAGTTGCTGCGCTTCTCGCGCGTAGCGGTCGGCTCGGTCCAGTTGTCCTTCCGCGAGGGCTCCACGGCCGAGCCAGGACAGCGCCTCGATGATCTCGGGGACGTTGCCGCGCTCGGCGCGACGCTTGGTGAAGATCTCGTCGGCGCGATCGAGATCGCGTGCGCCAATGGCAGCGCGCACCTCCGACACGACGTCTGCGGCAGCCGTCGTCTGGCCTGCAACCGGAGCCGCGAGCAGGACCCCGAGCAGCACGAGACAGACAGACTTCATTTCGAGCCTCCAGTGCGTCAGCAGCGCTTGCCAGGGTCCCCCCTTGCGGCGAGCGAACGGCGCTCTTCGTAAACGCACGACAGGTCAGAAATATTCCATCCTGGGCCAGGTCGTCGTCGCCCGCTGGAATAATCGGGGCCTCCTCGAGCGTTTGTAGCACCAGCCGGACGAAACCGGCGGTCTTCCTGAGGAGGAGCGGTATGAGGATGTTGGGAATCGCGGCGGCGATGCTGGTGGTCGCAGGGTTCGCGGTCGGTGGAGCGGCGCAGGCGCAGCAGACGCAGGCAATGAAGGGTCACCTGGTCGACGTGATGTGTGCGACCAAGCACGCCACCGAAGGCGACTACATCGCGAAGCACGACAAGAAGTGCCTGCTCATGGAGGGGTGCGTCAAGAGCGGCTACAGTCTGGTCACGGCCGAAGGCAAGGTGCTCAAGCTGGACGCCAAGGGGTCCCAGCTGGCGCTCGACCTCATCAAGAAGACCGAGCGCGAAAGCAACTGGACCGTGGCCGTGAATGGTAGCGTGTCCGGGGACATGATCACCGTCGCCAGTATCCAGCTGCAGTAGTTTGCCGTCGGGTCCCCATCGAGGTGAGACTGGCAATAACCGATGCGCGCGCGCAGCCGCTTCAGAACGCTCGCCCTCCCGCACCTGGCAGCAGTCTACCGGCTCGCTCGCCAGCTGGCCGGACCTGACCGGGCGGACGACCTGACGCAGGAGACGTTCCTCAGCGCGTGGGCACACTTCGATCAGTTCGACCCGGCGACCAACTGTCGCGCGTGGTTGTGCCGGATCTTGCGCAACACCTGGGTCAGCCAGTGGCGCAAGACCCGGCTCGAGCTGCCGGTCGCCGACATCGAGGACGTGCCTGCAGAGCCCTGGTACGACTGGGAGCGTCAGCGAACGGAGAGCGACCTGTCGGCGGATATGCAATGGGCGCTCGAACAACTCCCGGAGGCCTATCGGTGGGCGGTGTTGCTCGCAGACGTCGAGGAATTCACGTATCAGGAGATTGCCGCCACCATGGACTGTCCGGTTGGCACGGTGATGTCTCGGATCAGCCGGGGCCGTCGTATGCTGGGACGGCTCCTGAACGAGCGGAGGAGCACAGACCGGCCAGCGATCAGAATCGTTGCCCGTGAGCGGTGACCACACATGATGAACTGCAAACAGTTTCGCGAGTCCCTGGATTGCTACCTTGATGGCGAATTGTCCTCAGCCGCATCCGCAGCGGCTGATGCCCATCGCAAGGACTGCCCTCAATGTGACCGGGCGGTGGCGCGCCTCCAGGAACTCAAGACAGCCGTCAGGCGGACCGTGAGTGTGGCCACGCCACCGGCCGACCTCGAAGCGCGGATTCGCACAGCGGTGGCCACTCCCTGGATGCGCCCGTTCGACACCATCAGGTCGTTCGGGCCGAGGCGTTCGGTGCTCGCGCTGGCGGCCGTGGCGGTGTGCATCCTGGCCGTGACGGTCAGTACGCGAGCACCGATTGATATCAGTGCAGCAAACGCGATGGATCGGCTGGCGCTGCGTCTCGACGACACCAGCCCCGTGGTCCTGGAAGGCCGGATTTTGTGCCGCGACTGCGAGTTGGAGCATCGCTACGGCGTCAAAGCTAGCTGCAAGGTCATCGGCCACCATGGCGCCATCGCGACCGCCGATGGGCGCATCTGGAACATCGTCGAGCAGCAGACCTCGGCGACGCTGATCCACGACGAAAGCCTGTTGGGGAAGAACGTGGTCGTGCGGGGCCGTCTGTTTCGGAACTCGCGAGCCCTGGTGATTGACAGCTACCAGCTGGGAAGCTGACGAGCCGACCTGAGTAAACACTTTTCGTGAAGTGGAGGCAGATACGTTGGCGGGAAAGAACACGTCGGTGACTGACCTCGCAGCCACGCTAACGTGCCCGATGTGTGGTCATTCGGCCGTCGAGGTCATGCCGACCGACCGGTGTGTGTACTTCTACGAGTGTCCCTCATGCCGCAGCACTGTGAAGCCGAAGGCGGGCGACTGTTGCGTCTTCTGCTCGTACGGAGACAAGCACTGTCCATTCGTTGGTATTTGAGAATCCCCGACCGCTCTGGTTGATACACCGCAGTCACGGTCACGGCTTGCGATGCAGGGACTTTGAGAGCGTCGCCTCAAAATCCTTCGGGAGATCCGCATCGAGCGACGCGGACAGGGTGCGTGCCGTCTTCGTGAGCGCCTCGAGTTGCCTCTTGAACGCCCGGCAATGTCGGCACATCGAGAGGTGCAGCCTCACGGCCAGCCGCACCCTCCAGCGCGCGTCAGCTGGACCTCCCATCGACATGAGGGTCGATACTTCCTTGCAGGTCATCATCGCGAACGCCCAACCCCCTTCCCATCCAGACACGCACGCAGCCTCACACGCGCTCGGTGCAACAGCACGCCCACGTGGTTCGTCGTGCCGCCGACGATTCTGGCGACGTCAGTCGCCGACAAATCCTCGACCTGACGCAGCTGAAAGACCTCACGTTGCTGAGCGGGAAGCCCCGCGAGACAGTCGCGCAGGGCCTCTCCCGTTTCTCGCGATTCCACGAGCCGATCAGCGTCGACAGGCGGCCGAAGCCAGGAACCATTCGCGTCGAAGCGCTTCTCGAAGGCCTCCTCCAGAGCATCCGTCGAATCCTCGCGCGCGTGCGAGCGCCGGCGCTCCTGGGCCTTGTGGTGAAGGATGCCAAACAGCCATGTGCCGACTGCAGAGCGACCCTCGAAACGGTCGAGCGTCTCCAGAAACGTCAGAAATACCTCCTGTGCCAGATCCTCGGCGTCGCTCGGCGAGAAGCCCAGGCCACGCGCCGCTCGAAAGATCCGGCGTCCTTGCTGGTCGACCACTTCGCGAATAGCTGCGGGATCGCGTCCACGCAGGCCCTCGAGCAGGTCTCGTTCTCGAAACGCCACGTCCTATCATAGGGGTTCCTCTGCGAGCGCTTCCTCGATCGTGGCGTTATGCCGTAGCCGCCCCTGATCGATGAGTGGCGCGGACGGCCGAAATCTTACAGCGGCGCCATCTCGCGAGGGTACGCTTGCCCTACGACGAGGAGACCTTGAGGATCGTCTCCGACCAGCTCGCCGAGGTTCAGGACGGACTCGGACGGGCATTTCGTCTGGAGAGCCCCTCCAACTCGCGGCGGTGGAGCCCTGTCGGTGGACCACCTCATCGCGCGCCGCGTCGGCGTGATGCGTCAGTAATCTTCTGCGGCCGTCCCGCACTCACATATGAGAGGCGGGGACACATCCGCACTGACCGCCGCACAAGTGAAGGAGGAACAGATGGGTACGCATCCGACATTCGCACGCGCCGCGCTGGGAGGCTTTGTGGCGACCCTTGTCATGACGGGCATGATGTACCTCGTCGCGCCCATGATGGGCTTGCGCATGGACATCGCTGCGATGCTGGGCTCGATGCTCGGCGGCAGCTGGACCGCCGGGCTGATGATGCATTCTGTGAACCGCTCGGTGATCTTTCCCGCGATCTATGTCTATGCCTTGTATGCTCACCTTCCTGGCTCGCCAGCGGTTCGGGGCACGGTCTGGGGCGTGGTGCTCTGGCTCGTTGCGCAAACGGTCGTGATGCCGATGATGGGCGCCGGTCTGTTCAGCAGCGCGATGGGCGGCGTGATGGCCGCGATGGGATCACTGATTGGCCACGTCCTCTACGGAAGTCTCCTCGGGATCATCGCCAGCGCGCCGGAGCCGCGGGTCGCGCACGCGTGATCCGCGGCCGTCGGATCGGCTCCTGCTCGTCGTCGCCAGCAACGGGATGCTCCGTGTGGCCGGTGGCGCGAGCAGCGTGCTGGTGGGCGTGTACATCGCAGACCTGGCGAATCGCGGACGAGACATCGGAGCCGGACTGGTGGGCACCCTCGCAGCGATCTCGTTTGGCGCCGAGCTATTGGGTGCCTTACCGCTGGGCATGCTGTCGGATGCCGTGTCGGCGCGGGCACTGATGACGGGTGGCGCATTGCTGGCCGGCGTCGCCACCCTGCTCTTCGGCCTGACCCAAGACGTGAGCCTCTTCGTTGTAAGCCGCGCCCTCGAGGGGCTCGCCGCCGCGGCTGGCGTTCCAGCGCTTCTGGCGTATCTGACGGACGCGACCGCGGGCGATTCCCGCCTGCGAGCCAGGGCGATGAGCTATTTCGAGCTCTCGTTGCTGGCAGGCTTGGCGCTCGGTGGGATCGTTGGAGGCCGTCTCTGGGCCGGGCTCCACACGGGCGCATTCACAGCGCTTGCCCTCATGTACGTAGTCGCCGCACTCCTACTCTTCGTGGGCAGCGTCGGCAGTGTGACTCATCGCGGGGCTGACGTCTGGCAGGGTCTTGCACGGGCTCTCGCCACGCCCCAATTGCGACGGCTGGCGCCAATCTGGATCTGCATGAACGCGATCATCGGGCTCTGGCTGGGCCCCACGTTGTACTTCCTGCTGACGAATCGATCGGACGGTTCACAAATGCTCGCTGGCCTATTGGCCGACGATCCGTCCGGACTCGGCGGGCTGCTCTTCGCATACGCGCTCGTGTTCGGCACCGGGGTCCTGGTATGGAGCCGGATCCTGCCTCGCGTCGACTTGCGCCGGGCGCTTGGCGTGTCGCTGCTCGCGATGCTGGCCGTGTCGGTCGGCTTGTTGCTGCTCAACCACATGGGCAACCAACCCATTCAGCTTCGTTGGACCCTGACGGCAGTCATCGCGGTCCTGATCATGATCGAGAGCGGTTTCACGCCTGCGGCGCTGTCGCTGCTGGCCGGTGCGGTCGGTCCCGGAGTCGGCCCCGGAGCAGCGATGGGCATCTATTCGTTCCTGCTGAGTGTCGGCGCGCTGATCGGCAGCGTGGCGGCCGGGATGGCTGGTCGATGGTTGGCCATTGACGGCCTTACGTACGCCACGCTCGTTCTGGCGGTTGTGGCGCTGGCCCTCCTGCCGCGACTGGGACCGGTACCTCCCCTGACGCCGGTGTTGCACGCATGAGGCCACGCACCAGCTACGACTTCGTGATCATCGGTGCCGGTGCGGCCGGCCTGATTGCCGCGAGGTTTGCCGCGCGACTGGGCGCCCGCGTGATGCTCGTCGAGCGCGATCGCATCGGTGGCGACTGCACGTGGACAGGCTGCGTCCCAAGCAAGTCCTTGATTCGAGTCGCCAAGGCTGCTCACGAAGTTCGGAGCGCTCAGCGCTTTGGCCTCCAGGCGGCGTCCTGCACGGTCGACATGTCCCGCGTTCGTGAGTACGTGCAACGCAAGGTGCAGGAGATCTACGAGCCGACCTCACCCGAGGCGCTCGGGCGCGAAGGCATCGACGTGGCTCTGGGGCCGGCGGCGTTCGAGAACGCTCGTACGTTGCGAATCGGAGAGCGTTCCGTCGTTGGGCGTCGGTTTCTGGTGTGCACAGGTGCGACGCCTGTGATGCCCGCCATCGCGGGACTGGAAGAGACGCCGCATTGCACCTATCACAACATCTTCGACCTCTCCCACCTGCCGGCGTCTCTCACCATCGTTGGAGGTGGCCCGCTGGGGATGGAACTGGCCCAAGCCTTTCAGCGTCTGGGCAGCCAGGTCACGATTCTGGCATCCCGGCTATTGCCTCACGACGACCCAGACGCGGCGGGCATCCTTCAGCGCGTCTTCGAACGCGAAGGCGTGCGGTGGCTCAGGGGTCGCGCGATTGCGGTGCGGCAGGAGTCCCACGGGATCGTCGTGTCGTCGGATGCTGGAGGTGAGGCCCACGCGGAGACGATCCTGGTGGCGGCCGGACGTCGACCGAACGTGGAGGGTCTTGGACTCGACCGAGCAGGCGTCGTCCACTCCGCGCGAGGGATCTCCGTTGACGACCGATTGCGAACGAACGTTTCGCACATCTACGCAGCCGGCGACGTCCTGGGGGGCGAGCAGTTCTCGCACGTGGCCGGGTGGCAGGCATTCGAGGCGGCTCGGAACGCGTTGCTGCCGGGGAGCTCCTCCGGCCGCGTCAATCCGATGGCGTGGGTGACGTTCACCGACCCGGAAGTCGCGCAAGTCGGGCTGAGCGAGAAGGCCGCGCGCGAGCAGCTCGGCGAGACGATTAGCGTCACCAAGTGGGACATCGCCCGCGTCGATCGCGCCACGTGTGATGACGACGAGGACGGGTTCATCAAGCTCGTGTCGAATCGGCGAGGCGTGCTGATTGGCGCGACGATCGTGGCGGGCCGCGCTGGCGAAATGAGCGGTGAGTTGAGCCTCGCCATTGCCAAGGGCCTGAGCGTCGGCGACGTAGCGACGGCCGTCCACGCCTATCCGACGTACGCCACCGCACTCCAGCAAATGACCAGCCAGGCGGCGACCGCACGATGGACTTCGAGCGCCGCCGGCCGCGTCATCGCCCGGTTGCTGGGATTTGGACGACCTCGTTAGTTCCTCGAGACGCAACCTCATATGCATAAAACTGACGCCAACTACGTCTTCTACGAGCTGACGCGGAGCATCTGCCCGGAGTGCCGTCGGGTCATCGACGCGCAAGTGATCCTTCGCGACAACAAGGTCTACATGCGGAAGCGATGCCCGGCATGCGGCCCGTTCGAGGCCCTCGTGTATGGGGACGCCGAGGCGTACGTCGCCAACGGCAAGTACAACAAGCCGGGCACCATTCCACTGGCGCTCGGCACGCAGGTCGAACATGGCTGCCCGCACGACTGCGGATTGTGCCCCGACCACCAGCAGCACACGTGTCTCGGCATCATCGAGGTCAACAGCGTCTGCAACATGGACTGTCCGCTGTGCTTTTCCACGGCCGGTCCCGGCTTCAGCCTGACGCTCGAGGAAGTCGAAGCCATGCTCGACGACTTCGTGCGGACGGAGGGGGTACCCGAGGTCGTGCAGTTCTCGGGCGGCGAGCCGACCATTCACCCGCAGATCATCGACTTCGTGAAGGCCGCCAAGACGCGCGGCATTCGCTTCGTGATGATCAACACGAACGGCAAGCGGATTGCGCGCGACGACACGTTTGTCGAGCAGCTGGCCGAGGTCAAGCCGGCGTTCTACTTTCAATTCGACGGATTCGAGCGCCGGACGTCGCTCACGTTGCGCGGCGAAGCCGACATCGTCGAGCAGCGCATTCGAGCCCTCGACCGTTTGGCCTCGGCAGGGCTGCACGTGACGTTGGTGCCTGCGATCGAACGAGGCGTCAACGAGCATGAGCTCGGTCGGATCGTCGATTTCGCGATCTCGCATCCAGCCGTTCGCGGGATCAACTTCCAGCCGGCGTTCCACGCGGGCCGCCATCCCGGTCACGACCCGATGCAGCGGATGACGATCCCGGATATTCTCCGATTGATTGAAGAACAGACCGCGGGAAGGCTCGTAGTGAGCGACTTCATCCCCGTGCCGTGCTGTTTCCCGACCTGCAATGCGGTGACGTATGCGTTCGTGGACGGGGACAACGTGACGCCGCTCCCGCGCATCGTGAACGTGTACGAATACCTCGATTACCTCACCAACCGCGTCGTGCCGGACTTCAGCCTCGAGATTCGAGGCGCGCTCGAGGGGCTGTGGTCGTCTTCGTCGGTCGCGGGCTCGCAGAAGTCGCTCGACGAGCTGTCACTGTCTTGCCAGGCGTGCGGGCTTCCGGACGCGTTGACGGTCGGCGACGTCGCCGATCACATGCTGATGATCATGGCGCAGGACTTCATGGACCCGTGGACCTTCAACCAGAAGAACCTGATGAAGTGCTGCAAGGAGTTTTTGTTGCCCGGAGGCAAACAGATTCCGTTCTGCGCGTACAACACGATCGGCTATCGAGAGCAGGCGCGCGCGCAGCTCGAGGCGATGGAGCCGGAGCGCCGGCGTGCTCGAGCGGAGGGGCGGCGCTTCGAGCCCAGGCCGGTGACGTTTTCGTTCCGGGAGGCGAAGGCATGAGCGGCGAGGCCCCGGGCGAGGGGCCTTGAGTGCTATTCCAGAGGCGATGAGCGCCAGCAGACCCACAATACCGGTTTGGGGTCGGGACTTCTCGAGCAGATCGGGCGGAAGGCCGAAGCCGGTTCGCGGCCTCTCGCCGGACCCGGACGGCTTTTCAAACAGCGTCGGCGTCTGACTCACCCTCAATTGTCGGGCCATTGTGCCACGGCTCGCGAGCGGCACTCGTGTCTTGAGCGATGTTGGTCGCGTTTACTTTGTGCTTAGCGCTAAGTAACATATGTGCCATGAACGCATCTGAAATGGCCAGAGCCCTGGGGCACAGGGGGGGACGAGCACGTGGCAAGCGGTTGTCCGTCGCGGAGAAGCAACGAATTGCGTCCCTGGGAGGCAAGGCTCGGCGTCAGTCACTCCAGGCCGCCCGCCGCATTGCCGACAACTTCCGATATGCCGCCGTCCTCGGCGACCTTCGCGGGCAGCCGACCGCCGTCCGGCACCTGCGCACCTTCGCCGGCCCGTTGCCAGGGATCTATCCGGCGGGATCGTAAATGCTCGACCCAGGTGATCATCTCCAAACGGTCGGCGGAATCGTCCAGGATCTACGCGCCCTCGGCCTCGACCCAGTGCTCGTGGGAGGCATGGCCCTTGTGGTGCTGGGATCACGCAGAGTGACGCGCGATTTCGATTTCGTGATCGCGCATCCCGGAGACCGTCTCGCTCGAACGATCGGTCTCTTCTACAACCGCGGACTCCAACTCGTCTCACGTCTGAACGGCATAGGAGAGGTGATCTCGACGATCGGCAATCGAAAGGTGGCGGCCATCCGGCTTCGCCTCGATGCGCCGGCGAGCGCGTACTTCTTCAACGCGGAGACAGGCCTTCGCGTCGACCTCCTGTTCGATTTCCCCATCCCTGCCGCGACGCTCGCCGAGCATGCGACGCGAATCAGGATTCGCCGTCAGGTGTTCGACGTCGCCTCTGAGCAGGACCTCCTGCGGCTGAAAAGGATCGCCAAAGCGGCGCGTTCGGCACCGGGCGACGCCGAAGACATTGCCTTTCTCGAGTCACGCCGAAAAAGCTCTAGATAAACGTCGGATTGACGCGTTCACGGTGCGGCCTCTAGGGCCACTGTCAATTCGCAGCTCGAGTGCGGGATAATCCTCCGGTCATGCTCCATGCACGCGCCTTCGGGGGTCTGGTTGTCGGGTTGCTCCTGCCGGTGGTAGCCGACGCGCAAGGGGCGACCGCCAAGGTTGCCCCCGGGTCGCCAACGGCCGACCGGCTGCCGATCTACGAGGTCGATCCCACGTGGCCGCCGACGCTGCCGAATGACTGGATCCTGGGCGACATCCGCGGGCTGTTCGTGGACGACCGGGATCACCTGTGGGTGATCCACATGCCATCGAGCCTCACCCCGCAGGAGATCGGCGCGGCCGTCAAGCCGCCCATCGCCGACTGCTGCGTTCCCGCTCCGCCCGTTCTGGAGCTGGACCCGGAGGGCAGGGTGCTGCGCGCCTGGGGCGGGCCCGGCGAGCGCTACACGTGGTTCGACCAGGAGCACGGCATCTACATCGACCACAACGGCTTCGTGTGGATGGGCACGAGCAACGGCATGCACGTCATGAAGTTCACGCAGGACGGCAAGCACGTGCTCACCATCGGTCGGCCGGGCATAAACTCGGGCAGCAACGATCCCGATCATCTGGGCGGGCCGGCCAACTTCTACGTCGAACCGAAGACGAACGAGATTTTCATCGCCGACGGCTACATCAACAAGCGTGTCGTGGTGTACGACGCCGCGACCGGCAAGTACAAGCGGCATTGGGGCGCGTACGGCAAGCGTCCAGACGATGCGGAGAAGTACGCGTATCCGGTGAACCCGGCCAAACCGCCGCGGCAGTACTCCACGCTGCACGGCCTCGTCGGTTCCAAGGACGGACTCATCTACGTCTCGGATCGCCGCGGCAACCGCATCCAGGTGTTCCGTCAGAACGGCGAGTACCTGATGGAAAGATTCGTCCGTCCGGAAACCGGCGGTTCGGGGAGCGGTTTCAGCCTGCAGTTTTCGCGTGACGCGGAGCAGAGCCTGCTCTACCTCATCGACGGCACGAACCAACGCGTGTGGATCCTCCGCCGGAAGGACCTGGCCATTCTCGACCGTTTCGGCAAACCTGGGCGCCAGGCCGGCGAGTTCATCCGCGCGCACATGATCGCCATCGACTCGAAGAGCCGGATGTACACCGGCGAGGCCGGCAATGGCCGGCGCATGCAGCGCTGGATTCTCAAGGGAACCAAGCCGGCGTCGAGCGTGAAGCCGCCGGTTCAGGAACACTGATCGAAGACTCACGAGGCTATCGCCGCCCGTCCGTATTCCCGCGTATGCGCGGCGCCTTGCTGATCCCGCCTCTCGCGGTCACGATCCACACACAGGCCCCGCCGCAGCCCGCCGTGGAACGAGGCCGCCTTTTGACAAGTCGTTCAAGCACGCGGATGCTATATACGAGCGTATATGGCATGGCCTTCCTTCCCCACGTCGCGGTTCTCGAGTATCCCGACGACGCCGCGACCCACGATGCCCAGATCCGTGCAGATCTGAAGAACCGGGGCGAAATGATCGGCGCCAACGATCTCTTCATTGCCGCCCACGCACGCAGTCTCGGGCTCAGGCTCGTCACGAACAACACCGCCGAGTTCGGCCGCGTGAAAGGGCTGATCGTCGAGAACTGGACGCTTCCCCGTCGTCGTTCTCGTTCGACAATCGACGAGTAGAGTTCATGACGTGCGACTCCTTTGAGAAAAACCGATACCGTGACGCGACGTCCTGGAGGCCTTGTATGCAGATGCTCGCGACACTCGTCGTCGCCGTGACTGGCGCCGCTTTCGCCGTGCAATCGTCCGGAGGTCAGGCGCCCGCCGCGGCGGACACAATGAAGCCGCCGACCATCATCAAGAATGTTCCGCCCGTATATCCGCCGGATGCCAGGGCTGCGCGGATCGAAGGCCGCGTCGTGATCGAGGCGACGATCAGCCCTGCCGGCACCGTGTCCGATACGAAGGTCATACGGTCGATCCCGATGCTCGATCAGGCCGCAGTCGACGCCGTGAAGCAGTGGGTCTACGAGCCGACGATCATCCACGGCAAGCCGGTCGCCGTCATCATGACGGTGACCGTGAACTTCGCGCTGGACTCCGCTGCGCCCGCCAAGCCGGCGGAGCCGCCGCCGAGCTTCGACGCGCTGATCGCGGCTTTGCGATTCGCCGAAGCAGAGCCGATGGCCCGGACCGCGGCGGAGCATCTGGCCTTGGGCAGGGCGCTCGCCGACACCGCGCCGCTTGCGAGCGCGGCCGAGCGCGCGCGGAATCTCGCGAGCGCCGAAGATCATTTCAAGCGCGCCATCGAGCTCGCGCCCGATCCCGCTCAGCGGAGCGACGCGATGCATCGGTTGCACGGTTATTACCTGTCCGACAACCCCGCGCGGCGCGCTGAAGCCGACGCGTTCTTCAAGAGCGCGGCCGAACGCTATTCGAACGAACCGGCGGCACACATGGTGCTGGCGAGCCTGCTGTACAGCGAAAAGACGATGGACGCGTACATCGACGCGATGCGCCGGGTCGGGACGCGCTTTCCGAAGGATGCCGAGGTGCGAGCCCTGGTCGCGTCGGCCTTGCGCGACTCAATCAAAGTGAATCCGAAGACTCCCGAGGCCCGACAGCGGACGCTGCTGGCCGAGGCGCGCACCGGGCTGGACGAAGCGCTCACGCTCGATCCGGAGTCGCAGCTCGCACTGCTGACGAAGGCGCTCGTCCTCAGGGACCTCGCGGGTCTCGAGAACGATCACAAGCGCGCGGCCGCGCTCGAGGCGGAGGCGCAGCGCTTGATCGATCAGCAGATAATCCTGGAGGCGCGGAAACCAAAGTGAAGCCGCGTCACTGCGTCAAGCCAAGGGCCAGCAGCAGCGCGAGACCGAAGGCCCCGAAGAGGGCCTTCCGGACGACCGGCCGTAAGCCTCATTACTGGAGAGATGCAGCATTCAGCGCCGTGGTGACAGCGAGGCCCGCGCAGCCACCGCGGACTGGCTACCGCCCACGGGGGTGCCTACTTCACGCCATAGATGAGAAAGACCTGCTGCGGCAGGAACTCGTGGCGGGCCTGCAGCCGGAATCCAGCCTGTGCGAGCTCGGCGCTGATCTGATCCGGCGTGAAGCGGAACTCCACCGGTGGACCTTGCGGCGCCTCCTTGCGGAAGTCGACGATCGCGAGCCGGGCGCCCGGCTTCAAGTGGGCCTTCAGCGCGGTGAAGTAGGCGACACGGTTCGGGATGTGGTGGAAGGTATCCACGACCAGCACCGCATCCACGGCCTCGGGCAGGTTCGTCTTGTCGGCGCCGCCCAGCACGGCGGTCACGTTGGTGAGCCCCTCCCCCTTCGCACGATGGGTCAGGTGCTCAACCATCGAGGGCTCGATATCCACCGCGTAGACCTTTGGGGCCGCCGGCGACTTCGCCAGGCGCGTCGTGAAGTAGCCCGTGCCGGCGCCGATGTCCGCCACACGCTGGCCGGGCTTCAGCTGCAGCGTCTCGATGACGCGGTCGGGCATCTGCCAGCCGTCGCGCGCCGGATCGTCGAAGGTCTTGACCCAGTCGGCAGCGTTTTCGAAGTGGCGCCCGAAGTGGTCGGCCTGCGCGCCGCTCGGGTTGTGTGCTCCGGCCTGGTCGTGGCCCTGGTTCGCCGCGGCGTGGTTCGAAGGGCTCAGCGGATCGCCAGTCTTGTGCTCCGTCACCTGATAGGCCAGGAACTCGTGAATCGCCGTTCGCGCTTCGGCGTTGGACGTCGCGATGCGGACGATCCCGCCGGTCGGCGTCTGCTCATAGGTGTAGGCAATCTCGCTCTTCAGCCGCTGCATGACCGGCACGCCCGGGGGAAACTCGCTATGCGTCGCCAGCGGCTTCCCGAAATCGCCGTGTTTGAAGGCCACGGCAATCTCCTGCAGATGGCTGCGAATCTGGCTGAGGCTCGTTGTGTCGGCCGGATCGTTGGCAGCGACGGCGACCGCGCCGCCATCAGTGGTCATGGTGAAGTGATGCGTCGTCGCGTCCTGGTCGAAACCCATGGCGACATTGCCGTGCTGCTTCATCTCGGCGTCCTTCTTCATCTGCTTCATGTGCTGCTCGTGCGTCATGCCGCCAGGCATGGCCGAGTGCTGGGCGGATGCGGCAGAGGCGAAGGCGCTGACGAGCGCGGTAGCGAGCGCGATACGGGTGAGTGATGTCATGGGAGCATGCTAGACCCTGGAACGATTCCAGGGTCAAGGCCCCGCGTCACCGCGCGGCGCGCGTGACTTTGGGATGGGACGTGCGGGTCGCGCGGGTGCTCGCGGGCCCCATCGCGTCGAGCAGTCGCGCGGGCTGGTTCGCGGGTGTCCGGGCCAGGCGCTCGTCCCAATCGTGGAGCATCGTGCGCAGTGATACCTTGGTGGCCTGCAGTTCGGCGATCTGGCCATCGACACTCGCCAGAATCCGCTCGGCGGCATCCCGCACCTTCCGGCACGGGGCCCCGCCGGCCTGGCGCTCGCGAAGGAAGGCGGCCAGTTGGCGCAACGAGAAGCCCACCCGTACGGCGCTGCGAATGAGCTGCACCCGCTCGACCGCCGCGGGCGGGAACAGCCGGTAGCCGCCGTCCGTACGGCCCGGTGCCGGCAGCAGCCCCAGCCGCTCGTAGTGGCGGATCGAATCGGGACTGACTCCGGCACGCGCGGCCAGCTCGCCGATGCGCAGGAACGGCTCGCTCATGCGGACATGATACCGTCGGCGGCCCGGTCGACGCGCCTACTGTCCGCGCTTCTTCATCATGGCGGTGTGCATCGCGGCCATGCCCTCCCTGACGAACGTGGTCACTTCCGCCGCGTGCTGCTGGAGGGCCGCGACCGCCTCGGGATTGCTCGAAGTCTGGGTAACGATGATACCCGCCGGCGTCGTCTCCACGGTCGTGCGGATCTCCGTCTGATACTTGAAGATCGCGTGTAGGGCGTCGCTCTCCATCGGCAGGCCGGGATCCACGCCCTTGGCGACGTGGGCGTTGGAGGCGGTCACGTGGTCCTTGATGAGCTGCGCGAGTTTCGGGTCGGCCGACTCGGTGACGGTCCTGATGCCATCGGGGAGCACCGTCACCGAGCGGGTCAGCTGCTCGTAACCCATGAACATCTCGTGGACACCCGTCATGATGCCGGCGTCGTGCCCGGCGCCCATCATGCCTTGATGCTGACCGCCGGCGTGCTCTTGCTCGTGGGACTGTGCCGGTGTGGTGGCCGGCGGCTGCGCACCGATGGGGAACGCCCACCACGCGACAACCATGACGATGACGGCAATACTTCGAATGTGACGTGGCATCTCTGGCCTCCTAAGGGCGTAGCTGGAACATACTCGGACATCGTCCACCCTTGAACGGTTCCAAGGTCAAGGTCACAGAACACCGGGGCCCTGACTTGGTTTGCGGCCACGCACCACGAGATCGCCATAGAGTGCTGCGCATCGAGCGCGCCGGTATCACGGCTGTCAAGTTTTTCGCGGAGGCGAAAGATCGACGATCAAAGCCCGTAAGTATTGCGAAAAAAACAGAATGGCGGAGAGGGTGGGATTCGAACCCACGTGCCGGTTACCCGACAACACGCTTTCGAGGCGCGCCCGTTACGACCACTTCGGTACCTCTCCGTTGGCGACGCGTGTCTGAAGCGGACCTTTCATTATAGCCCGCCGTCTTCACCGCTTGAAGGGGGGCGCGCCGCCGTAGGCAGGACTGAAGTCCTGCACTACACGCCGGCGCAAAGCGTTCAACGTCGCGGGAGGGCGAAGACGACGATCGTCGGCGATCCGCTGTGGCCGATTACCCAGAAATCCGACGGGCTTCCCGACGACACCGCCACGTACTGCCGGCCGCCCGCCGCATCGGTGACGACGCCGCCGCCCATCGGGCCGCCCGTGTTGAAGCGATACAGCACGTCGCCCGTGGATGTCTCTGGATTGCGAGATTATGGCCGATCCCCGCCCGCGTCACACCGGGGCCCGCTCTACCCTCCAGGCATGTGGCCACAACAACACGTGGCCGCTCGCGCTCGATTGACGGGTGTCATCTTGGCATGTAAGATGACACCCGTGATCAAGACGCAGGTCTATCTGGGCGACGAGGAGCTCGAGGCGCTGCATCGGGTGGCCGAACGATCGAATCGGAGCGTTGCCGACCTGATCCGCGAGGCGATCCGGCGCGTGTGGATTCGGCCCTCGCAAGAAGGTCCCGTCGGCATCTGGGACGGAGAGCCGAGGCGCACGTCGATCGATCACGATAGCATCTACGACGAGCCCTGATGCGCGCGGGCGAATCCGTTTTCGTCGATACGGGCGCCTGGATCGCCATGGCCCTGACCCGCGATCCGCTGCACCCGCGGGCGGCCGAAACCTGGGGCCTTCTGACCGGCTCTGGCGCCAAGGTTCACACGTCGGTCTCGATCGTTGTTGAAACGTTTACGTTCCTCGACCGGAATACGACTCGGAGCGTCGCACTCACCTGGAAGGATTCGCTGAAAGGCGTCCCGAAGCTTCGAGTGCTTCCGTGCACCCCGCGTGATCTGGACCGGGTCTGGAAGTACTTCGAGCGTCCCGATCTCCACAAGCTCTCGGCGGTCGATGCCGTGAGCTTCGTGCTGATGACCGAGCGGCGCATCCGCGTGGCGTTTGCATTCGACAGCCACTTCGCCACGGCAGGATTCCGCATGGTCGGATGATCGCGGTCACACGGTGCGACCAGCCCGGGGCGGGTCGTCACGCCATGAATGATAATCATTCATGACGTGAATGCATCGGGGATTTCATTGCATCCCGCAGAATGTCATCGCTTCGCCCTGAAGAACGCCTGCATGAGCGCGCGGCATTCCTCTTCGGCGATGCCACCGACGACCGCGACCTGATGAAAATGCCCAGGCAACTCCAGCCCGCGCACAGTGGACACGACGGCGCCGGTCCGGGGTTCGGCCGCGCCGTACACCAGCGTGCCGATGCGCGCGTGCACGAGTGAGCCGACGCACATCAGGCACGGCTCGACCGTCACGTACAGCGTCGCGCCCGTCAGCCGATAGTTGCCGGCCGCCTTCGCGGCGGCGCGGATGGCGACGATCTCGGCGTGCGCGGTCGGATCGCCGGAGGAAATCGGCTGGTTGAACCCGCGCCCGACGATTTCGCCGTCGATGGCCACGACGGCACCGATCGGCACCTCACCCGCGTCCCGCGCGCGGCGCGCTTCGTTAAGGGCCGCGTTCATCAACGCGTCGTAGATGTTGGCGGGCATGTCTGAGACGTCGGGCCACAGCCGCTCGGAGCGCTGAGACGCTACTTTCGCGTGCCGGCCCAGTCTTCCCACTTCAACCCAGCCACGCGGCTGAACTCTGATACGTTCGCGGTGACCAAGGTCGCGCCACGCCGACGCGCCTGCGCGGCGATCAAGACGTCGTACGCGCCAATCGGTTTACCGGCCCTCTCCGCTTCGGCGCGCACGGCTCCCGCCTGGCGGGCATCCTCGTCATCGAACGGCATCCGCTCCAGCGGCCCGGCTAGGAACGCCTCCAGACGCCGGGTGTTGAGGTCCTTGCGCTCGCTCTTGCCGACCCCATACCAGAGCTCGAATGCCACCACCGAGGATATCTGGAGTGTCGCTCCGCGCCGAGCCGCGCGTGCGAAGCGCCGGCGAACCTCCTTGGGCGTCCCGTTGATGAGCGCGATGCACGCGTTGGTGTCGAGGCAGTAGCTCGTCATCGAAAGAGCTTTCGCACGGGCGCCGGGGGCTGGTCACGTCCCTCAGCCATGAATGGCTCCAGGCCGAGCTCGTCGATCGCGGCAAACCACCGGACGAGGTCGGTGAACATCGGTTCGACGAGCACGCCGCGCCCGACACGGCTCACGCGCACGCGCTCGCCCTCGAACCTGAACTCGCGGGGCAATCGGACAGCCTGGCTGCGCCCGTTGCGGAACAACCTTGCGGTGGTCGCCATCGAAGCCTCCAGTCAAGCGCCTGGTATATATTCGAAGTATATACCCGTTCCGGTCCTGGATCGGGTTCCGCGCCGGGCCGGCTGACCGGATCAGGCGGGCGGAATTCGGCAGGGCGTTGAGCCTTCACGAGCACGGACGCGGGCTACTCGGAGCGCAGCGCCGTCATCGGATCGATGCGCGAGGCGCGCCGAGCGGGTAGCGACGCCGCGACGGCCGCGACCGCCAACAGGACGAACGCGGCGCCCGCCATCGTCAACGGGTCGTTCGCCGCCACGCCGAAGAGCAGGCCCTGGACGAGGCGCGTCAGCCCAAACGCCCCGCCCAGTCCGACGAGCATCCCGAACGTCACTGGAGCCAGCGATTCCCCGACCACGAGGCGGACCACGTCCACTCTCTGCGCGCCAATCGCCATGCGCAGGCCGATCTCAGGCGTCCGCCGGGCGACCGAGTACGAGAGCGTTCCGTAGATGCCGATCGCTGCGAGCAGCAGAGCGACGAGGCCGAACAACACCAGCAGACTCGTCAGCATTCGCTCCTGCTGAAGGCCGCGATCGATCTGGCTGACCTGGGTTGACACCTGAAAGATCGGCACATTCGGATCGAGATCCCGCATGGCTTGGCGCGCGGCGGGCGCGAGCGCTGTCGGATCGCCCTTGGCGCGCAGCGCGACGGTCATGGCACGGCCGTTGATGTCCAGCTGTCGATACGGAAGGTACATCGTCGGAGAAATGGGGTTCCTGACGGTCCAGTATTTGGTATCGGCCGCGACGGCGACGATGGTCATTTCGTGCGCATCGCATTTCGCCTGACCGAGCCCGATGGTCTTCCCGACAGCGTTGACCCCAGGATAGTACTTGTTCACGAACGCCTGGTTGACGATCACGACCTTCTGCCCGCGTTCGCGATCACGCCAGTCGATGTCCCTCCCCAGCAGCAGCGGAATCCTCATGGTTTCGAACAGTCGTGGCGCGACCCGATGGAGCCAAGCTGTATCCCGGTCGCGATCCGGCTGCCGATCGGGCACGCACACCCAACTCCCGGAAAAAGCGCCGCTCACGAGCCCCGGGCCGGAAAGCGACGCCGAGACGACGCCGGGAAGCTGCTCGAAACGCGTCAAGGCCTCTTCGAAGAAGTTCGAGAGGCGCTCGTCTCTGTAACCGTTGAGGCTCGGATTGACTTGAAACACGAGCACGCCGTCCGGATCGAATCCCAATGGCTCGGACCTCAGGTTGGCGAGGGTCCGGATGAACAGGGTAGTACCGATGAGCAGCAGCAATGAAAGCGCTATCTGCACCGTCACCAGGACTCCGACCTTCCGCCTGCGGCCGCGGCCGGAACTCGTTGGGGCTTGTTTCATCATCGACAGCACGTCCACTCGTGTCGCACGAAGCGCCGGCGCGATCCCGAACACGAGCCCGGTCGCCACGGCCACACCGACGGCAAATGCCAGCACGCGAAGATCGGGCGCCAGGTCGAGACCAGTGGGCGCGGGGCGGGCCGCGCTCATCGGGCTCGTCAGCGGTGTCGGCAGGAGTCCACCGAGCGTGTAGGCGAGAAGGACGCCCAGGCTTCCCCCAAGGCCGGAGAGCAGGAGGCTTTCCGTCAGGAGCTGCCGGACGAGCCGCCCGCGTCGAGCACCCAAGGCCAGGCGCGTGGCCATCTCCCGACCGCGCGCGTCCGCACGTGCCAGCAACAGGCTGGCAATGTTGGTGCACGCCAGGAGCAGGACCACGCCCACCACCGACATCAGCACGTACAAGGACAACGAGGTTTGTCGGCGGAGGACGTCGATCCCGTGCTCGATGCCGAACAGCAGGACCCTGGGCGACACGTACTCTCGTGGTGGGGGATCGGCGCGGATGGCCTGACCAAGAAGCGCTTCGGTATCCAGCCTGGCCTGTTCATCGGACACCCCTGGCCGCAGTCGCCCGATGACCTGCACCGTGGCCCAGTTGCGGGCATTCGCCAGGCCCTTGGGCGTGGCCGTTACGACCTCGTGCTTGGCCATCGGCACGAGCAGGTCCGGCGAGAAGCGCGGATCGGCTCCGAAGAATCCCTTCGGCGCCACGCCGACGACGGTGAACGCCTCCCCGTTGACCGCAACAGTCTGACCGATTGCCGACGTGTCGCCGCCGAACGCACGCAGCCAGAAGCCATGACCGAGCATGGCCACGGAGGCCACGCTGCCCGGCCGATCGTCGTCGGGAGTGATCGTGCGCCCCGCGAACGCGGCAACGCCGAGCGTGCGAAGGTAGTTGCCCGATATGAGCTCGGCCCGCACCGACTCGGCGCTGCCGCCGATGCTCAGATTGATGGTGGCGCCCGCGAAACACGCCAGATCGGAGAAACCCGACGTGTGCTCGCGGAGGAATTGATAGGCGGGATAGGAGAAGTACTCGAAGATGTCGCGTGCACCCGTGCGAAACAGGTCGCTGCGGGCCGGTGTGGCGAATGTTCGCGTGGGCGAGGTCCACTCGAGCCGCCTGAGCTCTTCGGGATTGCCGACCGGCAGCGTCTTGAGAAAGACGGCGTTGGCCTGCGTGAAGATCGCCGTGTTGGCGCCAATGCCGATGGCGAGCGTCAGCACCGCGACGGCGGTGAACGCCGGCGTCGCGCGGAGTTGACGCACGCCGTACTGGAGGTCGGCCGCCGTTTCGTCGATGAGACGTGTGAGGGTTCGTTTCCCGATGCCCGGCGCCCCCGGGGGAGACGGTTCGACGCGGGCTGGCCGTTCGATGGCGCGCAGCCGTTCGGCCAGGCCTTCCTCGTCTTGCAATTCCTCGAGCGCGCCACGCCGGGCTTCCTCGGCGCCGAGGCCGGAGGCCTGCAATTCGCGGTAGCGATCCTCGAGGTGGGCGTTCACCTCCTCGAGGATCTCGGCTTCGCGGGCCGGCGACAGTCGGCTGTCGGCCAGCCTTCTCGAGATGTCAGCCTTGAAATCAGGCATGTTCCAATCCCGTGATGAGGCGAACGGCTTCGACGAAGGCCGCCCATCCGCGGCGCTGCCGTCCGAGGACCCGTCGCCCTTCCGGCGTCAGGCGATAGTAGCGGCGGCGGCGCTGCCCGGCCTTCTCCACCCAGCGGCCGTGCAGCCAGCCGCGCTTTTCAAGGCGATACAGGAGCGGATAGAGCGACGCGGCGTTGAACCGCAGCGCGCCCTGCGAGCGGCGCTCGATGAGCTTGCCAATCTCGTAGCCATGGCGAGGCTGCGGCTCGACGAGCGACAGGACCAGGAGCTCGGCGCTGCCCTTCTTCAGCTCGCGGTCGAGTCGCCTGATATGTCGCATAGCCACATATTACAACGCCATAGGTGAAATCAAGCGGGTCGAATCCTCCGGCCCCGAGTCCCCACCTCCGCTCGCTGGCCGAGCGACGGCGGCAGGCCGAGTCCCACGCCTCGAAATTGCCTGGAGACCAATAGCGGGGCCGGCTGGATTCGGTGACCCTTGTCAGGGCAGAAGATCGGCAACCGCGAAAGAGGCGGATGGAAGGGCCAACGACGAGACCGAGCGGCCGGGGCCGAGGCGTTCCACGGTCTCGTAGCGCCATCCGAAGCGGGCCTTGGCCACCGGCTTCGGATCGCGGTACACCTCCAGGTGCCGCTCTGTGAGATTGAGAATCCAGTACTCCGGCACGCCTGCGCGAGCATACAGGCTGCCCTTCACGTCCCTGTCGTGCGCCAGCGTCGTGTCGGCGACTTCGACGACGAGCATCGCGGCTCGCGGATGGGCATCGCGATAGTCGCGCGTCGACCCAGCCACAACCGCGACGTCGGGCTCGGGTTCGGAGTCCGACCCCAGGGCCAGAGGCAGTTGCGCGCGAATGTGGGCCTCAGACCCAAAAGCGGCCCGCAGCGCCTCCTGGGCCAGGGAGACACCGGTCGCGTGCGCGCTTCCCTGCGGAGTCGTTGCCAGGATTTCTCCGTCGATCAGTTCGAGGTGGTCTTCAGGCGTCAAGACGCCGGCCTCGATCATGTGGTCGTATTCGTGCCGAGTCCACCGCCTGACTTGCACTGCGCTCATGGCAACGGCTCGATTATAATCGCGCCGACTCTTACCCGGTGCTCACCGGGAAGCGTCCCTTCGTGGGCGACGATCTCAGCGACACGATCGTGGCCGTGCTGCGCGACGAGCCAGACTGGAGGGCGCGGCCGTCTAGCCCGCGCTCGCACCCTCATCGCGCGAGCTTCGGCGGGCAAGCCGAGCCCCCGCCTACGCTCGAACGCTCATCGTGAGCTTCGGCGGGCAAGCCGAACCCAGAGCCCAGCACACATCTAATTTACTGATAGATGAGATACGATGATTGTATTTTACTTCTACGTCGTTCTGCGCGATAACCATAGCCTCCCCTGAGCGCTCCGTTCAGCGGGATCCCGGACAGCCGTATGCCGAACGAACTTGAACACCAGCGCTCGGAGACGTCGTATTCCCCAGGCCCCCCGGACGCCCAGGGGCTCTACGACCCGGCCGACGAGCGCGACGCCTGCGGCGTCGGCTTCGTCGTGGACATCAAGGGCCGGAAGTCGCACGACATCGTGAAGAAATCGCTGCAGGTCCTCAAGAACCTGCAGCACCGGGGCGCGTGCGGCTGCGAGGTCAACACGGGCGACGGCGCCGGCATCCTCGTGCAGATGCCCGACCGATTTCTGCGCAAGGTCGCGCCCGCACCCCTGCCGCCCGTCGGCGAGTACGGCGCGGGCCTCGTCTTCCTGCCTCGCGAGGCGGGTGCGCGGAAGGCCATTCAGCAGGTCATCGCCGACATCGTGGCCGACGAGGATCAGCTGTTTCTCGGCTGGCGCCTCGTGCCGACCAACGACGCACCGGTCGGGCCGAGCGCGGTGGCCGTCGAGCCGGCGTTCTGGCAGCTCTTCATCGGCCGCGGCCGCGCCCCGGTCGATTATCCCGTTGACGTCGAGGGCCAGACCGACGCCGAGACCCGCGCGCGCTTCGAGCGCAAGCTGTACGTGATCAGAAAGCGCGTCGAGCGCGCCGTGGACGCGTTGGCCATCCCCGCCGAGGCGCGCAAGGCGTTCTACGTCGTGAGCCTGTCGTCGAACACGCTCATCTACAAGGGCATGCTCACGGCCAGCCAGATCGAGACGATGTTCCCGGACCTGATCGATCCGGACCTCCAGTCGGCGCTGTCACTCGTGCACCAGCGCTTCAGCACCAACACCTTCCCGTCGTGGCCGCTCGCGCACCCGTACCGCTACATCGCGCACAACGGCGAGATCAACACGCTCACGGGCAACATCAACTGGATGCGCGCGCGCGAAGGTCTGCTCCGCTCCGACGTCCTTGGCGACGACCTGAAGAAAGTCCTGCCGGTCATCCGCGAAGGCGGGAGCGACACGGCCACCTTCGACAACGTCCTCGAGTTCCTGGTGATGACCGGGCGGTCGCTGCCGCACGCCATCCTGATGATGATTCCCGAGCCGTGGTCGAGCCACGAGACGATGTCAGAGGAGCTGAAGGCGTTCTACGAGTACCACTCGTCGCTGATGGAGCCGTGGGACGGCCCGGCGTCGATCGCGTTCAGTGACGGCACGGTGATCGGGGCGGTGCTCGACAGGAACGGCCTCAGGCCGTCGCGGTACTGCGTCACCAAGGACGACCTGGTGATCATGGCGTCGGAAGTCGGCGTGCTCGACATTCCGCCCGAAGACATCGTGCTCAAGGAGCGCCTGCACCCGGGCCGCATTTTCCTCGTCGACACGTCGCGCGGGCGCATCGTGTCGGACGACGAGATCAAGCGCGAGCTCGCCTCGGCGCGTCCGTACAAGGCGTGGCTGTCGCACCTCATCGACATCGAGGATCTCGACCCGGCGCCGTATCTGCCGGCGCCCAGCCACGAGACCGTGCTCAGGCGCCAGCAACTCTTCGGCTACACGCACGAGGACCTGCGCCTGCTCATGGGGCCCATGGCCACGGCGGGCGAAGAGCCGATCGGATCGATGGGCACCGACACGGCGCTCGCGCCGCTCTCGGATCGGCCGCGCCTGCTCTACGACTACTTCAAGCAGGTGTTCGCGCAGGTCACCAACCCGCCGCTCGACGCGATCCGCGAGGAGCTGGTGACGTCGATGGAATCGACGATCGGGCCCGAAGGCAACCTGCTCGATCCGCGGCCGGAATCGTGCCGGCAGATCAAGATCAAGTACCCGGTCATCGACAACGATCAGCTGGCGAAGCTGCGGCACGTCTACGACCCGGGCTTTCGCGCCATTCGCATTCCGATGCTCTTCGACGTGGCGCTGGGCGGGACCGGGCTCGAACGCGCGATGGAGGATCTCAACCGGAGGGCGTCGGCGGCGGTCGAGGCCGGCTACACCATTCTCATTCTCTCGGACCGCGACGCCGATCGCGATCGTGCGCCGATTCCGAGCCTGCTCGCCACCTCGGGCGTGCACCATCACCTGGTGCGGCAGGGCACCCGCACGCGCTGCGCGCTCATCGTCGAGTCGGGCGACGCGCGCGAGGTGCACCACTGCGCGCTGCTGCTCGGCTACGGCGCCGGTGCGGTGAACCCGTATCTGGCGTTCGAGACGCTCGACGACATGATCCGCAACCGGCTCCTCGTCGGCGTCACGCACGAGCAAGCGGTCGTCCACTACATCAAGGCGCTCAACAAGGGCATCCTCAAAGTGATGTCCAAGATGGGCATTTCGACGCTTCAGGGCTATTGCGGCGCGCAAGTGTTCGAGGCCGTCGGTCTGCAACAGTCGCTGGTCGACCGGTACTTCACGCGTACGGCCTCGCGCATCTCGGGCGTCGGGATCGACGTCATCGCGGAAGAGGTGCGCCGGCGGCACGAGAAGGCGTTTCCCACGCGGCCGGTCGGCGAGCACGACCTCGAGTGGGGCGGCGAGTACCAGTGGCGCCGCGACGGCGAGTACCACCTCTTCAACCCCGAGACCGTGTTCAAGCTGCAGCACGCGACGAGGAGCGGCCAGTACACGATCTTCAAGGAGTACTCGCGGCTCGTGGACGATCAGAGCCGGAGGCTCGCGACCCTCAGAGGGCTCCTCGACATCCAGAACGCGCCCACGCCGATTCCGTTGGACGACGTCGAGCCGGTCGAGTCGATCGTCAAGCGGTTTGCCACCGGCGCGATGTCCTACGGATCGATTTCACAGGAGGCGCACGAGACGCTGGCCATCGCCATGAACCGCCTCGGCGGGAAATCCAACACGGGCGAGGGCGGCGAGGATCCGGCGCGCTACACGAAAGACCCGAACGGCGACTGGCGGCGGAGCGCCGTGAAGCAGGTCGCCTCGGCGCGGTTCGGCGTGACGAGCGAGTACCTGGTCAACTGCAGCGATCTGCAGATCAAGATGGCGCAGGGCGCCAAGCCGGGGGAAGGCGGACAGCTCCCGGGCCACAAAGTCTATCCGTGGATCGCGAAGGTGCGGTACGCGACGCCCGGCGTGGGGCTCATTTCGCCGCCGCCGCATCACGACATCTATTCCATCGAAGACCTCGCGCAGCTCATTCACGACCTGAAGAACGCCAACCCGCTCGCGCGGATTCACGTGAAGCTCGTCGCGGTGGCGGGCGTCGGCACGGTCGCCGCCGGCGTGGCGAAGGCGCACGCGGACGTCGTGCTCATCTCGGGCCACGACGGCGGCACGGGCGCCTCCCCGCTCACCTCCATCAAGCACGGCGGCGTGCCGTGGGAGCTCGGCCTGGCCGAGACGCAGCAGGTTCTGATGCTCAACAAGCTGCGCGATCGCATCACGGTCCAGGTGGACGGGCAGCTCAAGACCGGGCGCGACGTCGTCGTCGCGGCGCTCATGGGCGCCGAAGAATACGGCTTCGCGACGGCGCCGCTGGTGGTGTCGGGCTGCATCATGATGCGCGTCTGCCATCTCAACACGTGCCCCGTGGGCGTCGCCACGCAGGATCCGGAGCTCCGCAAGAAGTTCACGGGCAAGCCGGAGTTCGTGGAGAACTTCTTCCGGTTCGTCGCCGAGGAAGTGCGGGAGCACATGGCGGCGCTCGGCTTCCGCACGATGGACGAGATGATCGGTCGCGTGGACCGGCTGAGCTTCCGCAAGGCCGTGGACCACTGGAAGGCGAAAGGGTTGGACTACTCGAACATCCTCTACGAGCCGCCGGTGGCCGCCGACGCGCCGCGGCGCAGGGTCGTGGCGCAGGACCACGGCCTCGCGCAGGCGCTCGACAACCGTCTGATCGAGCAGTGCGCGGACGCGTTGGCGCGCGGCACGCCCGTCTCGCTCACGCTGCCGATCCGCAACATCAACCGCACCGTCGGCACGATGCTCGGCTACGAGGTCACGAAGCGGTACGGCGGCGAAGGGCTGCCCGACGACACGATCCGGCTGCGGTTCACCGGGTCGGCCGGCCAGAGCTTCGGCGCGTTCGTGCCGCGGGGCATCACGCTCACGCTCGAAGGCGACTCGAACGACTACATCGGGAAAGGCCTCTCGGGCGGCAAGATCATCGTCTTTCCGCCCGCGGCGTCCACGTTTGTCGCCGAAGAGAACATTCTCGTCGGCAATGTCGCGCTCTACGGCGCGACGAGCGGCGAGGCGTACTTCCGGGGCGTGGCGGGCGAGCGCTTTGCCGTTCGCAACAGCGGCGCCCACACGGTCGTCGAGGGCGTGGGAGACCACGGCTGCGAGTACATGACCGGCGGGCGCGTCGTCGTGCTCGGCCGCACGGGGCGGAACTTTGCGGCGGGCATGAGCGGCGGCGTGGCGTACGTGCTCGATGCTCGAGGCACGTTCGCGAAGCGCTGCAACCGGCAGATGGTGGACCTCGAGCCGCTCGACCAGCGCGACGATCTCGAGCTCGTGCGGCGACTCGTCATACAGCACGTGCGGTACACGGGCAGCGAGCTCGGCACGCGGGTACTGGCCGACTGGGCCGACAGCGCCCGGCAATTCGTGAAGATCATGCCGCGCGACTACAAGCGCGTGCTCGAGGCCGAGGCGCGGGCCGCCGCGGCCGGCCGGAACGCGTCCTTCACCGAGCTCGTGGGAGCCGCGGTCGGTGGGTAAGGTCACCGGTTTCATCGAAATCACGCGACAGAAGCACCCGACGCGGCCCGTGGGCGAACGCGTCCGCGACTGGCACGAGGTGTACCTGCCCTACCCCGAAGGTCCGCTGAAGGACCAGGCGGCGCGGTGCATGGACTGCGGCATCCCGTTCTGCCACAGCGGATGTCCGCTCGGGAATCTCATCCCCGACTGGAACGACCTGGTGTATCGCGACCGGTGGCAGGCGGCGATCGAGCGGCTGCATGCGACGAACAATTTTCCCGAGTTCACGGGCCGCTTGTGCCCCGCCCCGTGCGAGGGCGCGTGCGTGCTCGGCATCAACAGCGACCCGGTCACCATCAAGGCCGTCGAGGTGTCGATCATCGATCGGGCGTTCGACGAGGGCTGGGTCACCGCCGATCCCCCCGAGATCCGGACCGGCAAACGCGTGGCGGTGGTCGGCTCGGGACCCGCGGGCCTGGCGGCGGCCGCGCAGCTCAATCGCGCCGGACACTGGGTGACGGTGTTCGAGCGCGCCGATCGCATCGGCGGGCTGCTGCGCTACGGCATTCCCGAGTTCAAGCTCGAAAAGAAATTTGTCGACCGCCGGCTGGCGCTACTCACCGAAGAGGGCGTCATGTTCCGCACCAACGCGAACGTCGGCGTCACCGTGCCCGTCGACGAGCTTCGTCGCGACTTCGAGGCCATCGTGCTGGCCGGCGGCGCCACGCGTCCACGCGATTTGCCCGTGCCGGGGCGCGAGCTCTCGGGCATTCACTTCGCGATGGACTACCTGACGCTGCAGAACAAGCGCTGCGAGGGAGATGCCATCACCGACGAGGGCTTCATCACCGCAAGCGGAAAGCACGTCATCATCATCGGCGGCGGCGATACCGGCGCCGACTGCCTCGGCACGGCACACCGGCAGGGCGCGGCACGCGTGCATCAGCTCGAGCTCCTGTCGCGTCCGCCCGACGACCGTTCGGACGGCAATCCGTGGCCGCTCTGGCCGAATATCTTCCGCGTATCCACGGCCCACGAAGAGGGCGGCGATCGGCTCTACTCCATCGCGACGCAGAAGTTCAGCGGCGACGATCGCGGCTCGGTCGCCTCGCTCCACGCGAGCAAGGTCGAGCTCGTCGGCGGCTCCTTCAAGCCGGTGCCGAACAGCGAGTTCTCGCTCCAGGCCGGCCTCGTGCTCCTGGCCATGGGGTTCCTCGGGCCCGAGCGCGGCGGCATGCTGGACCAGCTGGGCGTGAAGATCACCGAACGCGGCAACGTCTGGCGTGACGCGCGCTGGATGACGAGCGTCCCCGGCGTCTTCGCCGCCGGCGACATGCAGCGCGGCCAGTCGCTCATCGTCTGGGCGATCGCCGAGGGCCGATCGTGCGCGCGCGGGGTCGATCAGTACCTGATGGGCCGGTCCGACCTGCCCGCGCCCCTGGCTTAACTAACGTGGGGCTCCGCCCCACGACCGGCCTAGAACTTAGACTCGCCGTCGGTCGTACGGCGCCCCGCGCCAGGCAGCAGAAGCGTCCGGCGCTGCGGCAGTGACATTTTCTGTCACCGAAGTGTCAAGATTTGTTGCGCTTTCCCTGCATCTCGCGCGAAAATACACGGAATTACACGATGGACAATACGGCACCTGGCTTGCTCGTCCGATAGAGTCTCTTAGACGTCTATGCGCAAGGCACGAGGATTCACGCTCATCGAGCTCTTGATCGTCGTGGCGATCATCGGGATCATCGCGGCCATCGCGGTGCCGGGGCTACTCAAGGCGAGGATGAACGCCCAGGAGGGCGCCGCGGCGGCGGCGCTTCGCACGATCTCGAGCAGCGAAGCGAACTACTACTCGACGTGCGGGGGGGGCGGCTACGCGACCGACCTGGCCGATCTCGTCAAGCCGCCGCCGGCCACGACGTTCGGGTTCATCAGTCCCGATCTGAGCGTGAACGGCGTCGTCAAGAGCGGGTATGTTTTCACGATCGAGAAGAACAATCAGCCGGACACGGTCGACGTCTTGGTAGCTTCGTGCAACGGCGCGGCGTCGCCGCGCGCCAGCTCGTTTTTCGGCAGCGCGGTGCCGGTCACGTGGGGAAAGACGGGCACGCGGCACTTCGCCACCGACACGCCGGGCACCATCTACGTCGATCCGCTCAATCCGATTCCCAATCCCATTCCGCCAGGACTGAAGACGCTCCAACAGTAGGCCTTTATCTCTTCTCCGGCAGCTCGAAGACGTACAGCGCGTGGCCCGTGTCCGTGTATCGAATCTCTGGCGCGATCGCGCGCGGCACGGCGCGCGGACTGCCACCGCCAAGCCCCGTCGTGACCGCAACGTACTGCTTCGACCCGATGCTGAACGACACCGGGAAGCCCTGCACCGACGTCCCGAGGCGCGTCTCCCACAGAATGGCGCCCGTCCGCGCATCGAAAGCCCTGAACCGGCGATCGAGATCCCCGACGAAGGCGAGACCGCCCGCCGTGGACAGAACGGCCGTGAGAAACGGCGCGCGCTGCTGGTAGCTCCACAGCTCCTTCATCGACGCCGCGTCGTACGCCGCCAGCTTGCCGATGTTGCCGTCGCTGCCTGGCATCTCGAAGAAGCGCCGATCGGCGTTCGTGCCGCCGGCGCCTTCCGTGAGGTTCAACCGGCGTCCGGAAATCTCCATGCACGACTGGCTGAGCGGAATGATCAGCGCATTGGTCGGCTGGTGATAGCTCATCGCCTGCCAGTTGTGGCCGCCCTCGGTGCTCGGGCACGACTGGATCCACGTCTCGACCTGCTGCTCGACGATGTCGTTCCTGTAGCTGATGAGGCCGGTCTTTGGGTCGATCCGATCGTAGACGTTTTGATAGACGGTTTCCTTCGCGCCGACGAACTTGCCGTTGCGGCGATCGACCTTCCAGAGAATGCCCGACTTCCCGATGTTGAACACGTACTTCTCGGGGCCGACGTCGACGAGCACGCGCTCGTACACTTCATCGAGGTCGAGCGATTCGCCCGGAATCTCCTGGAAGTGCCACGCCAGCTTGCCATCGTCCACGTTGAGCGCGACGGTGGATGTGGTATACAGCGACTGATCGAAGATCGAGTTGCCGCGCGACGCCGGCATCCAGGGTTTGGCCTGTGCGACGCCCCAGTATGTGAGGTTCAGATCCGGATCGTAGCTGCCGGTGATCCACGTCTCCCCGCCCTTGCGGAAGATGTCGGGCAGCTTTCCCCACGTATCGCCGCCGGGCTCGCCAGCGTGCGCAATCGTATGGAACTTCCAGACGAGCTTCCCCGTGTTCACGTCGTACGCGCTGATGAAGCAGCGATCCGGGCCGTAGCGTGCGCATCCCTGCATCCCCGAAATGACCTTGCCTCGCGCAACGATTGGTCCGCTCGTCTGGCCGAAGCCCTTGGCGCGCTCGGCGACGACGGTTTCCCAGATCGGCTTGCCGGTGCGCGCGTCGAGCGCGACTATCCGGGCGTCGGTCGTGGAGACGATCAGCTTCTCTTCGAAGATCGCGATGCTGCGCATCGAGCCCATGCCGATCTGCTGGATCGGGCCGACCTCGTTCTCCCAGATCAGATCGCCCGTGCGGCCGTCGAGCGCCTGCACGATGTTGCCGGGATTGAAGAGATAGACGATGCCGTTGTGCACGAGCGGCATGGGCTGGTTGGCGCCGAGCCCGTCGCGCATCGACCACACCCACGCGAGCTTCAGATCCTTCACGTTGTCGCGCGTGATCTCGCTGAGCGGGCTATGGCTCCAGCCTTGGTAAGTTCGGCGGGCCATCAGCCAGTCGCCGGCTGGCGGGTTGCGCAGCATGGCGTCGGTTACCGGAACGTAGTTCTTGACCTCGCCGGCGACCGTGACCCCGCGCGCGGGGAGCGCCTGTCCACGCCCGGCGGGCGGACCACCATCGGCGCCGCCTCGACCTCCGCGTCCGCCGGGCGCCTGCCCGCGTCCACCCGCGCCGCGCTCGGGCCCGCCGGCCGCGGCTTGCGCGGCAGCGACCGGACGCTGACCGGTGGCCACCGTGCCTATGGGCATCGCGGTCGTGGCGGCAAACGCCTCCGTCCCGGCAGGGGCGCCATTCTGCTGAAGCAGGTAGGCGGCAATGCTCAGGTAGGTCTCGGCCGGCAGCGTCGGGCCGCCCGGCGGCATCGTGCCCTGCATGAACTCGAACAGATCCTGCGTGGTGCGCGTGCGCCACGTGTTCATGAAGTCGGTGCCGGCGAGCGGCGGCGCTTCGTTTCGGCCGCCCAGGTCGGCGAGGTGGCAGGCCGCGCAGCTGGCGTCGTACGCCGTGCGTCCGGCCGCCGCCTGCTGCGCGTTGAACACGGCGGTGGGGGCCGGCTGTTGGGCCCCGAGCAGCGCGGCTACGAACGCTCCCAACATGGTCGTCACCGCGATTCGAGCTCTCATTTTCGGATCTCCTGCGCCTGCAGCCATCCCCACAAGTTGCCGTCGGGCGCCTTCTCGCTGTGAAGCTGCACGTAGTAGCGGCTTGCCGCGATCTCCTGTATCTGCGCCGGCGTCAAGTCGAACGTGCCTCCAATTGTTCCGCTCGTCCCGCCGGTCGTCGTCAGGTTGAAAAGCACGTCGCCCCGAATGCCGGGCTTCGGGCTCTTGTGAAGGCGGGCGACGGTCGCGGGCGAGGCCAGTCCCTCGAACGTGCCGGCAACAGTGAGTTTCGTTCCGGCGAGCGTCGCCGTGACCGAACCCGCGCCGGTGATCGAGGGCGTGAATGTCGGGACCGGCACCGGCGCCAGGCGCGTCTTATAGGTTCTGACCGCCTGCGCCTGAAGCGCAGCGGCCGTGGCGAGCGCGAGCCCCACGAGGAGCGCCGCGCGAATGGGTTGTGTCAGCATGGCGGGCAGATCTTACTCCGATGTGCGAAAGCGGTCGTACCCCTTTTTCCAGCTTCTCACCGACAGAAACGTGCTTCATGTGTCACGATCATGGCCTTAGAAGATGTCTAGAACTGTTAGGATGGGATCATGGAATGGGCATACGGAACCCGGCCCTGGCGCGCTCCCCGCGTCGGCGGTCCGGCGGCGGTCTTGGCATGCGTGCTGGCGGCGGTCTCGAGCGCCGGATGCCGGGGCGTCTCGGGAATCAACACCGAAGAGGCCTCGGGCGAACCGGTCACCGTCCGCTTGCTGAAAGAGCCGCTCGACGTGCCTGCCTTTACCGTCACGGACCTGGACGGCCGATCGTTCTCCTCGGCAGACTGGCGCGGCAAGGTCGTCATCGTCAATTTCTGGGCCACGTGGTGTGCGCCGTGCCGAGCCGAGATTCCCGATTTGGTCGCGCTCCAGGAAAAGTATCGTGACAACCTGGTGATTGTCGGGATTTCGGAAGACGAGGCGTCGGTCGACGTCGTCAAGCGCTTTGCCGAAGAACACCACGTCAACTATCCCGTCGTCATGGCGACGGCCTCGCTTCGGGAGATCTTTCCAGGCGTGATGGCGCTGCCCACGACGTTCGTGCTGGATCGCGACGGGAAGCTTGCGCAGAAGAACGTGGGCATGCTGAACGCGCGCGCAACCGAAGCGAGCACGCGCCTGCTGGCCGGAATGACGACGAACGCCGAGATCGTGCGGGTGGATCTGAAGGAGAAAGCGGTCGGCGTCGAGAACGTGGCGCAGCTGAAGTCGATTCCCGGCGTCGACCTTGCCACGCTGTCGCCCGAGCAGCGGACAACGGCGCTCCTGGCGCTCAACGAGGAAGAGTGCAACTGCGGCTGCCACCTCACGGTGGCGAGGTGCCGCATGGATGATCCCGCGTGCGCGATCAGCCTGCCTCAGGCGAAGGCCATCGTCGAGAAGATCGCGAGCGCGAAACCCTGACACGAAAAAACGCCAGATCCTCAAATCCTCAAATCCTCGAATCCTCGAATCCTCGAATCCTCGAATCCTCAAATCCTCAAATCCTCAAATCCTCAAGGGTACCCCCTCACTCCGGCAGGTCCTCACGCTTCGGTTCCGGCAGCCAGAAACTGGCGGCAAAACCAATCACGTAGACCGTCGTGCCGACGAGCGCGCACGCGTACGCCAGCCGGGTCGGCAACGCGCCGCCAGGCATGTAGGGCACGAGCTGCGTCGTGATGAGGGCAGCCGATGTCCCGAGCATGCGGCCGCCGACGTTGGCGGCAAAGCTTTCGCCGGTGCCGCGCAGATGCACGGGATACACGCGCGGCAGGTAGTTTCCCCAGAAACTGAATTGCGCGATCGTCGCCATCCCGACCAGGAACGTGCCCCACTGGAGGAGGGTCACGTTGGTCGTGGCCGCGACCAGGAACACCCACGGCAACAGGATCAGGCCCGGCACCTGGAACACGCGCACGAGCTTGCGACGGCTCAGGATGCGCACGGCCAGAAACGCCAGCAGGATTCTGCCGCTCAGGCCACCGAACTCCTGAAACGACTGCACGGCGCTCACGACCTGTTGCTGCGCCGGGCGGGCGAGGCCGCTCACTTCGGGCAGCCCCGGCACGATGCGCGGCACCTGCTGAATGGCGCCGAATGCGGCCGCAAACGCGCACGCCATCATCACCGTCGTGACGATGGTTGTCTGGCGGAAGCGCGGGTCGAAGAGCTCGCCGAGGCTCGGACGCTTCAGCGTGCCGGCGGCCTTCTTCTCGCGCCAGGCGGGCGACTCCGGGAGAAACGGGCGAATCACGATCAGCGGGATGGCGGGAATGACGCCCGACATCAGCGTGTAGCGCCACGCTTCGTGTGCGCCGCGGACCGCCGGGAACGACTCCTCGTAGGTCACGATCAGGTAATAGGCGCCCGTGACCATCACGCCGCCAAGCGATCCGAACGCCTGGGTGTATCCGATGATCGTCTCGCGCCGTTTGGGCTCGGGGAAGAGCTCGGCCAGCCAGGCGACAGCGGCCACGAACTCGACGCACACGCCGACAAACGTGCAGCAGCGCCAGAAGAGCAGCCATCCCACCGAGGTCGCAAAGCCCGCGGCGAGCGCCGCGAAGGCATACAAGAGAATGCTCCACACGAGCACGCGGCGACGGCCGAGCAGATCCGTCAAGTACCCGCCGATCAGCCCGAAGATGCCGCCGGCCACGGCCGGGATGTAGAGCATGTAGCCCACCCAGGCGTTCACCGCGGGGCTGTTCGGCGCAACGCCGAGCAGTGCGGTGAGCGCGGGGGGCACGACGAGCGGCGCCATCAGCAGCTCGTAGGAATCGAAGGCGAAGCCGATGGCGGCGATCGTACAGATCAGCCACTGCACTCGCGTCAGCGGGGGGAGGGATGGGGTGGACATAAGTCAGCTCTCAGCTGTCAGCGATCAGCTGTCAGCTCTGTGCGATACCTCGCCGTCGAAATAACGGTTCATTGTCGCAGGCGCCGGCGCGGATCGGGCGGTCAGTCGGGAAACCACAATCATCAAGAGCGAGGAAACGACGGTCATGGGCACGACCGGCAGCAACCCGAGGACCAGGGCGCCTTGCGACGTGCGCGTGATGACGTCTACGCCTCCGGCGGACCACACCTCGATGGCGGCGCCCGGCGGCGGCGCTGGAATCGTCTGCTGGATGAATGCGACGGCG
>Ga0156018_1027_pt2 | contig 57092 bp, 49 predicted proteins | sample RifCSPlowO2_02_FD_107672 | JGI IMG/M metagenome (GOLD analysis project Ga0156018, IMG submission 107672) | Acidobacteria bacterium RIFCSPLOWO2_02_FULL_65_29 | reverse complement strand
CCACTGGCTCGGAGATCCCCGCGGCCGCTGGGAAGGCAACACGCTCGTCGTCGAGTCGACCAATTTCTCCGACAAGACAGCGGTCCGAGGCACCGACCGCCACCTCCATCTGGTCGAGCGGTTCACGCGCGTCGACGCCGACACGCTGCACTACGAATTCACGGTGGACAATCCAACGGCCTTCACGAGACCGTGGAGCGTTTCGCTGCCGTTCACGCGTTTGAACGAACGGATCTACGAATACGCCTGTCACGAAGCGAACTACGCGATGGAAGGGATGCTCAAGGCCGCGCGTATGGCCGAGGCCCCCCGGTAGACATCCCGAGTCCCGAGTCCCGAGCCCCGAGTCAATACCCCATCGCATAGCCGGTGCGCCGCGGATCTCCGCCTGCGGTCATCGCGCCGGTCTTCAGATCCACGCGAATCGTCTGCATATGCCCGATGCTGCCCCAGCCGATTTGGACGTTCAGCTTATGGCCCAGCGTCCGCAGGGCCGCGATGGTGCCGGCGGCCACGCGATTCTCAATCGACACCGTGATCTCGGCGCCCGGCTTGTAGAAATTCGGGCTCGCGTTGAGCGCGAAGCGCGGCGATTCGATCGCCTCCTGCACCGGCAGCTCGAAGTCGATCAGGCTCACGAGCATCTGGAATTCGGTCTGGCCAATCGTCTCGCCGCCCGGCGACCCGAACACGAACGCCAGCGTGCCGTCCTTGAGCACGACGACGGGCGAGTTGTTCAGAATGGGAGTCTTTCCCGCACCGACGTAGTTCACATTGTCGGGATAGGGCGACGTCGAGCCGAGCCGCATCCCGTTGTTCAGGAGGAGCCCGGTCGAGCCGACGACGACGTTGTTGCCGAAGAGTCCACCGAGGGTGGGCGTCACGCCGACGGCGTTGCCCTGTCCGTCGACGATCGAGAAGCTCGTGGTGTGCTGATCGGCGTCGTACTTGTCCGGGAACGCCCGGCCGTCGGCCTGCTGCTGGCCGGCGCTCGTCGTGCTCCCGGCAGGCGCTCCAGGCTCCGGGTACGGGCCCGCCTTGGTCATGTCGATCAGGTTGCGGCGTGTGGCGGCATAAGACTTCGCGAGCATGCCGGAGGTCGGGATGATCGTGAACTTCGGATCGGCGACGTATCGGTAGATGTCGGCTTTGGCCACCTTGATGGCTTCGATCATCGCGTGGAGCGCCTTGGGGGAGCCGGCGCCGAACGCCTTGAGGTCGAAGCCCTCGACGAGGTTGGCCTGCATCAGCACTTCGAGGCCGCCGCGCGACGTGGAGGGATTGCTGTAGACGTCGTAGCCGCGATACGCCGTATGGACCGGCTCGCTCCAGTGCGGCTCGTACGCCGCGAGATCGGCGGCGGTGAGAATCCCGCCGTTCTCACGAAAGAAGCGATCGAATTCCTGCGCGATGTCGCCCTTGTAGAATCGATCGAAGGCGGCCTGGATGGCGGCCGCGCGCGAAGCCTTCCGGGATTTGGCCTGCTGTTCGGCTTCGACCATCTTCCTGAGCGTCGCGGCATAGTCGGGGTTCTTCAGGAGATCGCCGGACTTGAGTGGCTGGCCGCCCGGCAAAAAGATCCTTGCCGTCGTCGGATACCTCACGAGGTTGTTCTTGCCGCGATCGATCGACTGCGCAAGCATCGGATCGATCGGATATCCCTTTTCGGCGATCTCGATCGCCGGGGCGAAGACGTCTGCCACGCTCATCGTGCCGTAGCGCTCGAGCAGCGAGAGGTATCCGCCAAGATTGCCGGGCACGATGCCGGCCTTCATGCCGGCGTTGAGCGTCTCGGGCGTCATCTCGGCCGGCTTCAGCGCACGCGGCGCCGCGCCCGCCATCGCGAGTGACAACACCTTGCCGGTCTTCTTCTCGAAGATCGTCATGAAGCCGTTGCCGCCAATACCGTTCATTTCGGGCTCGCCCAACGCGGCCGCTGCGCCCACCGCCACGGCGGCGTCGAACGCGTTTCCGCCCTTGAGCAGCATCTGCAATCCGGCGGACGAGGCAATCGGATGGCCGGCCGCGACCAGGCCATGGAGGCCGGTGACTGCCGGACGCGTTTGCACGCGGCGGTCGGCCGCGGGCGCTTCGGCCGCCTGCTGCTGGGCGAGCAGGACGGCGGCGCATGCGAAGGCCAGAACGGCGGCGCCTAGAGATCGTCGGACACGCTTCACGGTGCACCTCACGGGCCGTATTGTCGCACCGTTCCGCCCGTCTGCGTCCATGCTGATTACGTGACCCGGCACGCAACGGACCCGAGCCTCGCCTCCGCTCGCCTGATCGCTGAGCGAGCCACGGCGTGGCGCGCCGTAGCGCCTTCGGCGCGAAGGCGGCGAGCCCCGATAGCCGTACACGCAAACGGCGCCGGCCATCGCCATGATGACCCGCGCCGTTCGACGAGCAATCTTCAGCTACTGATTGATGACCATCGCGGTCAGCGTCCCGCGGTGCGCGCCGTTCGCCACATCACCGACGATGGGCTGAAGCCCGGCCGTCGAGGGTGATTGGTTCAGGTACTTTGCGGCGACTCTGAACGTGTGATCACCGGGCGTCAGCGCCAGTGCCTTATTCGTCGCCGGGCCATCCAGCGCGATCGTGAACGCCCAGCTCGTGACACCGAAGAACACCGTGTTGGTCACGATGATCCGGCGAAGGACCGTGGGCGTCGTATTCGTATCGACGAACAAGTCAATCTCCATGGACACACCCTGGTTGAGCGCTCCATTGACCAATCGAATGCTGCCGTCCGAGTGGATGACGACCGCGGCGGCCGTGCTGGGCACAGTGACCGTCAACGACAGACCCTGGACGTCGCTCGACGCGCCGACCGTCGTCATCGTCAAGCCCGCGGCGGAGGGGACCGTCAGTGCGCCTTGTCCCGTGGTGCCTGGAGCGCCTGGGGCTCCGTCGGCTCCGTCCCTGCCGTTGCACGCGAACGCGAGATTGCCATCGTCGTCGGTGACCTGTACGCCCCCCGCGAGGCAATTGAGCTCGCTCGCGGGCGTCACCGTGGTGCCCGCTCCAGGCTCGCCGGTGTCGCCCTTCGGACCTTCCGGGCCTTGCGCTCCGGTCGCACCCGTTGCGCCCTGCGGTCCCGTCGCGCCCTGCGGACCCTGATCACCGGTCGCGCCCGCAGGTCCTGCGGGACCCGGTGGGCCCATGACGTTCCACTGAACTCGCACTTCGCCCCGCCGACATGCCTCGTTCATGCTGATCAGCCGGACAGGCCTCCCATCGTTGGGATCGCCGTCGCGGGTGCCGTCACTTCGCACGCAGGCGTAGATGACGTCGTTTGGAGCGATGTTTTGCGCGAGCACAAGCGAGGGGACGAGCCCCATCCACACGCCGGCTGCAAGACCTACAACTCCGCGCACGACGTCACGACCTTTCATAACAGGCGCCATACACACGTCCTCCCGCGACTCCAAAACGAGGAGGGGGACCCCCGTGCAGGTCGACTCAGTCCTGTGCTGCCACCCAATATACCACCAAAGGACTCTATGGTACACAAAGATATTTTATAGTCATCTCAGCTATTTCTAACTCCTTCTATACCATCGCTTTACGAGATTGGAAAGCTGACGCACCTCTTCTGGATGTAGACGAGGTATCCACGAGCTGCGACGGCGTCTAGACGAGGCGGCAGATTGCCGGCGGTCGCAGGCTTCAGCGCGGAGCGTCGTAGAAGTGGTCCGGCGTTTCTACGGCGCGTCAGTCAATCGCAGCGTCCGCGTGATCCGCTCGAACGCCAAATCGTAGTCCGGCGCCTCGCGCGCCGGCACCAGCGTGAGGTAGTAGAAGAGGCTCCCGTCGGCCAGAAACGTGGTGTATACCGTCATCCACTCGTCGCCGCCGAGCGGCGAAGGGTTCGAGAGCGGCGTGGCCATCGCGGTGCGCTGCGATAGAGGGAGCGTGCGCTGATCGCCTGCGACGCGTATGTCTGGGTTGTCCTGGCGGACCGCCGTGATCCACGCACTCGTGGCTTCGCGCAGATCGCGCGAGCCCGACCTCGCCACGCCGAACTCGACGCCGTGCGTGAACACCGTCTCGCCGTTGAGCGGGCCGAAGGCATTCGGCGGCACGAACTTGATCGAGTCCGGCGACTCGATGCCCGTCCAGTTCGCCGGCACGGTGGCCTGGAAGACACCGTTGACGCCGACGCTGCGGAACTGGCTCGAAGGCGCCGGGACGGGCCGCCCGGGAACGCCGATGGCCCCCGGCGTCTCGCTGGCCGCCGACTCGTTTCGTTTGGCCGACGAGGCGCCACCCGGAATCTTCGCGAACGCCTCCTTGGCGCCGGGGAAATCGCTCGTATCGGGAGGCGGCCCGCTCGCGAGTTGTCCGGCTTCCTTGGTGATGTACGCCGTCCGGTTTCCCGGATTGGGATGACTGTTCATCCACTGTGGACTGCCGCCGCCCTTGGATTCCTTTTCGATCGTTTCGAACATGCGCGCCAGCGCACGGGGATCGTATCCAGCGCGCGCCATCATCTGCGCGCCCAGCAGATCGGCCTGCTTCTCGAAGTCGCGGCTGTATTTCAGCAGAATCGTTCCGAGGCCGAACTGGCTGCCCTGCGAGATTACCCCGCCAGCGGTGCCGCCGACGACGGCGCCGCCGATGATTCCCGCGAGCTGCCCGAGCTGCAGCCACGGGTTCCGCGCCTTCGACGCGTTCGCGGTGCCGTGGCGCAGGAGCACGTGCGACAGCTCGTGGGCCATCACGCCGACGACCTCGCCTTCCTCCTTGGCCGCCTCGAACATCCCGCGGTTGACGAACATGGGTCCGCCAGGGAGGGCAAACGCGTTGATTGCTTTCACGTTCAGCGGCGTGAACGAGTATTCGTAGACCGGCTGGTTGAGCTCGCGCGGCGCGACCGCCACGAGGCGATCGCCGAGCCTGGTCAGGTATCGCGCAATCACCGGATCGTCGATCACGGCGTACTGCTTCCGCGCCTCGGCCGCGGCCTTTCTGCCGAGCTCGACGTCCTGCGCGGGGGTATAGGAATTCTTGGGGAGCTTGATCGGGGTCTGCCCGAAAGGCGACGCCGCGGCCAGGGTCAAGACGAGGAGGAGCGCGGTAGCGTTCCGGACCATCCACTGATTTTATCGCCAAACGACCGATAATGGCCGGGCTCATGACGGGGGCGGCGCGGGAATCGCGCGTTGCGCGGTATTACGACTGGCTGTCGCGGTATCACAGCCTCGTCGCCCGCCTCGGACACAAGGGCGGCTTCGATCCGCTGACGGTCCACCGCCTGCTGCGATCGGATCGCGCGGAGGTGGCGCCCGCCGACGTCGCGCACGATCGTCTGCTGACCACGCTTGGGCCCATCGCGGCGCCGCGCGTGATCGACGCAGGGTCGGGGTTCGGTGGAACGGTCTTCTACATGTGCGCACGGCTGGACGGGCAATACGATGGCCTGACGCTCAGCCCCGTGCAGCAGGCGCGTGCCGCACGGGAGGCAGCGCGACGTGGGGTGGCCGGATCCTGCCGCTTTCACGTGCGGAGCTACGATGCCGACCTGACGGATGTGGTGCCCGGCGGCGCCGACCTCGTCGTGGCCATCGAGTCGCTGGCCCACTCGGCCGATCCGTTGCGATCGGTCGTCCATCTCTCGCGCGCGCTTCGTCCGGGGGGGACGCTCGCGATCATCGACGATGTGCCGCGCGACACGCTAGGCGATGACGATCCGGATTTTGCGGCGTTCCGCGGGGGATGGTCGTGTCCGGCCATCGCACGCGACCGCACGCTCGCCGCCGCATTCGCCGCGGCGCATCTCTCGGTCGAGCACGACGAGGATCTGACGCCGCTCGTTCCGCTGCGGGATCGGGCGGCCCTCGAGCGCCTGGTGCTGAGCAACCGGCGGTGGAGACGGGTGCTGGGCGGCTCCGTTCTCGGCTCGCTCGTGGACTCGCTCCATGGCGGCCTGATGCTCGAACGCCTCTACCGCCGTGGCCTGATGCGCTATCGCTTCGTGCTGGCGCGGCTGGCCCGACCGGGCAGCATGCGCCCGAGCACGCCATCCTGACGAATCAGATGATGGTAGAGCACGCCCGCGATGTGTGCGGCAAACAGCGCGACGAGCGTCATCGCCAGAGCGAAGTGAATCTGCTGCAGGCGTGCCGCGAGATCGCGATCGACTTCCACGATCTGCGGTAACGGCACGAGCCCCAGGTACACGACGGGGAAGCCAAACGCGGTGCTCATCAGCCAGCCGACGATGGGCTGGGCGAGGAGCACGACGTACATCGCGACGTAGACCGAGCCGGCGCCGACGCGCTCCACCCATGGCACGTCGAGCGGCGGTGGCCGATGGCCCAGGCGCCACACGAGCCGCGCGATGGTGGCGGCGAAAATCGTGACCCCCACCCATTCGTGCCAGCCGTACACGCGGATCTTGAGATCGTCGCCGATGAATCGCGTCATCGAAAGCCCAAGCCCGAACGACAGCACGAGCAGGCTGGCGGTGATCCAATGCAGGAGGCGGGCGGGCCGAGTGTAGGACCGGCTGTTGAGGTCCACGAGAGATCAGACTACCATTTTCGGCTATCGGCTATCAGGGAAGTTGACAGTCAACAGTTGACAGTTGACAGTTGAGATCAGCGATCAGCGAAGTTGACAGTCAACAGTTCACAGTTGACAGTTGAGGAACCTGTCGACTGTCAACTGTAGACTGGCGTGGCCGAGAGCTGACAGCTGAGAGCGTGTGAAGAAATCGCAGGTTTGTAGTGTCCGGCTTCAGCCGGACCATGAAAAGTCCGCCCCAAGGCAGACACGACAGCGATTCTTCACAGGCTCTGAGGGCTGACGGCTGATAGCTGTCAGAATAGAGTGGCATGCCGGCGCTGCCGATTGACGAGGCGACTGTCCAGCGGCAGTTCGACCGTGCGGGTGCGGCGCGGTGGCAACTCGAGATCGATGTGTTCGTGGCGGCCCTGCACGCGAGCGCGAGCAAGGCGTTCGGCGGCGACATCCCGGGCGCTCGCGAGCTCGGTCGGTATCTGGATTCCCTGCACGCAGAAGACCTCGCGCTGGCGTGCGCGTGCGCCGCGGGCCATGCCGCCGCGTGGGAACATTTCGTGCTCGAGTTCCGGCCGGTTTTGTATCGATCCGCGGACGCGATCGATCCCACGGGCGGCGCCCGCGAGCTGGCCGACTCGCTCTATGCGGACCTGTACGGACTGACCGAGCGCGAGGGCGCTCGACAGTCGTTGTTTCGGTACTTTCACGGACGAAGCAGCCTGGCCACGTGGCTGCGCGCGGTGCTCGCGCAGCGGCACGTCGACCGGCTGCGCGCCGGCCGGCGCATGGAACCGATGCCGGAGCCAGAGGCGCCCTCGGCGAGGGCCGCGCCCGCCGCCTGGTCCAATCCCGAGCGGACACGCTACGTGGCGCTCGTTCGGCAGGGGCTTGGCCGTGCACTGGCCGGCCTCGAGGCCCGCGATCGGCTGCGAATCAGTTGTTACTATGGTCAGGAGATGACGTTGGCCCAGATCGGCCGGCTCCTCGGTGAGCACGAAGCCACCGTGTCGAGGAACCTGGCGCGCACGCGCAAGGCGATCCGTCAGGATGTCGAGCAGTACCTTCGCGCGGAGGCGGGACTGACCGACGCGGCGGTCGAGGAGTGTTTCCAGTCGGTCGTCGACGACGCCGGGCCGATCGACCTGAACGAGATGCTCGCGGCGGGCGATGATCGCAAGACATCAGGTTCACTTCGTTCTAAGTAGGGGTTGGATGCAGCCATGATGGCCAGTGGCGACAAGGATCGATCGCTCGAGCACCTGCTGCGGCAGGCCAGCGCGGCCGGTCCCGCGCCGAGCGGGCTCGGCCCCTGCCTGGACGCCGAAGCGCTCGCCGCGTGGGCAGACGAAGGATTGTCCCCGCGCGCGCTCGCGATGGCTGAAGCACACGTGTCGGAGTGCGCACGGTGCCAGGCGATGGTCGCGGTGCTGATGAAGCAGCCACCCGTCCAGGCCGCTGACGCGCACCGCTCGTGGAAGTGGAGCCTGGGATGGCTTGTGCCGCTCGGTGCGGGTGTCGCGGCGGTGAGCCTCTGGTTCGCGGTGCCGCAGAGGACGACGCCCATCGATTCGTCCCGGCCCTTCTCGCGGGCACGGATCGAGACGCCGAGTGCGCAGGCGCCCGCGTCGCCACCTTCCACGCTCGCCGATCGTGTTCAGCCTGTGCCGCCCCAGGCCGCAGTGGGCGCCGAGCGCGCCGCTTCTGCCGACGCGCGGTCGAAGCCCGTGAATGAGCTGGCGAAGGCCGAGGCATCGAATGCGCTGCGCCGCGATGAATCGGTTTCCGGCGCCCGCCCGGCGGAAGAGACACCGCGACGTGGAGCCCTGGCGTCGCAGGACGCCTTGGGGAGATTGGCCGCGGAACCGTCCGCCGTGTCTGCAGCGGCGTCGCCCCTGGCCGCGCCCGCGGCAGCGGCCGAGCGCGACAGGGCGTTTCGTCAAGACGCGGCCGACGCCCGTCAGGTCGCGTCGCCCGATCCATCTGTCCGGTGGCGCATCGGCGCGGGCGGATCGGTGGAGGTCTCTTCGAACGGCGGCGGGTCATGGCAAACGCAGGCGTCCGGTGTGACCGCGGACCTGACGGCCGGTTCCGCGCCGGCGCCGTCGGTGTGTTGGGTCGTCGGACGAGGTGGCACCGTGCTTCGCACCGACGACTCCGGCCGCACCTGGCTTCGCGTGGCCTTTCCTCGAGCCGTGGATCTTGTCGGCGTGCAGGCCATCGATGGCGTGACCGCCACCGTGACGGCCTCCGATGGCCGCGTCTTCCGCACGACCGACGCCGGCCGCACCTGGCAATAGAGCGCTTCGCACCTCGGCGTCGCGAAGTTCACAGTTCACAGTCGACAGGTCATCGACGTCGATGGGTGTGTTCTGTCAACTGTAGACTGTCAACTGTCGACCGCGTCTGGTACCACGCACAAGTGAAAACCGCCGTAGCCCTCTGCAAGGTTTCCAGACGTCCCCGTTCTCAGAGAAAGGGGTCGGGCTTGTCGGAACGACGATCCACCTGACCTCATTTCTCCGGAGGAGATGGTCATGTCTGCACGATTCTTCGGCGCTGCGCTTCTCGTCGCCTCGACCGCGATGCTCCCGCTCAATCGCCCGCCAGTGGCGTCGACCGTCGCCGCCGCGGAGCAGGACGCCACGACGACGCTCGACGACCAGGTCGAGCTGGCCGTGACGGTCTACAACTCCGACATCGCGCTCGTGCGCGACGTGCGCAACCTCCAGCTGGCGCGTGGCACGTCGGACCTTCACTTCATGGACATCGCCGCCACGGTGAACCCCGCGACCGTCCACTTCCGCTCGCTCACCGAGCCGTCGCGCGTCAGCGTGCTCGAGCAGAACTACGAGTACGACCTGCTCGACCCCGACAAACTCCTGCGCAAGTACGTCGGGCGCGACCTGACGCTCATCCGCAATCGTCAGGAGGGAGGATCGACGCGCCAGGAGGAAGTGAAAGCGCATCTACTCTCGTACAACAGCGCGCCCGTGTGGAGGATCGGCAACGAGATCGTCACCGGGATTGGCGCCGACCACATTCGATTCCCTGCGTTGCCGGACACGCTCTACTCGCGGCCGACGCTCATCTGGACGCTCGAGAACGGCGGCGCGGCGCGCCACCGCGTCGAAGCGTCGTATCTTGCTGGAAAGCTCTCCTGGAACGCCGACTACGTGCTGACCGTGGCCCGCGACGACACGTCGGCGGACGTCGACGGCTGGGTGACGCTCACCAACGGCAGCGGGACGTCGTTCAGGAACGCCAGGCTGCAGCTCGTGGCGGGCGATCTGAACCGCGTCCGCAACGTACTCGGCCGGATGGCGGCCGACTCGCTGCGCGCGGAGCGGGCGCCCGCCTCAGCGCCTATGGCGCAGGAATCGTTCTCCGATTACCACCTGTACACGCTCGGACGCAAGACGACGATCAACAACAGTGAGACCAAACAGGTGAGCATGCTCGGCGGCACCGGCGTCCCTGTCCAGAAACGCTACGTGGTCGAGGGCCAGGCGTTCTACTACCACAACGCGACCCATCCGGGATCGCCGATCAAGGACGTCGTGCAGGTCTTCTATCAGTTCAAGAACGAAGAGCGCACGGGTCTTGGCATGCCGATGCCGGCCGGCATTGTCCGTGTGTATCAGTCAGACTCGAAAGGCGGCGTGCAGTTTGTCGGCGAGGACCGGATCGACCACACGCCGAACGACGAGACGCTCAATCTCAAGATCGGCAACGCGTTCGATGTGGTGTGCGAGCGCAATCAGATCGACTTCCAGAAGATCGCAGCCAGCACCTACGAGGTCGAGTACGAGGTCACGCTTCGCAACCACAAGTCGACAGCGGTGGCTGTCGAGGTCAACGAGCCGATCGGCGGGACCTGGCGCATGCTGCGTTCGTCACACGAGTGGACGAAAACGGCCGCGTGGGCGGCGCACTTCTCCGTGCCGGTGGCACCCGATGGCACGGCGACCCTGAGGTATCGCGCCCGGGTGACCTACTAACGTGGGGCTCCGCCCCACACCCCCTGCCTCCGCCCTGCGAGCGATGGCGAGGCTCGCCGAAGCCTTCGGCGCAGGCGGCGGCTCGGTCGCTTGCGCCCTTCGAACGGCTCAGGGTCGTCCCGAGCCAAGTCGAGGGACGCAGGCGCGCCGTGCGCGCCTAGTTCACGGCGAAGCAGTACAACAATCCCGCGCCGCCGGTGGCCACAAGCTCCGGCTGGCTGCAGCCGCGGCTGGGATGCGCGGAATTCCACGACCCGTTGCCGCCGCCCTGCTTGTCGGAGTGCCCGAGCTGCGCGGTGCCGCGGCCGTTACTGCTCCAGTTGCCGCAGGTGTGATCGTTGGCGTCGGTGTAGGCACGACCGTCGGGCTGCGTTCCGGTCAGGATGTCGTGCTGGTTCGGCGTGTCGCCCACGCCGTTGACGGGCGCGCCCTTTTCAGTCAGGGACAACTGCTTGCCGAGCGCAACGCCCATGCGCGCCTGTTCGATCGTGTCGCCGTGAAGCTCGGCGACGTTCTGCCCGATGCGCCCTCCGCGCTGGTTGAACCAGGGACCAGTGCCAATCCGATCGCGCGCGTTCACGGCGCCTGGACCTTGCGTGCTGAGATACGCGCGCCACGTCACGGCGCCGCGCCCCGCCGCTTGGGCCATCGCCTGGCAGTGGGCATCGGCGCCGGCCAACCCGCCGAGGTTCGCGCCGTCGCCTTTGCCGACGCTGGTGATGAAGAACGACATCGGCTGCGGCGGTCCGCCGCGACCCTGGCCCGGCGCCTGCGCCGGTGGATTCTGGGCGCTGATGACAACTGCCGCGAAGCTGGCGAGCGCGAGAGCCGCGAGTACGGATGTGATTCTGTTCATGTAGACCTCATTATCTACTTTGCGCTGGGGCCCCACCCCCAGCGCCTACCGCCGCTCGCTCCACTCGCTCGCGGCGCTGATTCGACGCGAGTATCCGCCGCCTAGGGTTGCGCTCCGCGGCCGCGACCGCCGCCCGCGCCTCGACTGACCGGCTGACCCTTTTCGTCGACCTCGGTCTGCACGGTCTTCACCGGACCCATGCCCATGATCTGGACGATGACGTCTTCGCTTTTCGCGCCGTCGTAGTGATGGAAGCCGGCCGGATGGAACATGAGGCCCCCCGCCTTGATGGGCATCATCTTGTCCGGCTGATACAGGTCGCCAGAGCCCGTCCACCACGTGCCCTTGATCACGGTGACCCACCGGTCCGAATCATGATAGTGCGGCCTGCTCCCGTTGCCGGCCCGGAACAGATTGCGGGTGATGTACATCCCCGGCTTCGACGCGTCGCCGAAGACCCGCCCTCCGGTCTCGGCCTGCTCGGGCTGCATAATCAGATGGTTGGCGTCGACGAGCGGCGCCGGGGGCGCCTGTCCCTGGGGCGCTTGCGCGAGGCCAATCGCCGACACCCCGATCGAAAGAACCGCGACCGTTGCCGCGACTGCTGTGTGGCAGAGCTTCATCGTTCCTCTCCTTGTGCGGCTAACTATAACCCAGCGGCACTCGTGCACCTTCGTCAAAACGCGGCGGACTCCCGGCGCCGCGCGCCCTATAATACCGTGAGCGATGAGAGGCCTTTTCATTCGCTTCATTCGCTTCATTCGCGCCGCCTTCGTTCTGCTGGCCGCCGTGGGTGCCGCGGCGCAGGGCGGGGCGCCTCCCGCGGCCTACATGAGCGCGGCCGACATTGCCGCCGGGCTGGCGAAGACCGGCGCCGCGTCGAGCTCGGATTTGAGGAATTGAGGAACTGAGAATCTTGAATAGACGTTCGATGATCAAAGCCTGTGGGGTGTGTGGGCTGGGGGCGGCGCTGGCCGGCTCGCCAGTCCGCGCCCAGACCCAGACCCACCAGCACGAGCCTGCGACCACATCGATCGACGCTCCCATGGAGCGTCCGGTGGTCCGCGCGGTCAGGATTGAGAAGGCGCCGAAGATCGATGGCGTGCTCGACGAACCCGCGTGGGAAGCGGTGCCGAAGCTCGACGCGTTCACCCAGCAGGAGCCGCGCATCGGCGAGCCCGCCACCGAGCGCACCGAGGTCGGCGTCGCGTACGACAACCGCCACCTGTACATCAGCGTCCACGCCTTCGATTCGGACCCTTCAGGCATCGTGGCCACCGAGATGCGCCGCGATTCGGACCGCCTGATGGACGAAGACAATTTTCAGGTGCTCCTCGACACCTTCCACGACTTGCGGAACGGCTACATCTTCGTGACCACGCCGCTCGGCGCCAAGCTCGAAGAGCAGGTGGCCGACGAGGGCGAGGGCGGCGGACGGGGCACCAACTCGAACATCAACCGCAATTGGGACGGCGTGTGGGAAGCCGCGGCTCGCATCACCGACGACGGCTGGACCGCCGAGATTGCCATCCCGGCGACGACGTTGCGTTTCATTCCCAAGGACAATAAGGTCTGGGGCCTCAACTTTCAACGGAACATCCGCCGGAAGAACGAGCAGGTCTTCTGGGCGCCGATTCCCAAGGCGTACGGCCTCACGCGCGTCAGCCTTGCCGGCCAGCTCTCCGGCCTGGCCTCGCTCAGCCAGGGCGCCGACGCCAGGCTCAAGCCCTTCGTCCTCGGTGGCGCGCGTGACAAGCGCACCTCGCCGACTGCCAGCGGCACCACGGCGGTGCGCGACGTCGGGCTCGACGCCCGCTACGGCGTCACGCCCGGCGTGAACCTGGACCTGACGGTCAACACGGATTTCGCCCAGGTGGAGGTCGACGAGCAGCAGGTGAACCTGACGCGGTTCAACCTGCTCTTCCCCGAGAAGCGCGATTTCTTCCTCGAGAGCGCGGGGCTGTTTCAGATGGGCACCGGCACCTCGTTCACGTCGACGCCGGTCGAAACCGACCTGTTCTTCAGCCGGCGAATCGGGCTCTCCGCCGACGGCCAGCCGGTTGGCATCCTGGCGGGCGCGCGCCTCGCCGGCAAAGCCGGCAGGCACAACGTGGGCCTGCTCGACATTCAAACCGACGACTACTTCAGCCGGCCAGGCGAGAACTTCCTCGTGGGCCGCTATAGCCACGACGTGCTGTCGCGATCGCGCATCGGCGCGATCTTCGTGAACAAGGAAGCGGGCGGCGGCAGCCCCGCCTACAACCGCACGCTCGGCGTGGACGCCAACCTCGCCGTGGGCTCCAATCTGCAGATCAACTCGTTTCTGGCGAAGACCGCGACGCCCGGCCTGAACGGCGAGGACCTGTCATTCTACGGCCGGATTGCCTATCGCGATCCGGCGTGGAACCTCTGGTTGAACTATCTCGACGTCCAGGAGCACTTCAATGCGGAAGTGGGCTTCGTGCAGCGGACCGGCGTGAAGACGACCAAGGCGTACATCAGCCGGACGCCGCGGCCCGGGAAGTGGAACATTCGCGTGATGGACCCGATGTTCGTCTTCACCTACGTGACGGACCAGCAGAACCGGATGGTCGGCCGGACCCAGCATTTCATGACGAGCACGACGCTCGAAGACGGCTCGTTCATCAACGTGGTCTACCAGAAGAATCTCGATGTGCTCGACGCGCCGTTCGCGATTCAGCCTGGCGTGCGCATTCCGAGCGGGACCTACCGGTTCGATGACTGGAACCTGACGTTCAACACGAACCCGGCCCGGCGGTTCTACGAGCGCCTGTCGTTCTCGCCGTCCGGGTTCTACGGCGGCACGCGCAAGACGCTGAACGCGACGCTCGGCGTTCGCGCCACGAGTCAGCTCTCGGCCGAGCTCCAGTACAACCGGAACGACGTCGACATGCCCTACGGCGCGTTCCTCGTCAACCTCGGCATTCTGCGCGTCGACTACACGCCGTCGCCGCGGGCGTCGATCCGAGCGCTGACGCAGTACAACTCGTCGACGCACGAATTCAGCAGCAGCGTGCGCTTCAACTGGGTCTTCCGGCCGGGCAGCGATGTGTACGTGGTCTACAACGGCCTGCAGCGGACCGGCCTGCCGCACGACGTGTTCCAGCCCGTCGATCGGCAAGTGGTGGTGAAGATGACCTACCTGCTGGCGCGGTGACGCTCGAAATTGAGAATTTGAGGATTTGAGAATTTGAGGATTTGAGGATTTGGGGAATCGAGGCTCTAGCATGAAGACAAGGCTGATCGGTTCGGCGGTTGTCGCGCTCGTCGTGTGCGGCGCGGCTGGTCTTCTTCGCGCCGCCGAGGACCCGCCGGCGTGGGCGTACAACATCGCGCCGGCGCCCGCGCCCGGCGCGCCGCCCGCGCAAGCGGTGCCAGACGAAGGGACGGCGAGGCGCCTGGTGGGAGCGGGCAGCGCGTTTACGTTGACCGAGATCCGCAACGCGTTCGGTCCCGCCGACTGGTATCCCGGCGATCATCCGCTGATGCCGGACATCGTCGCGCACGGCCGCAGGCCCGACGTTCGCGCGTGCAGCCTGTGCCACTATCCGAACGGCAAGGGGCGTCCGGAAAACGCGGGCGTCGCCGGTCTGCCGGTCGAGTACTTCCGGCAGACGATGGCCGATTTCAAGATGGGCCTCCGAAAAAGCGCCGAGCCTCGGAAAGCCAACACGAACACGATGATCGCGATCGCGCGCGGGATGACCGACGAGGACGTGACCGCCGCGGCCGAGTATTTCGGGTCGATGAAGTGGACGTCGTGGATTCGCGTCGTTGAAGCCGAGCGCGTGCCGAAGACGCGCTCCCAGGGCGGCATGTTTCTGGTCGTCGAGGGTCACGAGACGGAGCCGATCGGCCGGCGTATCATCGAGACGCCGGAGGACGCCGAGCGCACCGAGCTGCTGCGCGATCCGCGCGGCGGGTTCATCGCCTACGTCCCGGTTGGCAGCGTCAAGCGGGGCGAGGCGCTCGTGAAGACCGGAGGGAACGGCAGGACCGAGCGGTGCGGGGTGTGCCACGGCGCGGATCTGAAAGGGCTCGGTCCCGTGCCGCCGCTCGCGGGCCGCTCTCCCAGTTACCTGATGCGCCAGCTCTACGACATTCAACAGGGCGCGAGACACGGTGTGTGGGCCGAGCTGATGGCCCCGGCGGTGGCCAGGCTCACCAACGACGACATGCTCGCGATCTCGGCGTACCTGTCGTCGCTCGCGCCCTAGCTTTCGCAGAACTCCTAACTTCTAACTTCTAACTTCTAAGTTCTCACTTCTCGAGTGACATCCCGCCGGGCCGGGCGTAGAATGCCTGACAGTACACGTGCAGCGGATCACGAAACTACGGAGGACGTCATGAGTTTGAGTCGTCGCGGCTTCGTCGGCGGGTTGGCCACCGCGCTGGGGTATGCCGGCCTGCGCCCGGCGGAGGTTTTCGGTCAGTCGCAGCCCAGGACGGCGGGGAGCGCCCCGTACCTGACGGCCGCCGCGCGCACGCGCGTCACCGAGTACGACGCGATGGCCAAGCTGTCGAGCAATGAGAACCCGTGGGGGCCGCTCGACTCGGTGATGGAGGCCATGAACTCGGCTTGGAAATACTCCAACCGGTACGGATATCCGGACGGCGGCATCGTGCAGGCGATCGCCGCTCATCACGGGGTCACCCCGCAGCATGTCCTTCTTGGCGCCGGCTCCGGCGAAATCCTCGATGTGGTCGGCAACACGTTCCTGCAGGACGGCAGGAAAGTGCTCGGCGTCGAGCCGACCTACAGCTCGGTGTACCAGCACGCGACGAGCATCAAGTCCGACGCGATTCGGCTGCCGCTCAACAAGGACTACACGCAGAACATCCAGGCGTTCATCGACACCGCCAACCGGCGCGCACGCGAGATTGGCGTGCTCTACCTGTGCAACCCGAACAACCCGACCGGGATCATCGTCTCGAAGTCCGACGTGAAGCGACTGCTCGACGGGATTCCGGCCGACATGCCGGTGCTCGTCGACGAGGCCTACTTCCACTTCGTGCAGAGCCCGGACTATGCGACGGCGCTGCCTTACGTGCTCGAGGGCCGGCCGGTGGTCATCGCGCGCACCTTCTCGAAGATCTTCGGGATCGCCGCCATGCGCCTCGGCTACGCGGTCGCGCCGCCGGACATCATTCAGCAGATGCGGCCGTACTCGATGGGCAGCATCAACGCTCTGGTGAAGTGGGGTGGCACGGCGGGTCTGGCCGACACGGCCGGGCAGAAGAAGGTGCTCGACAACACGGTGCGCATCCGCACCAAGGCCATCGCCGACATCAAGGCGCTCGGGTACGAAGTGCTCCCGACCGAGACGAACTTCTTCATGGTCGGCATCCGTCGCGAGGTGCAGCCGGTCATCCAGGCCTTCCGCGAGAAGCGCGTGGCAGTCGGCCGTCCGTTCCCGCCGATGACGCAGCACATGCGCGTGTCGGTCGGCACCGACGAGGAGATGGCGCGCTTCATGACGGCCTTCAGGGAGATCTTCCCCGCGGGAGGTCGATCCACCGGCGCGCAGCTGCAATAAGCTCGCGGAGCGCTTCGCTCGATGAGGCCGCGCGGGACCGCCCGCGTGGCCTTTCTTTTTTGCGGGTCGCTCAGCGACGGCCAGGGAGGTCTCACCCTAATCTTGGCAGGCAACATCCAATAGATTGAATCGTTCTATCGTGCCCCAATGAAAAAATGCTTGACACTCGTCGGTCCGCGCGCACTATAGGGGCAGTAGCACTCCGGAAATTATTCACGTTCGTCGCGCCCTTTTACTCGCGTTTGCAAAGCCCGTTCTCGGACTTCATAGGAGGGGCAGATGCGTGCATTGGCGCTCGGCGTGGTTGTGGGCCTGTTCGTGTGGACGGCGGCACCCGCCTCCGCACAACAGGGAACTTCAGAAATCGGCGGGAAAGTCACCGACCAGCAGGGCGGTGTGTTGCCCGGCGTGGCGCTCGTGATCACCAACGAAGACACCGGCATCTTTCGCGAGGTCGTCACGAACCCGGACGGGAGCTACTTCATCTCGCAGATGGTTCCCGGGCGGTACCGCGTGACGGCGAAGATGGAGGGGTTTAGAAGTCTCGAACGGCGCGGCATCACGATCGAGGTGGGAAGAACGTCGACCCTCGACCTCACCTTGGACGTCGGCGCGCTCGCCGAGACCATTACCGTCACAGGCGACAGCCCGCTCGTCGACCTGTCGTCGGCCGAGGTCGGCGGCCACATTTCGGCTGACGAACTCGCTCAGCTGCCGTCGGGAAGCCGAAGCTACATGGCGTTTGTCGGGAACGTGCCCGGAGCGGTGTTCGTGCCCGCTGCCGGTTTCCTGAACGACACCATGCTCGCCAACGGGCAGCCTGCGGCCGCCAACAACGTCTCGTTCGATGGCAGCAGCAACATCGACGACCTGCGCGGGTCGAACGTGGGCGGTCAAGCCCGCGCGGCCAACGAAACGGTCCAGGAGGTCCAGGTCATCACCAACCAGTTCGACGCGGAGTACGGCCGCGCGTCGGGCGCCGTGATCAACGCGGTGACCAAATCGGGCAGCAATCAGCTGTCGGGCTCCGCCTTCGATTTCTTCACCGGAAAGGGCGTCACCGCGAAAGACTATTTCACGGAGCTCGCCGGCCGGCCCAAGCCGGATGTCGGCAAGACGGAGTGGGGCGCCACGGTCGGTGGACCGATCCTGCGAAACAAGCTCTTCTTCTTCGGGAGCATCGAGCGTGTCGCGCAGTCCAGGAACCAGTCACGAACGTTCGCCGACCGGCCCGAATTCAGTTATTCGAACACCGATGACGTGTCCGCCTGGAACACTTTCTGGCGCGTCGATCACCAGGTGAACGCGAACAACACGTGGGCGGTTCGTCATCTGCGCGAGTACGCGCCGCAGTTCTTCGTGATGAGCGGCGTCGAGACACCGCAGAGTCACGACGATGAGACCGATCTGGATCAGACGCTGGTCGGGACCTGGACGACCGTGGTCTCGAATACGAAGGTGAACACCTTCCGGTTTGGCGGCACGTTTGAGAGCACCGTCCACTCAAACCCTCTTGCGCGCGAACTGGACGGAGGGTACGGCCGTTGCGTTCCCTGTGGCGACGGGATCGTCACGGGCCAGAGTCTCCTTCCGCCGCGGTTGTCCTACCAGAGTCTGAATATTCAAGCCGACGACACGGCCGACTTCTCGTTGGACAATTCGTATTCGTTCGAGAACACGTTCTCCTGGTTCATCCCGGACAAGGCGGGGAGACACGACAACAAGTTCGGGGCCAAGTACACACGCATCTGGATCAGCAACCCGAACAACAGCCAGGGGAATGGCACGTACGTCTTCAACCACAATCTGGCGTTCAATGCCGCCGATCCGAGAACGTACCCGGAACGGCTGAACATCCGAGTGCCAGGGATACTCGAATACGAGTTGATCTCCCACATCTACGAGTTTTACGCGCAGGACAAGTGGCAGGTGAGGAACGGCCTCACGCTGAGCCTGGGCGTTCGCTACGATCTGGAGGTCATGCCGATCGACGAAACAGGGAACCCTCTCTTCTCCGATCCCAACGCATATCCGGTCGACAAGAACAACTTCGCGCCGAGGCTGGGGCTCGTGTGGAATCCGGACGGCCAGGGGAAGTCGGTCGTCCGCGCCGGCTACGGGCTGTTCTACGACCGGACGCTGCTCGGAACCGTCGACAATTTGTTGTTCGACACGAAGTATTCATCGTCGTTCATCGCGTCATTCCCGCAGAACGCCGCCGACCCGGGTCCAGCGGCAGGCCGGTTCCCGACCGATCCCACGCTGAACACCCCCACGGTCGGTCAGCTCACTCCGGCTGTCCGCGCGTACATCAACGCGACCTACCCGCCGGGGGCCATTCGTCGAAACACCGCGACGGTCACCTGGGATGACCCCGAGCGGACGCAGCCGTACTTCCATCAGATCAGCGCCGGGTGGGAGCGAGAGGTGCTGTCGGGACTGTCGGTATCGGCGGACTACATCCATATGGCCGGGCGGGACATGTTCCTGAACCCGGACCTCAACATCGCATCTCGCATCAACACGACCCGCACCGGCCGGCGGGACTTCCTGGATCCCTTTGGCATCCTGAACGGAAGTCTGTCTCCCGCGGAGCCGGCATACGTGAGCGTTGTACGCCTGATCACAACCCAATACGGGTACAACGATTACGACGCGTTGAACCTCTCGGTGGAGAAACGGTATGCCAACCTCTGGAGCCTCCGAGGGGCCTACTCGCTTTCGCACTCGCGGGGCGTTGCGGCCGGGCAGGCCGATACGGCACAGCTGCAAGTCGGGACGGACCTCAACCTCGACGCGTTCGAGGCGCCCGCGAACGTCGACCGCAGGCACAACGCGGCCATCAGTGGACGACTGGAGATTCCCAAGACGCACGGCGTGAACGTGAGCGGCATGTTGCGGATGCTGAGCGGCACGCCGTTCACGATTCAGGATCAGAACATCGATGCCGACCGGAACGGCGTCTTTTTCGACCCGCTCCCGGCGGGGCCCTACAGCGGCACAGCGGCGGGCTCGTTGCAGAACGTCGAGAATAAGGGAGGCCGCAACGGTGCCCGCGGTCCCGGTTTCATGCAGCTCGACTTGCGGGTTGGCTACCGCGCCAGGCTCGGGTCACGACGAACGCTCGACGTTTTCGGCGAGGTCTTCAACGCCACGAATCACGCGAACTTCGTGAATCCGAGCGGAGACCGCCGGAACACGGCCGACTTCCTCAGGCTGGCCGGATTGGTCGCGACCTCGGGCTTGCCGAGGCAGGCGCAGCTCGGGCTCAGGCTGGGGTTTTAGGAAAGTTAGAAGTTAGAAGTGAGAAGTTAGAAGGACCGGACGGGAGCTCGCTGGCGCAGAGACGCAGCGAGCTCCGCTTTTTTCTGTGCGTTGATCGTCGTAAAATCATTTCGGTCGCGCAATCGTTTGGGGAAGGTGAGGCGTTATGAAAAGGCTGGCGGCGTTGATCTTGGTGTGCGGACTGGCAGCAGTGATGATCGCTGTGCCGCACGCCCAGGGACGCGGCGGCGCGCCGCAACATGCCAACGGCACGCTCACACCGAAACCGCTCGACGCGGGGCGGCCCTGGGGCTGGGCGGTGAAAGCCTTCATGGAGAACCCGAACCAGAAGCTGTACAACACCGCCAAACAGAAGCTGCTCGACGGCAAGCAGGTCTTCAGCCACACGATCTCGCGCTTCGACATCGACGCCTACTGCCAGCAGGCGCCACACTACGATTTCACCTGGTTCGAGATGCAGCACAGCACGATGTGGTTCTCCGACGTCGAGCGCATGGTGGCGGCGTGCCCGCGCGTGGGGGCGACGCCGATCCTCCGCGTGCCCGACGCGCTCGAAGGCAACATCCAGAAGGCGATGGACATGGGGATGCTCGGCATCATCGTGCCGACGGTTGACGATGCGCTCGAGGCGCGGGAGGCTGCGAGGTACGCGCGCTTCCCACCGACGGCGCGGCGCAGCTCGGGTGGCGGCCAGGCAGGGAACCTGTGGGGTCCCGTCCAGCCGTCTGGGATGACCTTCCGTCAGACGGTCAACGACAACATGCTCGTGATCGTCATGATAGAGACCCCCGACGGCGTCGAGAACGCACTCGAGATCGCCGCGCAGCCCGGCGTTGACGTCGTGATTCAGGGCAATAGCGATCTGGTGTCGTTCTCCGGCTTCCAGCAGACCGACGACCGCTATCAGGACCTGTTGACTCGGGTTCGCGATGCGACCTATCAGGCGGGAAAATTCTGGGGGAACGCGGGCTTTCAGTTCGCGACAGGGAATCGCCTCAGCCCCGACTCGCGCTTCCACCAGAACGGGCAGTCCAACGATGGCTGGGTCAACCCCGGGCGCGGCGGCGGCGCCGGGCGCGGCGCTCAACCGGGCGGGACGACCCCGCCGGCGCGCGGAACAGCGCCAGGCCGTAGCGCTCAGCCGCCCGGGCGCTAATGCCGGAAGGCGTTCCGCAGGGCGCGGATCTCAAGGATGGCAGCCGCCAGGTGAGCGCCAGCGGTCCGGTGTACCGGGGCCCGGGCGCGCCCGCCACGGGGCCGATGCATCACTACACGTTCGAGATTTTCGCGCTCGACACGAAGATCGATGTCGCGCCGGCGGCCGATGCCTTCGAGACGCGCGCGAATGTGATGAAGGCCATGCAGGGACACATCATCGGACGGGCCGTCTACATGGGGCTGTTCCGGCGGCCGCAGTAGGATCAGTTGTGCACCCCCGGCGCTTCGTGGCCGGTTCTGGCCACGTAGTCCACGTAGGACCCTGGATACACCTGTGCCCGCGCATGAGTGCCGTCCTCGCCGCCCAGCTCGAGCACGCGACTGCCGAGCGCACGGAGGAACATCCGGTCGTGCGACACGAACATCATGGTGCCCTCGAAGTGCCCGAGCGATGCGAGCAGCATCTCCTTGGTGGCCAGATCGAGGTGGTTGGTCGGCTCGTCGAGGACCAGGAAGTTGGGCGGGTGGAGGAGCATGCGCGCCATCACGAGCCGCGTCTTCTCGCCGCCCGAGAGCGTCCCGATCTTCTTGTCGACCTCGTCGCCTGAGAACTGGAACGCGCCGGCGAGGTTTCTCAGTGCGCCGATCGATTCGTGGGGGAAGTCTTTCTGGAGCTGCTCGTCGATCGTCAGGGTCGGGTCCAGCAGATCCAGGGCCTGCTGCGCGAAGTACCCCATCGTGAGGCTCGCGCCGAGCGTCACGGCGCCGGCGTCTGGGGCGAGAACGCCGGCCACCATCTTGAGCAGCGTCGATTTGCCGGCGCCGTTCCTGCCCATCACCGACCAGCGCTCGCCGCGCCGAATCGTCAGGTCGAGGCCGTCATGCACGACGCGGCGGCCGTAGGCCTTCGTCACCCCTTCGAGCGTGGCCACCTGCTCTCCCGATCGCGGCGGCGCGTGGAAGTCGAACGTCACCACGCGCCGCTTCTTCGGCAGCTCGATTTTCTCGATTTTGTCGAGCGCTTTGACGCGGCTCTGGACCTGCGCCGCTTTGGCCGCGTGGGCCGCGAACCGATCGATGAAGCGCTGCTCCTTGGCGAACATCGCCTGCTGGCGCGCGTAGGCCGCCTCGCGGTTCGCCTCGCGGATGGCGCGCTCGCGCTCGTAGAAATCGTAGTTGCCCGAATAGGTCGTGATCACGCCTCCGTCGATCTCGGCAATCTTGGTCACCACCCGATTCATGAACTCGCGGTCGTGCGTCGTCATGAGGAGCGCGCCGGCCCTTGTCTCGAGGAATTCCTCGAGCCAGATGATCGATTCGATGTCGAGGTGGTTGGTCGGCTCGTCCATCAGGAGCACGTCAGGATCGCCGAGCAGGACGCGGGCCATCGCCACCCGCATCTTCCACCCGCCGGACAAGGCGCCCACGTCGCCGTCAATCCGCTCATCGTCGAAGCCCAGGCCGTGGAGGATCTCGCGTGTGCGGCTCTCGAGCGCGTAGCCGCCGAGGTGCTCGTACTCGGCCTGCACCTCGCCGAAGCGCGCGAGCACGCGGTCGGCGTCAGTCTCGGACAGCGCCCGCTGCAACGCCTCGAGCTCGTGGTGGAGATCGCCGAGCCGCCCGCTCCCCGCGATCGCTTCATCGAGCACCGAGCGGCCCGCCATCTCCTCGACGTCCTGGCGGAAGTAGCCGATGCTCAACCTGCGCGGCACCGTCACCTCGCCTTCGTCTGGCTGTTCCTCGCCGACAATCATCCGGAAGAGCGTCGTCTTGCCCGAGCCGTTTGGGCCGACGAGCCCGATCTTTTCACCGGGATTGAGCTGGAAGGACGCGTCGACAAACAGCACCTGCCGGCCGTACTGCTTGCCCACGCCCGAAAAAGCAATCACACATCAATTCTATACGGCGAGTTGCCAGACGGTTCGTGCCGGGTGACTAGACGGTCTTGCGCCGGCGTGTAGCGCGGGACTTTAGTCCCGCCGGCCGCGGCGCGTGCAGGTCTGAAGACCTGCACTACACCGTCTTGAAAATCGCAGCAGGGTGGCCGGTCGCGGACTCAGGGACGGGCGAGGAACGCGTCGATCTCCGATGCGCGCGCGCGCGCGTCGGACTCGCCGATGTCGATCAGCCGCGCGATGTAGTCGCGCTGGAACATCACGAGACTGAGCAGGTCGTTCGATCGCGTCTCGCGGCTGCCAAGGCCGCGGATGAGAAAACGGAACGGATTCGGCAGGTCGGCCTCGAACTCGTTGGCCAGGCGGCCCAGATCCTGCGACGGTCTGAGCACCAGCAGATTGATGTGGTGGAGGCCGTCGTGCGACCCGGGCGGCAGCCGATCGATGAGCGCGTTGAGCTGCTCGAGCCTGATCGCATCGCTGTCCAGCAGGTCCAGGAAGACGGCGTTCAACAGCACGCCCGCGACCTGGGCCGGCGGGGGATAGCCCGAGACAGCCGGATCGCGCGCCTCCTCTCGCGACCGCGCGTAGCGCGTGGACACCGCCATGATCTTCTTCGCGCCCAGATGAATCGCTGGCGACAACGGCGCCGTCAGCCGGATGCCGCCGTCGCCGTACCACGCGCCGCCGATCTCGATGGCCGGAAAGAATAGCGGCAGAGCGGCCGACGCCATCACGTGGCCCACGCACAGCGGGACCCCAAGGCTCTCGCGTTGCGCGCCCTCCCAGGTGATCACCCGAGAGGCGCCGCGCCCCTGCACCCAGGTGACCGACTGGCCCGTGGTGTAGCTCGACGCCGTGAGCGCCACCGCCCCCACCCGTCCTTGCTCGATGCGGCGGGCGATGCCGCCGAGCGTGCCGTCGGGCTCCGCATCCAGCATCCGCACGAGCAGTTGCTGGAGCGGAGTCGTGTCGACGAGGCTCTTCGCCCCCGGCGCTCCCGGCGCGCCTCCCGACATGAGGCGCAGGGCCCATCGGCCCACCCGCGTGGTCAAGTGGCGAGTATCGACGCGGAACACCTGGTCGATTTGCAGATCCCGCCAGATGTCGGACAGGGCCGTGACCGCGTCGATGAACCGGCCGGGGTGCGAGGCGAGATACGACGCGATGATCCCCCCTGCGGAGACACCCGTGAGGATGCCCGGCGCGAGGTCGGGATGCCGCGACGCGACGTGCCGGAGGAAGCCCACCTGGTAGGCGGCGCGGGCGCCGCCGCCGCTCAGCATCAATGCAAGCGAAGGGTCATGCACGCGCGAAGAGGGTATATGATTTCGGGCAGAGTTTGCGAGCCCGGTCCGCCAGACTCGCGAGGAGGAAGCATGTCTTTGAAGTCCTTCGTACCTGCGGTAGCGGCCGCCGTTCTCATATCGGTCTTCGCCGTGCCGGCTCAGACGCAGCGCGGCGGTCCGCCTGCCGTTCTACCCGAAGGCAGCGGCAAGGACCTCGTCCAGGCGACGTGCACGAAGTGCCATGCCGTCAACCTGGTGGTGAATTCCGGCGGTTACACACGCGAGGGATGGGAAACCCTGTACTCGTCGATGGTGGCGGCGCCGGCCGCGGATCGCGCCGTCCTGTCGGATTATCTCGGGAAGAATTTTCCGGAAAAGCCCCGGCCGCCCGCCGTGTTGATCCCCGGCAGCGCGAGCGTCTCGATCAAGGAGTGGGTGGTGCCGTCGCTCGGGTCGCGCCCGCACGATCCGATTGCCACGCCCGATGGCGCGATCTGGTGGACGGGGCAATGGGCCAACGTGCTGGGCCGCCTCGATCCGAAAACCGGCGCCATGAAGGAATTTCCGCTGAAGACGCCCGCGTCCGGGCCGCACGGGCTGGCGGCCGACGCCGCCGGCAATATCTGGTACACCGGCAACTCCAAGGCGCACGTCGGCAAGCTGGATCCGAAAACCGGAACGGTTACCGAATATCCAATGCCCGATCCGGCCGCGCGCGATCCGCACACGCCCATCTTCGACCAGAAGGGCATGCTCTGGTTCACGCTGCAGCAGGCGAACATGGTGGGGCGGCTCAATCCCCAGACCGGCGACATCAAGCTCGTCACGATGCCCTCTGCGCGGTCGTTGCCCTACGGCATGGTCGTGAGCTCGACTGGCGTGCCGTTCCTCGTGGAATTCGGCGCCAACCGGGTGGCCAGCTTCGATCCCGTCACGATGGCGATCACGGAGTACCCGTTGCCGAACGCCGAGTCGCGTCCCCGCCGCATTGCCATCACCAGCGACGACGCGATTTGGTACTCGGATTATTCGCGAGGCTATCTCGGCCGGCTCGATCCGAAGACCGGCGCGGTCAAGGAGTGGCCGTCGCCGAGCGGTCCGCGCTCCCAGCCTTACGGGATCACGGTCTCGAAAGACATCGTCTGGTACAGCGAGTCGGCCGTGAGGCCGAACACGATCGTGCGCTTCGACCCGAAGACCGAGAAGTTCCAGACGTGGGCGATTCCCTCTGGCGGAGGCGTGGTGCGCAACATGATGACGACCCGCGATGGCAATCTCGCGCTGGCGTGCAGCGGCGTGAACCGCGTCGCTCTCGTCGAAATCAAATGAAGTCGAAAATCGCCAATCTGAAGTGTGAAATCTGCAGCAATCTGAACTCTGAAGTCTGAACTCTAAAATTTCAGGTCACAACCCTGAGGAGGCCGCTTGTGCTGAATAGATCGCTCACCCTGGCTGTCGGCTTCGTGATCGGTGCGGGATGGTCCTTCACGACCACCGCGCAGCCTGGACGGCAATACATCAATGGGCGGTCGGCCGCCAACCCGGCTGCGGCGACGCAACCGCCGTTCAGCGGCGCCGTGCTCGCCAACGGCACGCTGTATGTCTCCGGTATGCTCGGCACCGGCGACACGGCGGAGGTCGCGGCGACCACCGTCCTGACAGGTATCCAGAACACGCTCAAGGCCGCGGGGATGACGATGGACGATCTCGTGTCGATTCAGGTCTTCACGCCAGACGTCACCAATTTCGACGGGTTCAATCGGGTGTACCGAACATTCTTCAAGCAGGAGTACCCGGCGAGGGCGTTTCTGGGGTCGGGACCGCTCCTGAACGGCGCGCGGTTCGAGGTGATGGGAACAGCCGTGAAGAGATAGAGATAAAGAAGTTGACAGTCAACAGTTAACAGTTGACAGGCTGCTCAGAGCTGTTAACTGTCGACTGTGGACTGTCAACTTCAGGTTACGGACGGTTACTTCAGCGTCACCTTCTGCGCCCGCCAGTTCCAGACCTCGCCGACCCACAGATTGTTTTCCGTGCGGCAGTCGATCGCGTTGGCCATGCCGAACTGCTTGGCCAGCTTGCCGGCGCTGCCAAACCTGCCGGCGACCTGCCCGTTGAGCCGGACTTTGTAGATCTCGCCGTTGTCCATGCTCTCGGCTTCGTTCGAGTTGGAGCTGTAGAGGTACTGCGTGGCGCCGCCCGAGATGCAGATCGCCATGGGCGTGCCGATGCCCGTAATCTGCGACTTGAACGTGCCCTCGCCATCAAACACTGAGATACGCTTGTTGCCGGCGTCGGCCACGTAGATGTTACCGGCCGCGTCGCTGGCGATGCCGCGGATGCCGCTGAGCTGGCCCTGCCCGGCTCCCGTGCTGCCCCACTGCTTGATGAAGTTGCCGTCGCGAGTGAACTTCGCGATGCGGTTGTTGTTGCCGAAGCCGTCGGCCACGTAGACGTTGCCGGCCTTGTCCCACGTGACGTCCGAGGGTCGGTTGAAGTTGTCACCGTTGATGCCGACGCCCGGAGTGCCGCCGCCGCGGCCACCACCGCCGCGACCGGCTGCGGGCGCGGCGCCTCGAGCCGCCGCCTCCGCCGCCGACTTCACGTCGGCAACGTTTGCCGGAATGCCGGGTCCAGGACGCACGGGAATGTTTTCGGGCTTTCTGCCGAGCACCATCGCCAGCCGGCCGTCGGGATCGAACTTGACGACCATGTTCGAGCCCGCATCGACGATCCAGATGTTGTCCTGCGGATCGACGCGCACCTGCTGCGCGAAGTTGACCGCGTAGACGCCCTGGCCGATCTCCTTCACGAACTTGCCGGTCTGGTCGAATTGAAACAGACGCGAGCCGCCGTGATAGAAGGTCCGCTCGTCGCCGAGCGTCGCGACCGCGTGACCGGTGCGCGCGTAGACGAACACGTTGCCCCTCGAGTTGGTCGCCACGCCGGCGACTTCACCGTAGGAGGGGAGCGAGAGCGCATCAACCACGCCGTCGTAGTTGATCTGCGGCGCCGACTGCGCCATGAGCGTGGCGCCGGCGGCGACCGCCAACGCTGCGACGAAGAACTGAAGGAAGCGTTTCATGTGGGCCTCCTAGTTCGCCGTCGGGGGACGGTTGGCTGGCTTGAGCAGGAGCTTCTGCACGCGCCATGCGGTGATTTCGGCCACGTACAGCTCGTTCTCGTTCCGGCAGTCCATCTGGTGGATGCTGCTGAACTCCTTGAACCCATGCCCGGCTTTGCCAAACTTGCCGACCACTCTGCCGTCCAGCTCCATCTTGTAGACCTCGCCCGTATTCGCGGCCTGATCGAAGTTGTTGCCGGTCGGGAAGGAGTTGGAGGTGTACAGGTACTGATGCGGTCCCTGCGAGATGCACACCGCCCACGGAGCGCCAGTGTCGCTATACACGGCCTTTTGATTCAGGTCGTTGTCGAGGACGATGATGCGCGAGTTGCCGCGGTCGGCGACGTAGACCATGCCCTTGGCGTCGACCGAGATCGCGTGGGGCGTGCTGAACTGGAGCGGGCCGTTGCCGCGCGTGCCGGCCGCCTTGATGAACTTGCCGGTCCTGTCGAATTTCACGACGCGCGAGTCGCCGTAACCGTCCGACACGAAGATGTTGCCCTGCGGGTCGAACCCGATGTCGGTCTGGCGATGGAAGGTGTAGGGCCTGTTGGCGCCGGAGTACGGCGCGCCCCCGGGCATCAGTGCCAGCTGATCGAGGGGGTCGGGCCGCTTGCCGAGCACCATCAGCAGTTTGCCGTCGGGAGCGAACTTTTGAACGATGTTCGTGCCCTCGTCCACGACCCACACGTTGTCCTGGGCGTCCACGCGCACCGCGTGCGCGAAGGCGTAGCCGTAGCTGTTGGCGCCAAATTCCTTGACGAACGCGCCGGTCTGATCGAACTCGAAGACGCGCGATTCGCCGCTTCGCACGTACACGAACACGTGCCCTCTCGAGTTGGTGGCGACGCCGACGCCTTCACCCATGTAGGTGCCGGCCGGCATCTTGAAGAAGTTCGCTACGGACTCGAACGGGATCTCGGGCGCGGTGGCTCTGGCCTTGGCCGGTGCACCGGTGCCCTGCTGCGCGAGCGCCGGACCTGCTGTGAGCAGTAAACCGGCGACAACGCTGGCGATAACACGTCGCATGACTTCCTCCTACGCTAGCCAAAATGAGATGAGGGACAGCCACTGACCTTATCTGCTTCCTCGAATAAAGTAAAGGAAAGATGGGCTGGCCGGCCGCCCCATTTTCGCCTGGGACTGGCGTGGATTGGCCGGGCGGTGGCGGCGGTTGACGGTAGCCCCGGCCACGGCTATCACGTCGCAGTACAATACAGCCCACCGCCGATGCCCCAGAGCCGCGGCCTCTTCGACTACGCGCGGGCGGCCTTCAACGCGCGCCCGTTCGGCATGTTTGTCGCCCCGAACTGGGTGGGGGTGGCGTCGTTTGCCCTGCTCGGTCTGGTCAATCCAGGTTTCTGGGTGCTCGGCGCCGGGATGGAGCTCGGCTATCTCGCCCTTCTGTCCACGAACAGGCGCTTTCAGCGGGTCGTCGATGCGGTCGATGTGTCGGGATCGGAGCGCGATTGGCAGCGGAAGATCGGCGGCTTGCTCTCGGGACTGGGCGACGGCGATCGCCGGCGGTACGACGCGCTGGCGGCGCGCTGCAAGGGCATCCTCGATCAGCAGACGCAGGGCGAGGTCGCGGCCATCGAGACGCAGAGCGAGGGCCTCGGCCGCTTGATGTGGATGTATCTGCGGCTGCTGGTCGCGCGCCACGCGATCGATCGCGTGCTCGGCGACGCCGGCCGCGGCGAGCCGCTCGATCGGCGTCTCCGCGATCTCGAAGCGCAGGTCGAGGCGCCGGGCGTGAGCGACGATCTCCGGCGAAGCCTGAACAGCCAGGTGGACATCCTGCGGCAGCGCATCGCGCAGCAGTCCGAGGCGAAGGAGAAGCTCCGCTTCCTCGACGCCGAGATCGTGCGCATCCAGGAGCAGGTCGAGCTCATTCGGGAGCAGGCGGCGCTCTCCACGGATCCCGAGCGGCTGTCCCAGCGTATTGATCAGATCACGGCCACGCTCGGAGGCACGGCGCAATGGATTCGCGATCAGCAGAAGGTGTACGGCGAGATGGAGGACCTGCTCGCGGAGCCGCCGCCGCTCACGGCGGCCGTGCGGGTCAGGGAGAGCCAGTGACGGCCACGCCGGCCACCACCGCGCTTCCGGCTTGGGCCATGCGGTTGCGCGATCTGTTTCGGACCGGATCGGCGGCGCAGTTCATCCTCCACGGCAACGTGTTCGACCTCGTGCCAGCCGGCGGGCGGCAGCTGTCGCTCAAGGGTTTCCTCGACGAAGTCATGTTCGCCGGCTACGACGTCGTTCTGCATTACGACCGCAGTCGCGGGGTGCGAGCCACGCGCGGCAGCGAGGACTGGAGCGCCTGGCTCGAGCAGGCGCTGGGGCCGGCCGACGGCACGGGACACGCGCTCACGCTCTTGCGGGAGCCGGGCTCCGCGCTCGAGCTGATCGATCGGTATCTGCTGCGCACGCTCAACCTGCGCGCGCTCGAGAGCGCGGAGAAGACGACGCGGTCGGCGCCGCACAAGATCGCGGTCCTCGTGGACTTCGCCGAGTTCGCGGTGCCGCGCGGCGACGCCGTACAGCTCGGCGGGGCGTTCAGCGCGAACGTGGTCAAAGCGCTTGGTTGGGCCAACGACCCGGGCATTCAGCAGTCGAACATCATCACCGTGTTCATCAGCGAGGGGCTGCACGACCTCAACGAGCTGCTGGTCGAGAATCCGCACACCGTCTCGATTCACCTGCCGCTTCCGTCCGAGCCCGAGATGCTGGCGTATCTCGAGGCGCTCGAGGCGTCGCAGTTTCCGGACCTGCGCACGCGGTGCGAGGTGCCGATGGACGTGCTGGCGTCGCGCCTGACCGGGCTGAGCCGCGTCGGCGCGCGCACGACCATCGCGCTGGCGCTCGGCAACGACCGGACCATCACGTCGAAATGGCTGACCGAGCGCAAGAAGGACGTGATCGAGCGCGAGTGCCAGGGCCTGCTCGAGTTCATCGAGTCGCCGTTCACGCTCGACCACGTCGCGGGCCACGACGCGGTGAAGGCGTGGCTGCGCGAGGACGGCGAGCTCCTGCGCCGCGGCGCGCTGAGAGCGCTTCCGATGGGCTACCTGATTGCCGGACGCATCGGCACGGGGAAGACGTTTCTCGTGCAGTGCTGGGCCGGCGAGCTCGGCGTGCCGTGCGTGGTCTTCAAGAACTTCCGCGACCGGTGGGTGGGCGCGACCGAGTCGAACCTCGAGAAGATCTTCGCCGTGCTGCGCGCGATCGGCCAGGTGGTGGTGTTCGTGGACGAGGCCGACCAGGCGGCGGGGCGCCGCGAGTCGGGCGACAACGACAGCGGGTTGTCGGGCCGCGTGTACTCGATGCTCGCCAAGGAAATGTCCGAGACGCGCAACCGCGGGCGCATCATCTGGGTGTTCGCGACGTCGCGTCCCGACCTGCTCGAGGTCGATCTCAAGCGCCAAGGCCGGCTCGACGTGCACATCCCGCTCTTTCCGCCGCAGACGGAAGACGAGCTGCGGACACTCCTCGTCGCGATTGCGGGCAAGCTGAAGCTGCCGCTGGCGCTCGCCGACGTGCCCGACGTGCCCGACCGCATCACGCTCGGCGGCCACGAGATCGAGGGCGTGCTCGTGCGCGCGCTGCGCACGTGGGAGCTGGCGGTCGAGCCGAAGCGGCCGCTGAAGGACCTGCTGGCCGACGTCTTCCGTGAGGTCCGGCCGAGCGCGCACACGCGGAAACTGGAATTCATGGACCTCGTGGCCGTGAAAGAATGCACCGACGCGCGATTTCTTCCCGAGCGCTACCGAGAGCTCGATCCCGAGGCGATCGAGGATCGCATCGAAGCGCTCAGGAGGTTTGTATAGAGTGAAGTCGACAGTCGACAGTTGACAGTCAACAGCTCACAGTCAGCCAACTGACGGTCAACTGTTGACTGTCGACTGTCGACTATCAACTGTCTGGAGGCGACATGGCATTACTGGGGCGAATCGGCCGGTTGTTCCGCGGGTTTCTGAGCCTGTTCATCAGCGGCCTCGAAGAAGCGAACCCGGAGGCGCTCATGGAAGCCGCGCGCCAGGATTTCCGCGACAAGATGACGAGCTACAACCTGGCGCTCGCGAAAATGGCTGGCGTGGCCGAGCGGCTCAAGAGCCAGGTGAAGCACAAGGCCACGAGGGCTCAGGATCTCGAACGAAGGATCCTGGCGAACCATCGCGCCGGCAACATGGATCTCGCCGGCAGCCTCGCTCGCGAGCTTCAGGAGCTGAAGGCGGATCTCACGACCGACACGAGCGAGCTTCAGGAAACCGAAGAGGCGTACCAGGCCAACCTCCGGCAGGCCAAAGTGGCGCAGAAGGATTTCGAAGAGAAAGTACGACGGCTCGAGACCCAGCTGTCGCAGGTGAAGATCAAGGAAGCGCAGGCCGAGGCCGCGACGGCACTCTCGGGCGTTGCCTTCAAGGTCGGCGACCTGGGCGATACGATGAAGACCGTCGAGGAAGTCCTGCAGAAGCGCTACGAGGTGTCGGCCGGGAAGGCGCGCGTGGCGAAAGACATGGTCAACATGGACCAGGTCCAGGAAAAGGAAAGCGAGCGCAAGGCGCTCGAACAAACCGCGCTGGCCGAGTTCCTCGCCAACCAGGGCGTCCAGGCGGCGCCGGTCGCTGACGCGCCGGCGAAGGCGAAGGAAATCGGACCGAAGGAGGGATGATGGCCGAGCCTCGATTCACCGCGCTAGGGAAGCTGCTTTCGATCCTGCTCATCGGCGGACTCGTCGCGCTTGGCGCGTACATGGTGACGAATCGGCGCGCCAGCGGACCGTCCGGAACCGACTCGCCCGAAGCCGCGGCGACGTCCGAGGCGGCCCCCGATGTCGCTGACGTCCAGCTCGAAGTGCCCAAGCTCGCGCCGCCGGCGGCCTTCCTGCTCAAAGACAACACCGTGCCGGTCGAGATCAGCGAGTACGCCGGCTACGCCGGCCTGATCGCGGCCAACGGCGGCTTGGATCCGACCGAAAACTCGATCTTCTTCAAGCAGCACGGCTTCAAGGTCAAGCTGACCGTCAGCGAAGACGAGAACTGGTCGGAGCTGAACGAAGGCAAAATAGGCGCGTCGGTCACGACGGTCGACGTCCTGGCCGCCTACGGGAAGCAACTTCACGCCGTGGTGCCGGCGCAGATCGGGTTTTCCCGCGGCGCCGATGGCCTGGTGGTCCGGAGCGATATCAAGCGGATCAACGCGCTCAAAGGGAAGGTCATCGCGACCGCACAGTTCACCGAAGTGGATTTCTTCATCCGCTATCTGGCCCAGGAGGCCGGCCTGGCCGTCCGCGCGCTCGGCAGCATCGACGCCGCTCCAGACCCGGAGCGCATCAATGTCATTTACACCGACGACGGCTTCAGCGCGGGCGACTTGTTCTTGAGCGACATCAAGTCGGGCAGGAACCGAATCGCCGGATGCGTGACGTGGGAACCCAAGGTCTCCGAGGTCGTCACGCAGTCGACCGGCAAGGCCCACGTGCTGACGACGAACCGGAACCTGCTGATCGTGGCCGACGTCCTCGTCGTGCACCGCGGTCTGTCGGAGCAGCATCCCGAGATCGTCGCGGGCCTCGTACACGGCGTCCTCGAAGGCAACAAGATGGTCCGCGACCAGCCCGACACCTACCTGGATCTGGTCGGTCGTCCATTCAAGTGGAGCCGCGAGGAGACGAGAAGCGAGCTGGCGGCCGTCCACCTGTCGAATCTGCCGGAGAACCTGGCGTTCTTTTCCGGAGAGATCGGCGAGGCGGGGAGCTTCGGCGGGATCTACCAGTCGGCCATTTACGCGTACGGCAGCGACCTCATCAAGGATCCGATCGACTCGGAGCGGTTCGTCGATCTGAAGCACCTGCGGGCATTCGAGAAATCCGGGGCGTACAAGGATCAGAAGATCGCGATCGCGCCGATTCGCACGGCCGCCAAAGGGTCACTCGAAGCCGATCCGCTGCTGAGCAAGGACATCCGGTTCTTCTTCGAGGCCAACTCCGCCGCGCTCGACAACGCGAACCAGGAGAATATCAGGAGCCTCGAAGCGATCAAGAAGCTGCTTGCGGTCAGCCCGGGATCCACGCTCCTCTTGCGCGGCCACGTGGACAACGCCCTCGTCGACAAGTTCCGGCAGCAGGGCGGAGAGGCGTACGTGCGCACGCAAGCGTTGCGCGCGATGGAGCTCAGCAAGAACCGCGCGGGCGAGATCCGTCGCCTGCTGGCCGAGCGCCACGGCATCCCCGTCGCACGCGTCGACGTCGTCGGCCGTGGCTGGGAAGAGCCGATCTCGAAGGATTCGGAACAGAACCGTCGGGTCGAAGTGCAGTGGTTCACCATTGAATAGGCGCGATCGCGAGGTTCAGTGCCGTCGCGGGGTTCGGTGCTCTCACGAGGTTCGGTGCCTTCGCGAGGTTCATGGAGTCACGAGGTTCCATGGAGAGTGAGGTTCTCTAGATGCCGCAACTGTACGCTCGATTACATCGACGATTCGGACGCCCACACGACGGCCTGACGCGCCGTGAGATGCTGCAGGCGAGCCTCGGGGCCGCCGCGGGCGTCCTGCTCAGCAACCGGATCGATCTCGCGGCCCAAGCCGGGCGGCGCGTGATCGTGGTCGGGGCGGGCTTCAGCGGCCTGACGGTGGCCTACGAGCTCTCGCGCGCCGGCTACGACGTCACGGTCGTGGAGGCCCGCAACCGCGTGGGTGGCCGCGTCGTGAGCTTCAGCGATCTGGTGCCTGGCAGGAACGTCGAAGGGGGCGGGGAGTTGATCGGATCGAATCACCCGACGTGGGTGGCCTACGCCGAGCGGTTCAATCTGTCGTTTCTGGACGTGACGGAGGAAGATCTCGAAGCGCCGATCATGCTGGGTGGCAAGAAGCTCACCGAGGAGCAGTCCGAAGCGCTGTGGGAGGAGCTCGAGAAAGCGGTCAACACGATGAACGCCGAAGCGGCGCGCGTCACCGACGCCGATCGGCCGTGGTCGACGCCGGGCGCCGAGGCGCTCGATCGGCGGACACTGGCGTCGTGGATTCAGGGACTGCAGGCGTCGTCGCCGTGCAAGGCGGCCATCGACGTGATGATGGCGTCGGACGCCGGCGTGCGAAGCGAGTGGCAGAGCTATCTGGGCAACCTGGCGATGGTGAAGGGCCACGGTCTGGAGCGGTACTGGACCGACAGCGAGGTCTACAGGTGCCGCGGCGGCAACCAGCAGCTCGCGCGAAGGCTGGCGACCGAGGTCGGCGAGAAGCGCGTGCTGCTGGCCACGCCGGTCGAGGCCGTGTCGGTGGACGATCGGCTCGCGCGTGTGCGGCTGGCCAACGGGCGGACACTCGAAGCCGAAGACGTGGTCGTCACGGTTCCGCCGTCGGTGTGGAACAAGATCGCGTTCGATCCGGTGCTGCCGGCGTCGCTTGCGCCCCAGATGGGCGCGAACGTGAAATGTCTCATCGCGCTGCAGGATCGGTTCTGGCGGCGTGCCGAGCTGGCGCCGGATCTGCTCTCGGATGGCCCCATCAATCAGACGTGGGACGGCACCGACGGTCAGCCGGGCGCCGGCGCGGCCCTTGTGGCGTTTTCAGGTGGACCATCGGCCGACACGTGTCGCGCCTGGCCGGCACAGACGGCGCTGAAGCTCGAAAGTTATCTCGCCGAGCTCTCGAAGGTCTATACAGGTATTCGCCCCGCCTACGTGCGGGGCCGCTTCATGGACTGGCCGTCGGATGTCTGGGCCAAGGCGTCGTACTCGTTTCCGGCGCCTGGCCAGGTGACGAGCATGGGCCCGACGCTGTGGCGAGACGGCTCGCGCCTGCGTTTTGCCGGCGAGTACACGTCGTACGCGTTCATGGGCTATATGGAGGGCGCGCTGCATAGCGGCGCGCTCGTGGCCCGCGCGATCGCCGAGCGCGATGGCGTGGCGAAGCCGAGGGCGTGAATCGTGGTCCGCGATTCTTCCCGGCCGAGCCGCAGGTTCACCAACCTGGTGCTCCTGGTGGGTATCGCCAGTTTCATCATGTGGCTGAGGTCAGGCGATCGCGGCGGCGCGGACGAAGAGCCGCCGGCGGTTGACCTGTCGTCCATCGAACGCGAGATCGGGCCTGGCGGCGGCGGCGCTGCGCGGGAGGGCATCGCGGCGGTCGTGTTGATGGACGTCTCGGGCAGCATGGCCGATTCGGTGCCGGACGCCAGCGGATCGCCGCGTCCGAAAATCGACATCGCTCGCGAAGCGGCGCGCGCGCTCGTCGGCCAGTTCGCGGCCTACGCGGCGGTCCACGCCGACGAGCCGGTGCACGTCGGCCTGATCGAGTTCAGTCAACGGCCCCCGTCGGCCGCGAGAGAGGTGATTCCGCTGTCGCCGGCCGATCCAGCCCGGGCCGCCGACGCGCTTGCGAAGCTCAGGCCCGATGGCGGCACGCCGATCGGCGAGGCGGTTATCGCGGCCATCCACGTGCTCGATGGCTCCGGCCTGACGCGGCGGCATCTGCTCGTGGTCACCGACGGCGAGAATACGGACGGCCGAGAGCCCGAAGACGTGATGCGCGTGCTCGCGCGCCGCCCGGAGCAGCGACGGCCGTCGGTCTACTTCGTGGCGTTCGACGTGTCGGCGTCGCGCTTCAACGCCGTCCGCGAGGCCGGCGGCCTGGTGCTGGCCGCGGCGAACGCCGTGGAGCTGGACGAGACGCTTGGGGCGCTCCTGACCGGAGAAATTCTCGTGGAGGGTCGATGAACGCCGGTCGCCGGCGGATGCTTACGTTGAGTGCGTCGGCGGTCCTGTTCTTCGCGATCGGATGCTCGCCGCCTGCGCCGCCCCCTGAGGCCGGATACCGTCCGACAGCGACCGTGAGAGACATCATGGACGCGGTTGTCGATCCGAGCGCCGACTACCTGTGGGATTCGGTCGAGGTGATTGTCACCGCGCAGGGCCGGGAGGAACGGGCGCCGAAGACCGACGAGGAGTGGAACGAGGTCCGGCGCCGGGCGATCGCGCTTGCCGAAGCCAGCAACCTGCTGCTCGTGCCCGGCCGTCGCATCGCCGGGCCCGGCGCGAAGGCCGAGGATCCCGCGATCGAGCTCGGCCCCGATCAGATCGAGGCGATGCTCAGCCAGGACCGGACGAGCTGGACGCTGCTCGCGCACGGCCTTCACGACGCGGCGATGGAAGCGCTGAAAGCGATCGAGGCCAAAGACAAAGACGCGCTGCTCTACTCGGGCGAGAGCCTGGACAAGGCGTGCGAAACCTGCCACCTGAAGTACTGGTACCCGCCGGGCCCGCCCAAGAAGCAGCCATGACCCGCCACGTCTGCGCGGCGCTCGTCGCGTGCCTGACCGCCGCGCTCGTTAGCGTGGCGGTCAGTTATTCCCGAGCCCCGAGTCCCTAGCCTCCAGCCCCTACCTCGGCGGCTGCACTTCTTCCTGCACCCGGCCGCCACTGACGATGGGGCTGCCGTCGATCTTCGTGATTCGCGCGCAGCACATCCCGTAGGTGCCCTCGGCGCGCGACGGCTGGCCCGACACCTTGATCATGACGCCGGCCTTGAGCGTGTCGGGGGTCCATCCCGTGCGGACGAGCGACGCCGGGGCGCCGAGCTCGATCTGCCAGTGAATGGTCTGTCCCTTGTCGTCGGCCGCGTCGACATACAACGTCGCATGCGGGTTCTTGAACACGAACCGCGTGACCGCGCCCTGCATCTCGACGCGCTTGCTCGAGTCGTAGAACGGCCCGCTCGCGTGATGGGCCAAGGCGGGCAGGCTCGTGATCGCGAACGCTCCCAACGCTGCCACCAGGCCGGCTGCCGTCGCCACGATCCATCGATTGACGTTCATTCGCATAGCCTCCATTTCGATCGAGCCCCGAGGCCCGAGCCTCGAGCCCGGAGCCCCGAGTCCCGTGTCTTACTTGTACTTCGGCGGCAGGAACTTCACCATCGCCCTCGACGATTCCGGATCGCAATCGAAAGTGACGAGCGTGTAGCCCTTCGGGCCCGGGAGATACCGCGAGGTGTAGGACGTCGGTTTCTTGAGAAACATCGGATCCTCAACCGTGACCGTGAAGCGAACCTCGTTGCCTTCACGCCAATAGCGCTCCGTCACTTTCTTCAACGGAGACGAGGGAATGCCGTTGTAGTCGTCGAAGCCGGTGATGTCGAACACGTAATGATCGGTCTCGACGATGAGCGCGTTGTTTTCGTACCGGCCGACCGAGAACCCCTGAATGCCGATATCGTGGACCGTCGGCTTGCGGCCGTCGAGCCACACGGTGCGCACCTGATCGTCCTTTTCGTACTTGAACACGACACGGTCCTTCGTCTGGACGATTTCGATGAAGTAGGGATCGAACTCGATGGCCGGCGGCGTCGAGGGCTGGCAGTCGTATTTCGGCGAGATCGCCTCGTCGAAGACCTTCTGGTAGGCCAGCGCCCGCTCGTTCAGTTCAGGAAAGTTGTCCTTGCCCCACGGCACGGTCGCGCTGTTGGTGGGGTGCGATCGGTTGGTGCTGTCCCAGATCCCGGCCAGATCGGGAATCGCGCCTGCTGGCGCCGATTGAGCGACCAAGGTCGGCCGCGCAAGTCCCGCCGCGACCGCGATGATCGCGGCCGACGCCGCGGCGCCGAACCACCGGCCGAACGGCGCTCGACGGTTCGAGCCTCCCATGGGCACTCCTTCTGGCACAGCTCCGCGCCTCGACACGATTCTACCGCGTCCGCTCACTTCACCTCAACGATCTCGATGGCGATGCGGTCGGGTCCTTCGATCATGGCCGCGCGCGAATTTCCCCAGGGGTGAATCTCTTCCAGGAACTTGACCCCTTCGCCCTTCAGACGGGCCACCGTTGCCGACAAATCGGCAGCGCTGAGCGCCCAGTGGTCGACGATCTTGCCGCGCGTGCTCGCGAGGCCGCCGCCGGGCCACGGCCGGATAGAGATGGAGATGTCGTCGACGGTGACGCCGCCGGACGGGTTCCGCACGAATCCGGTCTTGGCAAACGACGGCCACGTCGGCGGGGCGTAGAGCAGCGTCTTGCAGTCGCCGCCGGAGGGCGCCGCGGGCGCGGCCGGCGCGGGACCGCCCCGTCCCCGTCCCTGTGGGCGCACCGCGCCCAGGTGCGTCATGTACCACTGCATGGCGCAGTCGGGGTGCTCGTGGTACATGTGCACGTGGTTGAACCGTTCGGCCTGGCCGCCCTGCGCGTTCTCGATCATCGCGCCGTCGGGACCGCGGAGGTAACCGAAGCCACCCTCGCGGGTCGGCTGCGTGCCCTTCGCGCGCATCTCGAGAATCTGCTCCTGCGTGACCAAGCCGGGCATCACGTCGCTCGACATGTCCACCAGCTTGCCGTCGAGCGCGTCCCACATCTGAGCGATCTGGAGCCCCATGGCGCGGAACTTTTCGTTGTACTGGCGCGAGTTGGGCGTGTTCCAGCCGAAGTGCCACACCGAGGTCTGCGGGCCCGTCAGCTCGTTCTGCGGCGTGGTCGCCACCTTCGTGAAGAGGAGATAGATGTTGCCGGTCTTGACCGCCTCGAAGCCGTTGAAGGTCGTCTTGGTGGCCGAGAGCGCAAACGGTTTCGGGTAGTACGCGGCCGCCGCCGCCGGGTCCACCGCGTTCAGGTGCACGTGGTGAAAATGCAGCGGCTCGACGGGCGCCGCCTGGCTCTGGGCCTGCGCCGGCTGATGCTTCGCGGTGAGCATCGCAAGGGCAACGATCAAGGCGGCGAACGACGCGTGCCGGGCGAAGGCGTTCATCATGTTGACTCCAACGGCAAGAGAGCGAGTGCTGAGAATTGATGATAGGAGCAGTCTGAGGATCTGTCTAGCCTAACCGACGGGCGGCAATGGCGCGGAGGCGCGCGTCTCGGCTTCCGACCCGCCTGCCTTGGACAGCCCCATCGCGCTCGTCAGGCTATCGAAGCGAGGCTCGCCGCGAAGCGCGGCGAAGGGGGGACGGAGCACGAGCCACGCGAGATCCAACGAGCGGAGATCAGCCGCGCGTGTCAACGCGTCGAGCGCGGAGGCGTGATCGCCGAGGCCGATGTGGATCTGCGCAGACGCGGTTGGCGAGGCGTAGCGACGCTCGGCGAGCGAGGCGAGCTCGGCCAGGACGCCGCGCGCCGCTTCCGCGGCACCCGACATCGCGAGCGCGTACCCCAGGGCGCCGAGGCTCTCGGGCGCGCGGCCGCCCAGGCGAAGAGCCGCCTCGATGGATTCGACCGCCTCGTGGTAGCGATGCTGCGCCGCGCGGACGTGGCCGAGGAACAGATGGGCAAACGAAAACCGATCGTCGAGCCCGAGGGTCTCCTGCAGCGCGCGCTCCGCTTCGTCGTACCGAGACGCGTAGAACAGCACGACGCCCAGCGTCGAGCTCACGGCCAACGACAGCGGATCGAGCGCCATGGCCAGCCGCAGTTCGGCCAGCGCTTCGTCGAACATACGGAGGGGCAGCAGATAGTTGGTGGCCAGCGCCTGGTGGGCTGTCCCTTCGTTGGGACCGAGCGCGATGGCGCGGCGGAGACTCCGCGCCGCGGCGGCCCACGACCAGTCGTGCAAGCCCTCGATGCAGCCGAGACAGGCATGCGCACTTGCCAGCGAGGCATCGAGCTCGAGTGCGCGCCTTGCGGCGCTTCTGGCGTGTGGCACGACGTCGGCCGACGCCTTCGTGCCGTACACCGCGAGCGTCACGAGCGCGTCCGCCAGCCCGGCGTGCGCCCGCGCGTACGACGGATCGCGTTCGAGCGCCAGCCGGAAGTGGGCCAGGCTCTCCTCGAGGCCGGCCTCGGTCCGCCGATTCCAGTAGTAGCGGGCCTTCAAGTAGTGCGTGTAGGCCTCGAGATCGCTCGCCCGTGCTTGCGTCCGCGACGCCGAGGGTGCCGCGAGCCGAGCCTCGAGGGCCTCGGCGACTTTCAGCGCGATGTCGTCCTGCATCGCCAGGACGTCTTCGAGATCGCGATCGTAGCGCTCGGACCAGATCTGCACGCCTCGGTCGGTCGTCGCCAGCTGAACGCCGACGCGAATCCGCTTGGCCGACTTCCGCACGCTCCCCTCGAGGACGGCTGTCGCTCCGAGGCGCCGTCCGACGTCGCGGACGTCGTGGGCGCCGCCCTTGAACTGAAATGAAGAGCTTCGCGCGACCACACGCATCCCGTGCGCGTGCCCGAGGGCGCTCATGATTTCTTCCGCGATGCCGTCGCACAGATAGTCCTGATCTTTCTGTGCGCTCATGTCCATGAAGGGCAGGACCGCAACGGTCGCTCCCGGCGACCGATCGGGCGGCGCACCGACGCCCGAGCCGCCGGACGGCTCGAGCCCGGCCAGACGGAGATCCGTCAGCGCCTGGAGCAGGTCGCGCGCCGACTGCATGCGGTCCGCCGGATTCTTCTCGAGGCAGTGGCAGACGATCGCGCCGAGCGCGGCGGGCACGTGGGGATCGGCGATCGCGGGATTCTCGACGTCGTGTTCGAGGATCGCCGCGACGATCTCGACGTCGGACTCGCCGCGAAACGCGCGTGAGCCGGTCAGCATCTCGTGCAGGATCGCGCCGAAGGCGAACAGATCGATGCGATGGTCGAAGGGCTCGCCGCGCAGCTGCTCGGGGGCCATGTAGCCGATGGTGCCCAGGACAACGCCCGGGCGAGTCATCGCGGGTATCGTGGCGTCGGCGTCGGCGCGCGCGGGCCGGGCCTTCGCCACGCCGAAATCGAGGATCTTGACGCGTCCACCGGGCGTGACCACCAGGTTCTCGGGCTTCAGGTCTCGATGGACAATGCCCCGATCGTGCGCGGCGGCGATGCCGTCGACGATCTGACGCGCGTAATCGAGGGACGTGGCCGGGGAGAGCGCCCCGCCCTCGAGGCGCCGCCGGAGCGTGTCGCCCTCGACGAGCTCGAAGACCACGAAGGCAATCCCGTCCTGGGCGCCCACGTCGTGGATCCCCACGATGTTGGCGTGATTCAGCGTGGCGAGCAGGCGCGCTTCTTCCCGGAAGCGCGCCGTCGCTTCCTCATCCTGCGCGGCGGCCTCCGGCAGAATCTTGACCGCGACATCGCGACCGAGCCGCGTATCGCGCGCCCGGTACACCTGGCCCATGCCGCCGACGCCGAGCAGACTGAGGATCTCGTACGGACCGAAACGTGTTCCGGCGGTCAGCGGCATGGGCTGGTAGCGAAGCTTCGCCTCAAACCGCCGAGTGACGGGCCCATGAGCTCGAACGGCGAATCTTCGCTACCAGGCGGCCGCTCTGCGGCCGCACTAAGACAGCTTCTAAAGCCGCAAACTTGCCTTGTTCGCATGGACATCGGCGTTAGAAGATGTCTAGGGAAGCGCGAACGCCGCTACCGTATCGGTCGCGACCACCACCACGTACTGCTTGTCGTTTCTGCTGCGGTACGTCATCGGATCGGCGTTGCCGCGCCGCTCGAGCTTCGTCACCCAGAGCTCCTTACCCGTCTTTGCGTCGAGCGCGCGAAACCGGTTGTCGTCGGTCGACGCGATGAACAGCACGCCGCCGGCCGTGACGATGGCGCCTGCAAGGAGAGGCCGTCCCGTGTTCCGTGTTCCAGCGGGCAGTTGCTCGGTGATGCCGAGCGGGGTCTGCCACGCGATGTCTCCCGTCGACGCGTTGACGGCGATCAGGCGGCCCCATGGCGGCTTCTGGCACGGCCAGTTCGCGTCGCCCATGCGAACGTCGAACGTGCCGCGGCCCGGTGTGGTCTTTTCGTACGGCACGGGCGAGCCGTCGCGGGCTTTTTCCATCGACCCCAGCGCACCGACGTCTTGCGTCGCCAAGAACACGAACCCGGAACTGGGATCGAATGCCGTGCCGCCCCAATTTGCGCCGCCCAGTCCACCGGGAAACACGAGCGTGGCCGCCGTGCCGCCGCCCTCGGCACGGTACCCCCACGGCGTGAACGGGCCGGCGTTGCGCACGCCGCCGATCTTCTGCACCAGCTCGGCGCAGGCCCGAGCGTGTTCCGGCGTGGTGTCTGCCGCGGTGACGAGATCCTCCGTCGTGTAACTGGTCCGCGCGATGGGCGCCGGCTTCACCGGAAAGGGTTGCGTCGGAAACGCGAGCTCGCCCGGAACGTCGCTCGGCGGCACGGGACGCTCGTCGACGCCGAAGATCGGCTGGCCGGTTTCGCGATTGAGCAGGTACAAGTAGCCGGACTTGGTGGTCAATGAGAGGGCGGGCACCAGGCGACCATTACGCGAGATGTCGAACAGCGCCGGAGGCGCCGGCGGGTCGGCGTCCCACAGGTCGTGATGGATGGTTTGGAAGTGCCACTTGTAGGCGCCCGTCCGCACGTCAACGGCCACAACCGAGTTGCCGAACAGATTCGCGCCCTTGCGATCGCCTCCGTAGGCGCCGACGATCGGCGATGCCAGCGGGATGTACAGAAGTCCACCTTGTCGGTCGACCGTGAAGTAGAAGGGCCAGGCATTCGCGCCGAGGCGGCCCTTCCAGCTGTCGCCCTCCCACGTGTCGTGGCCGACCGCGCCGGGCGGCGGCACGGAGCTGAACTCCCACACCTTCGCGCCCGTGCGGGCGTCGTACGCGCGGGCGTTGCCGATGCCTCCGATCGTGCCCGGCGGCGTGTTGGCGCCAACGACGACCACGTTCTCATAGACGAGCGGTACCGAGTTGTACGGCACCACGAGGTCCACTTCGCCTTGTGTGCCAAAGCCCGGGTCGAGCGCGCCGGTCCGGGCATCGAGCGCGATGAGGCGGCGTCCGGCCGTGAACAGCACGCGAGGCGGCTGGCCGCCGTCGCCGGCCCAGTACGCCACGCCTCGACGCGAAGGCGCGCCGCCGGTGACCGTGAACCGCCAGATCTCCTTGCCGGTGCCCGGTTCGAGCGCCACCACGCGGTCTGCCGCCGGCACGTACATGACGCCGCTCACGACGATGGGCGTCGCCTGGGAGTTGACGCCGGCCGCGGCGCCGCCGCGCCCGCCGGCTGTGGCCGCCGCAGGCGGCGTTTCGCTCTGCAGGCGATAGGTCCACGCGAGTGTCAGGTTGGCGACGTTTTTCAGATTGATGTCCGCGAGCGGTGAATAGCCGGTGCCGGCCTCGTCGCGGCGGTACATCGGCCAGTCGGCGCCCGGTTTGTCGGCGGGCGGCTGCACGGTCGCGCTCGACTGCACGCTCGACTGCAGGAGGACAGCCCCCAACAGGACACCGACCGACCCACAGAGGATCCCCGTTGAAAATGTCGAGAATGTCGAGCGCATCTGATCCGCCTCCTGGGGTCTGACCCCACTCTGACCCCACGCTGACCCCAGGTCTACCGATCGCCGGTGAGGCCCACCGCGAGCGCGGCGATTCCGATGCTGATGAACGTGATCAGCTGGAGGCCGTTCAGCGCGCTGGCGACTCCCCGGCGCGTGCGTTCACGGGCCTCCGAAATCCGCTGCGCGAGCATACCGTGGCTGAGGTCGAGCAGGCGCGATCTCAGCTCTATCGCGCCCGCCGTGCGCGCCTTCTCGGCCTGCGCCTGCGTGGTCTGGTCGAGATAGTCGCTGTACGCCCGGTCGATGTCGTCGGAGGCGGGCCGAAGGTCGATTCTGTCGGCGAGCGACGACGCGAGGCCGCCGACGTAGCGTGGCGCGCTGCTGCGCACGATGCGGTCTGCGTTCGCTGGAAGCGAATCGATCATGCGCTTGAGCGACGTGCGCGGCCGGGCGATCGCGTCGGCCGGTGCGCCGTGCTGCACCGTGTCGCCGGTGGCCCGGTGCAGCGCCGCCGCTTCCGCCTCGAAGCGCGACAGGGTGGCGTCCAGCTCACGGCCGGCGTCGACCAGGCCCAGGAACGTCGTGCAGAGTGCGGCCAGTACGGCAGCCAGAACCAGGGTGGCGGTCATTTTCAACGCTCGTGGCACAGTGTCTCCATTTCGGATCAGGGTCTCACAATCCGCAAAGCATAGGACAAATTCTTACTCGCGTAGTGCGGGGTCCTGGGGAGCGGGAACCGAACCCGCCAGGTAGCCGGGCCGCGCCCGGACGGTCGCCCTGCGTCCCTTGACGCCGACGGTGAGGCGATGCCATCCGGTGGGCTCCACGCCGCGCGGGGTATAGCTCACCAGATAGCGGTGCCGAAACTCTTCGAGCACCTCGAGGAAGGTCTTGTCGAGGTCGCTCGTCTTCTCGATCTCGTAGAAACGCCCTCCGGTGGCCGACGTCAGCTCACGGAAGAATTCGGGCTTGACCCGCGACTGCACGGCGACGCCGTAGACGACGATGTCGGATCGCCTCGCGGCGTCGAGTACCTGGTCGGCCGTGAGCCAGCTCGCCGTATCGAGCCCGTCGCTGAACACGATGAGCAGCCCGCGCCCGACGTCGGACTCGCCGATCATCATGCCGGCGAACGTCGCGTCGATGAGCCCGGTATCGCCCGTCGGGAAGGTATCGAAGAGCGCCCGCCGCACCTTCGCGTGATCGTTGGTCAGGCCCGAACCCAGGTTCACGACGTGGCTGAAGGCGACGAGCGCCGCCTGGTCGTCCTTCTGCAGCGCGGCCAGCAGCGCGCTGCCCGCGCGCTGCAAGTGCTCCAGGCGCTCTCCCTCGACGCTTTCGCTCAAGTCGAGCGCGAAGATCACGTTCAAGGGGATTTCCTCGAAGCTGACGAGCTCGACCTGCTGGAGCACGCCGTTGTCGAGCACCTCGAAATCGGCGGGGCCGAGACCGAGGAGCGCCGGGCCGTTCTCGCGATCGGTCACGAGGACGTCGACGCGGATGGCCTCAATCCGCGTCGAGAACATGGGTTGCTGCGCGCCGGCCGACGCGGCGGACACGGACAGGGCCAGGCCGAGGGCCGCCTCCAGCCGCGTCGCGCGCGCGCTCATCGGCCGGCTCCCTCGAGAAACGGGCGGCGGAGCCGTGCCAGCAGATCGCCGATGTTGCGCGCCTGCGCCTTGTCGTAATTCCACCACGGGTCGTAGCGCTCGAACTGGCTGACCGGCAGCGCGAAGACCCGCTGCATCTCCCGAAGCGCGCCGCCCCGATCGCCGCGCCGCCGGGCCAGCTCGCTGAGCGCCAGGCGCGGCGACTGCGCGGTGGGGTAGTGCGCCGCTGCCCGCTCGAACGCCGCCTGCGCTTCGTCGTAGAGCTGGAGCGCCTCCGCTGTGGCCCCCAGGAACATCGACGCGTAGTACCGCAGCAGATCGTCGTCAGTGGACGCGACGGCCTCGCGCAGCTCGCGGGCCGCGTCCGCGTGGCGGTTGAGCCGCGCCAGGACGTGTCCGAGGCGCACGCGCGCCTCGGGGTGGGCGGGATTCAGCTGGAGCGATCGGCGGAAATAGGATTCCGCCTGACGCAGCTCCCGTCCCTCGGGGCCGACCGCGAGCGTGATGCCCGTGGGGAGCACGGCGCCCTGCACCACGCTCTGGACCGGCGGGCTCGCGAACGTCTCGTGCAGGCACCCGCTCAGAAACAGAATGTCTAGATCGGCGGGAAAGAGCTCGCGCGCACGCGCGAGATGCGCCGTGTCGTAGTCGCCCCTGTCCTGCATCCAGGCGGCCGTGGCCACGTACCACTGCCGGACCATCTCGTCGCGCCCGGGGGCGGGACGCTCCGAATCGCGCGGCCGCACGTAGGCGAGCAGCCCGCGCCCGACGTCCCAGTGGAATCCCTCCCGGCGGAGCTGCGTCTGACGGCCATCGGCGATGGTGACCCTGAAATTGTCGGCGGCGGCGGCGCCCGACAGCCCCAGGGGATCCGCCGAGGCGTTGGGCAGGAGCATCGCGACGTCGGCATGGAGCAGGGCGCCGCGCCGCAGGATGAAGTTGTCCGCGTCGTCGAGACGCGCGTCCGAGGTGCGAACGGCGAGCTCCAGCAGATCGGGATCGAGATCGCGAAGCGCGCCGAGCGCCGAACACGCCGGAGACTGCGCGGTTCCCGCGGCCACGCAGGCGAGCGCCCGCATCCGGTTGAGGTGCGAGGGCGAGTAACGGATCGTGGTCGGCTTCGGGTAAGGCTCCGATTGAACGTTGAAAGCGCTCATGCCGGGAGTGCGCATCAGCCGAACGAGCACGCTCAGATCGATCCAGAGCGTGCGCAGATCCTGGCCCGACCATGAGGCCGCCTGCTGCGCGGACGCGTCCGTGGTGCCTGGCTCGTGATGGAGGACGGCTGTGAGCCACTGCTCGACGCGCGTGAGACGCACGGGCTCGACGATGACGACGGGCTGGACGAACGACGGCGTGGGCGGCGGGCGAAGCTCAGGCTGTCTGGACACCTGCGCGTCAACGGACTGGCACGCCAGTCCGCCGGCAACAATCAGGGCGGCCGTGACGACCAAGGACGGGAGCGTCACCACGGGGCACATGGCAGGCATTGCTCCTCGGGAGCCGGCCCAGTCCTACGGTCTGTCGCTCGATGCCTTCTCGATGAAGCGAGCGCCCTGGAGCAGGTTCGTCATGCCGTAGTTGGCTTCGTGGCACGCGTACTCGAAGATCTGATCGTCGGTCCGCTGCATGGGGACCCGCGCCGTCCACGGCCTTGTCCACGTCGTGGGGTCGTCGACGGTGAACTCATACAGCAGTGTGTTCGCATCCGCGCGCGTGAAGCGCTCCGTCAATCGGAGGTTGGGGCTCGAGCCGCGCAGCGCCGTCTCACGCGAGAAGTTCTTGGTCTCGACAACGAGCGTGTCGCCGTCCCAGTGTCCGCGGGAGGTGCCGACCCACTGCCGCAGGCTCCCCTGCGGACGGCCGTCGAGCGGCACGATGCGGGCGTTGTGGACCATCTCGTTCATCAGCATCACGTAGCCGGGCGTCTGCACGATCTGCACGTTCTGGTTGTAGCCACCGGGAACCATCGGCGGGCCCGAGTTGAAGCCGAGGATGCACCGTTCGCCGACGCTGCGATCCTCGGGACCGAGCGCGGGGCGCTCACGGGCTTCATCCATCGCTTCCAGACGCTTCTGCGCTGCGGGCGTCAGCGCCGGGATTCGGCCGTCCGGTGGATCGACGATCAGCGAGGTTCTGAGGCCCCCGACGACTTTGGTGCCCCGGTCCCACCAGAACTCGTTGTAGGCAAGAGCCACGTCGGCGGTCGTATTCGTGCCGTTGATGACGCCTCGCGACGTCGTCTTGTCGCGGTTGGTGTCGGCGTTGCGCCCTTCGACGATGTGCCGCTCGTAGGCGGCCGCCTCGTCAGAGGTCAGCGTGGGCCTGTCAGCGAACTCGCTTGGCCGCTCCATCGGCGTGACGGTCCGGAAATCCCAGATGCCTTGAAGGTCGGGTTTGCCATCCGGCGTGCGCGGCGCGGTCCATTTCTGGTCGCGAGGCGACGCGCGGCCGTTCGTGGCTGTTTGCGCGATGAGAAGGTCGCCCGACAGGGGCGCGACCGCGAGAATGCCAGCCAACGCCAAGGATTTAAGGATTTGAGGATTTGAGGAATTGAGGATTTGAGAGAATCGTTGCCGCATGGAATTCTCCAAGGCCCAGGCCGGGCCTGACTGCGACGCGCCGTGGTAGAAGGATTATACTGCCGTGGCTGCCGAGAACAGCAATGACGAAACGAGATCTCGCCGCGGCGCTCGTTGCCGCTTCGCTCCTGATCGGGCCGGCCGTGTCGGCACAGTGGCGGCCGGGCGGCCGCATGCGGATTATCCTCCTCGTGGACTCGAGCACGACTGTTTCGACGATGATCACGCATTTTCGAGCCGGCCTCGCGGATTTCCTCGACGAGTTGCCAGGCGACCCCGAAATCGCGGTCGTCACGACGGGCGGCCAGCTGCGGCTCCGCGTGGGGCCGACAAGCGATCGGGCGGCGCTTCTGGCGGCGGCGCGCGCCTTCAGCTCCGACGGCGGCGGCAATTCCCTGCTCGAGACCCTGATCGAGGCCGACCAGCGTTTTCTGAAAAGCGCGCCCGATCGACGGCCGGTCTTCGTGATCCTCACGACCGACAATGCCTCGGGCCTGGGAGACGTGCGGGTCGACGCCTACAACAAGTTCCTCGACGGCTTTTTGGCGAGAGGTGGCCGCGCCCACGCCATCGTCGTCCGCCAGCTCGCGAGCGGGATGACCAGCCGGATTGTCGAGAACCTCACGACCAATACCGGCGGCTTCTTCGAGGCCGTCGGGCTCCCCAACCCCGTCCCGAAGATCATGCGCACGCTTGCCGGCTACGTCGCGGCCGATCAGTAGGAGGCGATCGGACCAATGACGGCGCGAGCGTGCGGGTTTCTGGCCGGATTGTGCGCTGGACTGGCCTCGGTGCCGGTCCACGCGCAGCCGATCGCGGTGGGGAGAACCGTCATGGCCGCCGCTCCCGATCCGCCGGCCGTGATCACCCGCAACGAGGATGGGCGCGTGACGGCTCGTGCGATCCGCACCACGCAGCCGCTGACGATCGACGGGCGCCTCGACGAAGACGTCTATCGGTCGATTCGGGCGATCGACGGCTTCATTCAGCAGGAGCCGAGCGAGGGCGCGCCGGCGTCCGAGCCGACCGAGGCGTGGATTCTCTTCGATGAGCAAAATCTCTACGTGTCGGCTCGCTGTTGGGACAGCCAGCCGGAGCGCGAGGTGCTCACCGAGATGCGCCGCGACCAGAACAACATCACGCAGAACGAGAGCTTCACGGCGGTGTTCGACACGTTTCTCGATCGCCGGAACGGCTTGTTCTTTCAGACCACTCCGCTCGGGGCGTTCCGCGATCAGGCCATCGTGGACGACGGGCTCAATGTGAACTGGAATACCGTGTGGGACGTGCGAACCGCGCGTTTCGAGGGCGGGTGGACGCTCGAGATGTCCATTCCCTTCAAGTCGCTCCGCTATCCGGGCCCGGGCCCGCAGGTGTGGGGCCTCAACATGCGCCGCGTCGTGAAATGGAAGAACGAGTACTCGTACGTCGTCGCGATGCCGGCGTCGTTCGGCACCGGGAATGCCATCGCACGAGTGGGTTCGGTGGCCACGCTCGTGGGCGTGGAGACGCCCGCGCAGTCACTGAATCTCGAGATCAAGCCCTATGCCGTGTCGTCGGTCACAACCGACAGGACGGCGGCGCGGCCGTTCTCGAACGATCGGAACGCGGACGTGGGTTTCGATTTCAAGTACGGCCTCACCCGCAGCCTGATCGCGGACGTGACGGTCAACACCGACTTCGCCCAGGTCGAAGAGGACGTACAGCAGGTCAACCTCACACGGTTCAGCCTGTTCTTCCCGGAAAAACGCGACTTCTTCCTCGAGGGGCAAGGCCTTTTCGCGTTTGGGGGGGTCGGGTCGGGGAATGGCACGCCGGGCGATGTGCCCGTGCTGTTCTTCAGCCGTCGGATCGGGCTGAGCCAGGGTCAGGCGGTGCCGGTGCTGGGCGGCGCGCGGCTGACCGGGCGATCGGGACGCTACAGCATCGGGGCGTTGAACATCGAGACGGGCCACCACGAGTCGGCGGGCGCGGTGAAGACCAATTTCAGCACGATCCGCGTGAAGCGCGACGTGCTCCGGCGCAGCAACGTTGGTGTCATCGCCACCCGTCGCACCCCCGATGCGTCCGGCACCGTGTCGAACACGGTCCTCGGCGTCGACGGCAACTTCTTCCTGTTCACGAACGTGACGGCCAATGGCTACTACGCCCGGAGCCACACGCCGGGCGTGGCGGGGGACACCACGAGCTATCGCGGCGCCTTCGAATATGCGGGCGATCGCTACGGGGTGAGCGGCGAGCACCTGCTCGTCGGCGAGCGGTTCGACGCCCAGACGGGATACGTGCGCCGTACCGACTTTCGTCGGACGCTCGGGGAAGCGCGGTTCAGCCCTCGGCCCAGGCGCCGGACCCTCGTGCGGAAATTCAACTTCATCGGCAGCCTCGACTACGTCACCGATGCGCGGGGATCGTCGGTCGAGAACCGCCGGGCGCTCGGGCGCTTCCAGACCGATTTTCAAAGCAGCGATCAGTTCGCGCTGGACTACACGCGGGAGTACGAGCTGGTTCCCAGAAGCTTCGCCATCGCTCCGGGTGTGGTGGTGCCCGCCGCCGGTTATTCCTCTCGGAACGTGCGAGCGTCGTATTCGCTCGGCCAGCAGCGCCTGCTGTCGGGCCGCGCAGCGATCGGCCACGGCACGTTCTACGACGGCACACGGACCGAGGCGAGCTACAACGGGCGAATCGGGATCGTGCCGCAGTTCGCGTTCGAGCCGAGCGTGTCGCTCAACTGGGTCGATCTGCCATTCGGGGAGTTCCGAGCGACGCTGCTCAATTCACGGTTCATTCTCACCCCGACGCCGCGGATGATGGTGAGCAGCCTCGTGCAGCTCAACCCCAGCGCGCACACCGTGAGCGCCAGCGTTCGCTGGCGCTGGGAATATCAGCCCGGCAGCGAGCTGTTCGTCGTGTACAGCGATGGCCGGACGACCGACAGCGGGGCCGCGCAGGGGCTCCTGAACCGGACGTTCGCCGTCAAAGCCACGAGGCTGGTTCGTTTCTGACCGACGACGAAAATCGCGGAGGACGCATCCCTCGACTTCGCTCGGGAGCCCTGAGCGAGAGTCGAAGGGCAGAGACCGCAGATCAGCCAACTGTTTGGCGCGCCGCGGGTGCAGCTCTTCGACTGTTCGACTGGCTCAGGGTCGTTCCGAGCACCCGTCGAGGGGCGACCATGCTCAAGGCATCCCGAGCCCTGTCGAGGGATGCGATGATCGGCGTGTTCTCCTCCTGCAACGTGATCGAGAAGCTGGAAGAAGCTCCCGCAGGCTGCCAAGCGCCACGTCCGGCGCCGGTCTGGAAAGACTCGCCAGAAGCCTCGCCTGGGTGTAGGATTAGGCCGTTCCGGGCAGGCACACTGGCCATCGACAAGGAGAACCACCCATGTCACAGCACGCCGGGTTGAATCGCAGGACGTTTCTGAGAAGCGCGGGCCTGACCGCGCTGGCGGGCGCCGTCGCCCCTGGTGCGTCAATCGCTGCCGGCGCGACGGCTGCAAGCGGGGTCTTCGACGAGACCGGCGGCAAGTTCGATTTCGACACGCCGTACAACCGCTTCGGAACCGATTCAACCAAGTGGGATCAGCCGATCAGGCTCTACGGCGCCGACAGCATCGTGGCGGGGATGGGCATCGCGGACATGGATTTCCGAGCCGCGCCGGCCATCACCAAAGCCCTGCGCGACCGCCTGCAGCACGAGAACTGGGGCTACCTGGCCCAGCCCCGCTCTTTCGTCGAAGGCATTGCCGCGTGGAACAAGCGGCGGTACAACCTCGACGTCAATCCCGATTCAATTGTCGTCACGACGGGCGTTCACCCGGCGTTGATTGCCGCGTTGAAGACCTTCTCGCCGCCGGGAAGCAAGGTGCTACTGATAACGCCGACCTATAACGGTTTCTACGGAGACATCCGATTCGCCGGATTGACGCCCGAGGAGAGCCCGCTCAGGCTGGTCGACGGCCGCTATTCCATCGACTTCGAGGATTTCGAGCGCCGCATCAGCCACGACACCAACACGTTCATCCTCTGCAACCCGCAGAACCCGACGGGCAACGTCTGGTCGCGGGCGGATCTCGCCAGGCTGGGAGACATCTGTCTCAAGCGCCGCGTGATCGTGCTGTCCGACGAGATTCACTGCGACTTCGCCAACAAGGGCATCAAGTACACGCCTTTCGCGACGCTCGAGAACAAAGACGTCGTGATGAACAGCCTCACGTTCAAGGCGGCGAGCAAGTCCTTCGGCCTCGCCGCGATGAAGTGCGGCTGGTTCTTCTCCGACAACGCGGAGTTCATGCGTCGGGTGAGGGCCAACAACCGGACCGATTTGACCACGCTCGGGATGATTGCCAGCCAGGCCGCGTACGCCGACGGAGAGGACTGGCTCAACCAGCTGGGTGTCTACATCGACGGCAATCACGACTTCGTCGAGAAGTACGTGGCGAAGAATATTCCGCTCGTCAAGTGGGTCAAGCCGCAAGGCACCTACTTGGCCTGGATCGACGTCAGCCAGGTGGTCGACAAGATCGGCGCCAAGAAGCTGGCGGCCGACGCCAGCACCGGCGGCCGGACCGTCACGCCCGAGACGATCGTCGAGCAGTGGCTCGTGAAGCACGCGAAAGTGCACATGAACCAGGGCGCGTCGTATGGCAACGGCGGGAAGGGCCACATGCGCATGAATATCGCGACGTCGCGCAAGACGCTCGATGTCGCGCTGTCGCACATGGCGGAGGCGCTCAAGCGAGCCTAGAGGCGTGTCCACGTCGAGTGCAGTACCCATCCAGATAGCGCGGCGGCGATTTGGCGAGACGAGGCGGCGGGACCGCTGGTGGATCCAGCCGCTCGCCGTCTTCGCGGGCTTGTCGACCTTCATCGTCTACGCCACGTGGGCGGCGTTTCAGGGTGAGTACTACACGTCGGGGCCGTATCTGTCCCCGTTCTATTCGCCGGAAATCTTCGGCGCCTCGCCTCACAGTTGGTTCGGACAGAAACCTGCGGCCTGGCCCGCGTGGCTTCCGTTCTCGCCCGCGCTGATCATCCTGCCGATCCCAGGATTCTTCAGGTTGACGTGCTACTACTATCGCGGCGCGTATTACAAGGCGTTCTGGGCAGACCCTCCTTCCTGTACCGTTGGCGAGCCACGGTCGTCTTACTTGGGCGAGAACTCGTTTCCACTCATTCTGCAGAACGCGCATCGGTACATGCTGTTCATTACCATCGGCGTGCTCACGATCCTCGCCGGCGATGTGTGGAAGGCGATGTGGTTCACCGACCCGGCCACGGGAACGGCGTCATTCGGGATCGGACTGGGCACGATCGTGCTGGCCGCGAACACCGCGCTGCTCGGCGCATACCTGTTGGGTTGCCATTCCATGCGTCACCTCGCCGGCGGCTGCGTCGACCAGCTCACCCGTGCGCCGCTGGGCGCGCGAGCCTACGCATGCGTCAGCTGCCTCAATCGTCGTCACATGGCGTGGGCATGGGCGAGTCTGTTTTCCGTGGGCTTCGCTGACCTGTACGTTCGACTGTGCTCCATGGGCGTATGGTCGGACGTCAGGATCATGTGATGCCCGATTACCACACCCACGAGCACGACGTGCTGGTTGTCGGCGCAGGCGGCGCGGGCCTGCGCGCGGCGATCGAGGCGTCGGCGGGCGGCGCTTCCGTGGGTCTGGTCTGCAAGTCCCTCCTGGGCAAGGCCCACACGGTCATGGCCGAAGGCGGCATTGCGGCCGCCCTCGCCAACGTGGACGATCGCGACAACTGGAAGGTCCACTTCGCCGACACGATGCGCGGCGGCCAGTACGTGAACAACTGGCGCATGGCGGAGCTGCACGCCCGCGAGGCGCCCGACCGCGTGCGCGAGCTGGAAGCGTGGGGGGCGATGTTCGATCGGACGACGGACGGGCGCATCCTCCAGCGCCAGTTCGGCGGACACCGCTACCCGCGTCTGGTGCATGTTGGCGACCGCACCGGCCTGGAAATGATCCGCACGCTGCAGGACCACGGCATTCACCAGGGGATTGACGTGCACATGGAGTGCACGATCACCCGGCTCTTGAAGGACGGGGATCGCTGCGTCGGTGCGTTCGCGTACGAGCGCGAGCGCGGCCGCTTCAAGGTGTTTCGGGCCCGTGCCGTCGTCCTGGCCACGGGAGGCGTCGGCCGTGCGTTCAAGATCACCAGCAACAGCTGGGAGTACACGGGTGATGGTCATGCGCTTGCCTACGACGCCGGTGCGGAGCTCACGGACATGGAGTTCGTGCAATTCCATCCGACGGGGATGATCTGGCCGCCGAGCGTCCGTGGCATTCTCGTGACGGAGGCCGTGCGGGGCGACGGTGGCGTGCTGAAGAACAATCAGGGCCGTCGATTCATGTTCGACGACATTCCCCCGAACTATCGATCGCAGACCGCCGAAAACGAAGAGGAGGGGTGGCGATACACCCAAGGCGACAAGAACGCACGGCGGCCGCCCGAGCTGTTGACGCGCGACCACGTGAGCCGGTGCATCGTCCGCGAAATCAAGCAGGGACGAGGCAGTCCGCACGGCGGCGTGTTCCTCGACATCGCGTGGATCAAGGAGCGGTTGCCGAACGCGGCCGAGCACATCAAGAAGAAGCTCCCGAGCATGTACCAGCAGTTCAAGCAGCTGGCCGATATCGACATCACGCGCGAGCCGATGGAAGTCGGGCCGACCACGCACTACATCATGGGCGGGGTGCGGGTCGACGCCGACACGCAGATGTCGTCGGTGCCCGGCCTGTTCGCGGCCGGCGAGTGCGCCGCCGGGATCAACGGCGCCAATCGGCTTGGCGGCAACTCGCTGTCGGACCTCCTGGTCTTTGGCAAGCGCGCCGGCGAATTCGCCGCGACGTTTGCGCGCCAGCAGTCCGGCGCCGCGATCGACAGCCGGCAACTGGATGATGCGGCTCGGCAGGCGGTCGAACCGTTCGAGCGGAGCACGCAAGGGGAAGGTCCGTACCAGGTGCAGTATGCGCTGCAGGAGATGATGCAGGAACTGGTCGGCATCGTGAGAAACGAAGCCGAGATGCGGCGCGCGCTGGACGGCTTGGCGCGCCTGCGGGAGCGAGCGTCCCGCGTGGGCGTCGGCGGGCATCGCGAGTACAACCCTGGCTGGCACGCCGCGCTGGATCTGCACAACCTGTTGACGGTCTCGGAGGCCATTACGCATTCGGCGATCGAGCGGAAGGAGAGCCGGGGCGGACATTTCCGCGAGGACTATCCGGACAAGGACCCCGCCTTCGGCACGGTGAACGTCGTCGTGCGCAAGGAGCGCGACGGCCGCATGGCGGTGTCCCGCACGCCGATTCCGGAGATGCCGCTGGAGTTGAAGAAGATCATCGAAGAGATGAAATGATCAGGTAGCTGTCAGCGTGCCCGTAGTTGACAGTTGACAGTTGACAGTTAACAGTCAACAGCTAACAGTCTGTCAACTGTCGACTGTGAACTGTCGACTTGAAAGCTGAGAGCTGAAAGCTGAGATCAAGATGCCAACGAGCGCGACATTCCGTGTCTGGCGCGGAGATCGGACGAGCGGAGAGTTCAAGGACTATTCGACGCCGGTGTCCGAGGGCATGGTCGTGCTCGACGCGATCCACCAGATTCAGGCCGAACAGGCCAACGATCTCGCCGTCCGGTGGAACTGCAAGGCCGGGAAATGCGGGTCGTGTTCAGCCGAGGTCAACGGCCACCCAAAGCTGATGTGCATGACCCGGCTCAATCAGCTGGATCTCTCCGCGGCGGTCACGGTCGAACCCATGCGCAGCTTCCCGCCTGTCAGAGACCTCGTGACCGACGTCTCGTGGAACTTCCAGGTCAAGAAGACGATCCGTCGTTTCAAACCGCGGCCTCCCGAGGCCGACGGCACGTGGCGGATGTTCCAGTCGGATGTCGAGCGCGTGCAGGAATTTCGGAAGTGCATCGAGTGCTTCTTGTGCCAGGACGTGTGCCACGTGCTTCGCGAGCACCACATGTTCGACCAGTTTGCGGGGCCGCGCCACCTGGTGTACGCCGCCGCACTGGAGATGCATCCCCTGGACACCGACGATCGCGTTCGCGATCTGAAGAAGGATCGCGGCATCGGGTACTGCAACATCACGAAATGCTGCACGAATGTCTGTCCGGAAGACATCGCGATTACCGACAACGCCATCATCCCGCTGAAAGAGCGCGTCGTCGACCGGCTCTACGATCCTGTCGCCAAGTTGCTTCGCATGGTCCGGGGAGGTGCCCATGACGTTTGAGCTCAAGACGCTGTCGACGGACGCCGTGCCCGGGGCTCTCGAGAAGGCCCAGCTCTACCGGCTGCTGAACGAGCCGGCGGAGGCCGAGAGCATCTGTCGCGATGTCCTCGAGGTCGACCCGGAGAACCAGGACGCGCTGGTCACGCTGCTCTTGGCGCTCACCGACCAGTTCGACCTCGACCATGCCTCCGCGTTCGGCGAGGCCCGCAAGGCGATCGAGCGGATCGACAATCCGTACTCGCACGCCTATTACGCCGGGATCGTCCACGAGCGGCGGGCGAAGGCCGAGCGCCGTCACCATCTGCCGGGAGGCGGCCCGCGGGCGTATGCATGGCTGCGTGAGGCGATGGCGCGGTACGAGGAAGCCGAATCCATGCGGCCGCCCGGCAACGACGATGCCCTCCTTCGCTGGAACGCGTGCGCCAGGCTGATCATGCGCGATCGCCAGCTGGTGCCGGCTACCGAGGAGCGGGAGGAACCCCTTTTACTCGAGTGACGCGTGGGGCGGGCGGCTGTCTCTCGCGCCGCGGCAGATAAGTGAGGGGGCGGAGTGGATTCCGCGAGAAGCAAGACCAAGACGGTGCACGTGTCCTACCTGCACGACGGCAAACGCCAGAGCGTTGACGTGGAAGTGCCCGACAGCGGCGAGCCGGACGACGTGCTGATGGAGGACGCGTCGAAATTCGTCCAGACGCTCGAAGACAACCGGCAGCTGGCCCATGGAACAGGCCCGCTCCCGG
>Ga0156018_1033_pt1 | contig 57846 bp, 56 predicted proteins | sample RifCSPlowO2_02_FD_107672 | JGI IMG/M metagenome (GOLD analysis project Ga0156018, IMG submission 107672) | Acidobacteria bacterium RIFCSPLOWO2_02_FULL_65_29 | reverse complement strand
CGTGTCGACGGCCACGATCTTGCCTTTGTTGATAATGCCGACGCGCTGGCAGGTCTGCGACACTTCCGGCAGGATATGCGTGCTCAGGATGATTGTGTGGTCGCCGGCGAGCGCCTTGATGAGCTCCCGCGTTTCGATGATCTGCTTGGGATCGAGACCGGCGGTGGGCTCGTCGAGGATGAGCACGTCAGGGTTGTGAATCAGCGCCTGCGCGAGGCCGACGCGCTGCTTGTACCCTTTCGACAGCTTGCCGCACTGGCGGTTCACCATGTCGACGACGCGCGTGCGCTCCATCACCGCCTTGATGCGCGATTTGCGCTCCGCCGGCGGCACGCCCTTGATCTTCGCCACGAAGCCGAGGTATTCACCGATGGTCATGTCGGGGTAGAGTGGCGGGGTTTCGGGCAGGTAGCCGATGCGGCGCTTCGCCTCGATCGGCTGTTCCTGGACGTCGAACCCCGCGACGACGGCTTTGCCGTCGCTGGGCGGCATATAGCCCGTCAAGATGCGCATCGTCGTCGTCTTGCCGGCACCGTTGGGGCCCAGAAAGCCGAAGATCTCGCCTCGCTCGACGCGGAAACTCACGTCTTCTACAGCCGTCACGGGGCCGTAGCGTTTCGTCAGATGTTGCACTTCAATCACGCGTGGCTCCTCGCGAAAGGCTTGTCTGGGCCGCGTTCGGCCGGACCAACCAAAAATGCTACCCGAACCACCGCCAAATGTGTAGGGAGGAACATTACATGTCTGTAATAGACGCGGGCGCGAAGGCGCCGGACTTTACCTTGCCGAACCAGGACCGGGAAGCCGTGACACTCGGTGGGCTGCAAGGCCGCCCGGTCGTTCTGGCATTCTTTCCAGCGGCGTTCAGCTCGGTCTGCACCAAGGAGCTCTGCACGTTTCGCGACAGCCTCGCCCGGCTGAACCAGGCTCGGGCGCAGGTGTTGGGCATCAGCGTGGATACGTTCTTCACGCTCAAGGCGTTTCAGACGGAGCAGAAACTGACGTTTCCATTGCTGAGCGATTTCAACAAGCAGGTGATCCGGGACTACGGGGTGTTCAATGAGGACATGATCGGACTCAAGGGGATCGCGAAGCGGGCCGTCTTCGTGATCGACGGGAACGGCGTGGTACGTTACCGGCAGGTGCTGGACGACGCGAGGGACGAGCCGGACTACGAGCGGGTTTTTTCAGCGCTGGCTTTGCTGTAGCGGGCTTTACAAAGTCTGCGTTTGGCCCCGAGTCCCCAATCCCGAAGCCCGAGTCCCGAGCCTCTAGCCCCCAGCCCCCGGTCCCTGTATACTCAATACATGAACATCTGCTCATATGTTCATATAGGCAAACGATGACCGCCAAGCGCACGCTCGCCCCGCCCTCCGCCACCGCCCTCGCCGACACGTTCCGCGTGCTCGGAGACGTCACGCGCGTCCGCATCCTCGACGCGCTGTCGCGCGCCGAGCTCTGCGTCTCCGACATTGCCGCCCTGGTGGGTCTCAGCGAGTCGGCCGTCTCCCACCAACTCCGCGTGCTGCGCGGCGGCCGCCTCGTCCGTCCCCGCCGCGAAGGCCGCCTCGTCTATTACGCCCTCGACGACCACCACATCGTCCGGCTCTTCGAACAGGGGCTCCAGCACGTCGAGGAGCGCAACACGCGTGCGGCACAGACTGGCCGCAGCCCGGACCAGCGCAAGGCGGCGGGAGCCCGCGCGAAGTAAGTCATGGCCTCCTCCGCGCCCGTTTGCCGCGTATGCGAGCTTCATGCCGAATCGACGTTCCGCGTCGAAGGCATGGACTGCCGCGAGGAAGTGGCGCTCATCGAACGCCGATTCAAGCACCTGCCCGGCCTGGAGGATTTTTCAGCCGACCTGATGGGCCGGCGGCTGCACGTGAAGTACGACGCGGCCAAGGTGTCGGCATCGGCGATCGCGGCGGCCGTGGCGGATGCCGGCATGCGCGCGTGGCTCGAGCACGACGAACCGGTGAGCGTGAGCGACGACGACACGAGGCGCCGGCGCCTGCTGCTCGTCGCGTCGGGAGGCCTGCTGGCGGCCGGATTCCTAGCCACGTGGTCTCCGCTCGCGGCGTGGGTGGGTCCGGCCACGTTCGTGCTCTCGGCCGCGGCCGGTGTACCGCTGACGCTTCGCCGGGCCCTGAACGCCGTGCGGGGGCGCTCGCTCGACATCAACGTGCTGATGCTCATCGCGGCGGCCGGAGCTATCGCCCTTGGGGAGTGGTCCGAAGCGGCCGCCGTCGTGTTTCTCTTCGCCGTCGCGCAGGCACTCGAGGCGCGCACGCTCGATCGCGCGCGGACGGCTGTGCGTGCGCTGATGGATCTCGCGCCGGCCCAGGCGATCGTGCGCGACCAGTCCGGTGATCGTCTCGTGGCGGTGGACCTCGTGGCGCCGGGCAGCCTGATCCTCGTCAAGCCGGGCGAAAAAGTGCCGCTCGACGGCGAGGTGCTCGCGGGCGTCAGCGCGGTCAACCAGTCTCCCGTCACGGGTGAGTCGCTGCCGGTCGACAAGGGCCCGGGCGACGAAGTCTTCGCCGGCACGATCAACGGGAGCGGGGCGCTCGATGTCCGGGTCACGCGTTTCCGCCGCGACGCCGCGCTCGCCCGTATCATCCATCTCGTCGAACAGGCACAGTCGACGCGTGCACCGGCACAAGCGTTCGTCGAGCGCTTCGCGCGCATCTACACCCCGGCCGTCATCGCCCTGGCCCTCGCTCTCGCGCTCGTCCCGCCCCTTCTCGCGGGCGGGTCCTGGCAGACGTGGGTATACCGCTCCCTGGTGCTGCTCGTCGTCTCCTGTCCTTGCGCCCTCGTCATCTCGACGCCTGTGTCGATCGTGGCGGCGCTCGCCGGTGCCGCCCGGAAGGGCGTGCTCATCAAGGGCGGCGCGCACCTCGAGCGCGCGGCTCGGGTGCGCTGCGTGGCGTTCGACAAGACGGGCACGCTCACGCGCGGGACGCCGGAAGTGGTCGAGGTCGTGGCCCTCGACGGCGTGACGGAGGCCGGCGTGGTCGGGCTCGCTGCGGCAGTCGAGCAGCGGTCCTCGCATCCGATCGCGCAGGCAATCATGCGCTACGCGGAGACATCGCAGGTCGCGGTGCCCGTGGGCGCCGACGTGGCCGAGATCGCCGGTCGTGGCGCCGAGGGCCGCGTGGACGGCGAGCCTGTCGTGCTCGGCAACCATCGCTTGTTCGAGGAGCGGCAGCTGTGTTCGGCCCTCATCCACGAGCGGCTCGAGGGTTTCGCCGCCCGAGGGAAGACGGCCGTGCTCGTGGCGCGTTCCGGCCAAGCCATCGGCATCATCGCGGTCGCCGATCGGCCTCGTGAAGTGGGGCGGGACATGCTCGATCTGCTCAGGCGGCAGGGCATCGCCTCGCTCGTGATGCTGACCGGCGACAGCCGCGGTCCCGCGATGGCGATTGGACACGAGCTGGGCGTCGACGAAGTGCAGGCGGAGCTGTTGCCTGAAGACAAAGTGGCGGCCGTTCACGAGTTGAAGCGCCGATTCGGTCTGGTGGCCATGGTCGGAGACGGCGTGAACGACGCCCCGGCCCTGGCGTCGGCCGACGTCGGCATCGTGATGGGCGCCGCCGGATGCGACGTCGCCATCGAAACGGCCGACGTGGCGCTCATGAGCGACGATCTCTTGAAGATCCCGTACGCGCTTCGGCTCTCGCGCGCCACGCTCAGGAACATTCAGGCCAACCTGGCCATCTCGCTCGTGATGAAGGCGGCGTTCGTCGTGGCCGCCGTTGCCGGGTTCGCCACCTTGTGGATGGCGATTGTCGCCGACACCGGCGCATCGGTCATTGTCATCGCCAACGCGCTGCGGCTCTTGCGCGCCGACTAACTTCACGTGGGGCTCCGCCCCACACCCCGGCTCGGTCGCTTGCGCCGTTCGACAATGCTCAGGGCGTCCCGAGCATCGTCGAGGGACGCAGGCGCGCCGTGCGCGCCTAGCCCGTCAACCGCGGAGGACGCCGAGGACGCAGAGTTTCTAGGTATGGTCCTCTGCGTGCTTCGCGTTCTCGGCGGTCGACGTCTTTCTTGGAGTGGACAACCACACCTTCGCGACACGCAGGCCGTCGAGCGCCAGCACTTTCATCTGCCGGCCTGTCACCTCGATCGTGTCCCCGACCTTCACCCGTCTGCCGATCTTCCCGAGCACGTAGCCGCCCACCGTGGTGTACGTTTCCTCGTCGATTCGCAAGTCGAACTGCTCGTTGACATCGGTGACGAGCGCGAGGCCGTCGATGTCGGCCGTTCCGTCGGCATGGGCCACGACGCCGCCGACTTTCCCGCCCGATCCGATCGTGTCGCCGACGATGCGGTCCATCAGCCACTCGTAGGTCACGAGGCCGGCCGTGCCGCCGTACTCATCGATGACGATGGCTTCTCGCGCCCGCGCGCGTCTCAGCGCGTCGAGCAGATCGTCGGCGGCGAGTGTCTCCGGAACGGTGAGCGCCTCGCGCGCCAGCGCGCCGGCATTCTTGTCCGTGTCCCCGGATGCGAGCGCCTTGACAAGATCGGTCAGGTGCAGGATGCCGACCATGTTGTCGAGATCGTTGCGGTAGACGGGGAGCGTGGGGTACCCGGCTCGCGCGATCTCGCGGAGCAGCGTCTCACCCGACGCATCGGCAGCCACCGCCACGAGCTCGGTGCGCGGCACCATCACCTGGCCCGCCGTCAGGTCGGAGAAGCCGAACACCCGGTGGAGCATCTGCTCTTCCTGCTCTTCGATCACCCCGGCTTCCTGGCTCGCCGTGACGAGCATCTTCAGCTCTTCCTCCGAATGCACCATCGCGTGCCCGCCGCGGCTGCGAAGCCCCAGCACGTTGACGACGGCGCGCCCCATGCCGTTCAAGAGGCGGATGAAGGGCCAGAACGCGTTCATGAAGAGCTCGGTCGGTTTGACGACCCAGAGGGCCGTGGCTTCCGAACGCTCGAGCGCGATGGTTTTCGGCGCGAGCTCCCCGAGCACGATGTGCAGCGCCGTGATGACCGCGAACGCGAAGGCCACCGCCAGGCTGTGGGCGGTCGCCTGGGCCATGACCTCGGGCAGGAACGTCAACGCGGGTTCGACCAGCGAGGCGAGCGCCGGCTCGCCGATCCAGCCGAGGCCGATGCTCGCCATCGTGATGCCGAGCTGCGTGGCGGCGATGTAGCCGTCGGGATCGGACACCGCGCGGCGCACCGCGCGTGCGCCGCGGTGACCCTCGGCCACCAGCTGATCGATTCGGGTCTTGCGGACCGTGACGATCGAGAACTCGGCTGCGACGAAAAACCCATTCGCGAATACGAGAGCCAGGACGCCGGCGAGGCGCCAGAGAATGCCCGCGAGCGATAGCTCCATCAGGGACTCCAATACTGCCCCTAGGCTTTTCTGTTCGAGAAGAAGTGCGCGTCGACAAAACCGTCGATGATCGTCTGGCTGTCCGGATCGACCTTCTCGAACTGGACGCCCATCCCGACGCGCCGGTCGCTCCACGCCACCTTGCCCTCGGCGTCGATGTCGCGCCTGCCGCCCGGCATCCGAAACCGGACCCGAATCTTGGCGCCGCCGTCGAGCGGGCTGGTCGTGCGGATCGCGATGCCGCCGTGGCTCAGATTGAGCGTCAGGGCCGCCGCAATGGTATTGCCGAAGCGGTACTGGATAGGAATGCCGAGCACGACGCGCGGACTGCTGCGACGGTTGAAGTTGTCGGGGAACAGATGTGGCGCCAGCGAGGGCAGAATGTGTTGCACGGCGCTGTACTCGTTGACGTACCCAGCCACGCCGAGCGCCGCCAGCTCCCGCACCTCGTCGGCGTTCGCGATCGTCCCGCTGAAGACGAGGATCGGCAGCGTGCCGGCGTCCAGTTTTCGGATCGATCGCACCAGATCGACGCCGGGCGCATGCGGCAACCTGAGATCGAGGACGATGAGATCGATCTCGGCGAGATCGGCGCGCACGCGCGCGAGCAGCTCGGCCGCGCTCTTCACCGAAACCGCCCGATGTCCCGCGGCTTCGAGCGCCGTACGGAAACGGTCGCGAACAAAGTCCGTGTCGTCGGCGACGACGACGGTCTTTGCGGCAATCGAGGTGCTGGTCATCCCTGGACTTGTCAGACTATAATCCGAACACTTATCGTGATCGCGCCTGCCGGGCGGGATTCTGGCACGTCAACGACCTAATTGCCAAACCGAACGGCCTTCCGCGACGCGCCGAGGAGACCCGTATGGCCATGGCGATCTGCCCCGCCTGTGACGCGGAGGTTGAAGTCGATGAGCTCTCCACTGATGTCGGCGACGAGTTGAGCTGCCCCGACTGCGGCGAGAATCTGGTCGTCAACGGGACCGATCCGATCGAGCTCGACTTCGCTGACGAGGACGACGAGGACGAAGACGAAGACGACGACGCGGGCGACGAGGTCGACGAGGACGAAGACGGCGACCTGGACGAGGACGAGGAGGAACAGGAAGACGGGGACGTGGACGAATGAGCGGAAAGGAATCCGCCCTGCGCGAGGCGCTGTCGTCGTTGGGCTCCGTGATCGTCGCCTATAGCGGCGGCGTGGACAGCGCCTATCTGGCCTGCATCGCCCACGGTACGCTCGGCGACCGCGCATGCGCCATCACCGCCGACAGCCCGAGCTACCCTGAACGCCACCGGCGTATGGCGATCGACATCGCACAACGATTCGGCTTCCGTCACCAGATCATCCACACGGGCGAGCTCGAACGCGCCGACTATCGGGCGAACCCGACGAACCGCTGCTATTTCTGCAAGCACGAGCTCTATACCCATCTGTCACGCATCGCCGCCGAGTCGGGCGCCGTGGTCATCGACGGCAACCACGCCGGCGACCGGGGCGACGACAGGCCGGGCCGTCAGGCGGCGCGCGAATTCGGTGTGAGAAGCCCGCTCGACGAAGTCGATCTCGCCAAAGATGAAATCCGCGAGCTCGCTCGGTGCTGTGGGCTGCCGACGTGGAACGAACCGGCGTCGGCCTGCCTGTCCTCGCGAATTCCGTACTTTGCTGAGGTGACCGCCGACAAACTCAGGATGATCGAGCGGGCGGAACAGGTCCTGCGCGGGCTCGGCTTCCGCGTGTGCCGCGTGCGGCACCACAACGAGCTGGCGCGCATCGAAGTGGGCCGCGACGAGCTGCCGCGCGCCATGGACCCCCTGACGAGCGAGGCGATCGTTCGCGAGCTCCAGGCGATCGGGTATCGCGAGGTGGCGATCGATCCGCGCGGGTACCGCACGGGCAGTCTGAACGAAGGGCTCATCCTCCGGCCCGCTTGACACCCACGCTTCGCCTGGGCGCCGGCTTGCTCGCGGTTGCGTTCGCGGCGTTGCACGTTCCGTTCCTCCCTGCGTCCCTCGAAGACCTCGACTCCATCAACTTCGCGATGGGCATGCGCGACTTCGACGTCGCGCGTCATCAACCCCACCCGCCTGGCTACCCGGTCTTCATGCTGGCGGCGACGCTCCTGCACGCGGTGGTGCCGTCGGAGACGCACGTGCTCGCTCTTCTCGCGATCCTGGCCGGCGCGGCCGCGGCGCTCGCGCTCGTCGCGCTGTTCCGGGTGCTCGACGGCCCAGACCCGCCGGCGCCCATGCAGCCGCTCGTGGCGGCTCTGGTTGCGGTCGCCTCACCGCTGTTCTGGATCACAGCTGCCAGGCCCCTCAGCGACCTGTTCGGCCTGGCGGCAGCGCTCGCGGCGCAGGTCATGATCCTCAGCGCGCGCGACACTCGATCGCTTGTGGCGGCGAGCGCCTGCGCGGCACTCGCCGCGGGCGTTCGCTCGCAGGCGGTCTGGCTCACCGTGCCCCTGCTCGCGCTCGCGCTCGGACGTCGGGTGCTGACGAGTCGGCTGGCGCTCGTGCCCGGGTCGATTCGGCTTGCGGCCGGCGTGGGCGTCGGATATCTGGCCGGCGCCCTGGCGTGGCTGGTACCGCTCGTGATGTTGAGCGGCGGGCCTGCCGCGTACGGGCAAGCCCTGGTCCAACAGGGCGCCGATGACTTCACCGGCGTGGTCATGCTCTGGACGATGCCGACGCTCCGCCAGCTCGCCCGCGTTCTGCAAGCGGCGTTCATTTCGCCGTGGGCGTCCGCGCCAATCGCGGTCTTCGTCCTCGCGTTGGCGGCTATCGGCTTCGGACGTCTGGTGCGTGGCGCGCGTCCCGCCCTTGTGACGCTCGCCGCGGCCTTTGGCCCGTACTTGATGTTCGACTTGGTCTTCCAGGAAAGCGCCACGACGCGCTACGCGCTGCCCCTCGTCGTCCCCGTCGCGTACGCGGCGGCGCAGGGCGCGTCGGCCTTTCGCTCAACGGTCTTGGTCGCCGCGTTGGTCGCGCTGTCGGCGTTCAACGTCTTCAACAACACGGTCGAGCTCTCCGGCTACTCGTCGATGAAGGCGCCGGCATTTCGTCTGCTCGAGGACATGGCGTTCTCGGCCTCGTCGCGCGCGCCAACGTCTCTGCCTGTGCTGGCCATGCATCGCCGCCACGATCTCGACCTGCGGCGCCCGATTGCCTGGGCCGGCGATCGCATGCCGATGTTTGGCGCCCGGCTGCCATCGCCGCCCAAGCACGAGTGGCTCGAGCTCGTGAAGTACTGGAACGGCGGCGGGCGCGCGCGCGTCTGGTTCGTGGCGGATCCGCCGCGAAGCGACCTCGCGCTCGTTCGACGCCAGCGCCCGCCCGCGCGCTATCGGTGGCCGTTCAGCCTGCCGTACGCGATGGGCGGCATTCGACCGAGCGAGATGGATTGGCACGCCATCGACCCGCCCGACTGGTATCTCGGGGAAGGCTGGGCGCTCACGCCCGAGACCGCAGGCGTGGCCCGCGAGGACGGCCGTGGGCCCTCGCAGGGCGGCAGCGGCGGCTGGCTTCGACGCTGGCCCGTCAGGACGACGATGGTCGTTGGTTTCAGAAACCTGGCCGGTCCTCCCGCGCGGGCGCGCGTTGCTGTGGACGGACGGATTATCGACGAGCTGACGATCGGGCCGGGTCCGGGTCGTCTTCTGAGGCTGCGCATGCTGCCAACGGGGGACCTCTCAGGCGCCGGCGATTACGCGGAGCTGATGATCACAGTGGAGCCGCCCGGCGCCGACGTGGCCATCACACAGTTCGACGCCCAGCCGTCGAGTCGCCTCCTGTTCGGGTACGGGGAAGGCTGGCATGAACACGAATACGACCCGGAGAGGGGCCGGCTCTGGCGATGGACATCGGAGCGTGCCACGTTGCGCGTGCACGCGGCCGGGCGCGCGGTCAAGCTGCGGCTCGAAGGCGAAATCGAAGAAGCGTCGACCTCGCACGTGACGATCCGGGCCGGGGGGCGCGTCGTGTCGGAGCACGACATCGGCGAGACGTTCTCGATCGAGGCGACCGTGCCCGCCGAGCTGCTGGCCGGCGACGAGGCGTCGATCACCATCGAGACGAGCGAGTGGTACATTCCGGCCGAGCGGTGGTTGCGGCGCTCGACCGACCAGCGCCATCTCGGGCTCAAGGTGTTTTCGTGCGTGCTCGCGCCGGCTTCTTAGCGAGACACAGCAGGGAACTGCCAACCGGGCTGTCGAACATCCGCGTCCCCAGGCTTTCGAGGGCGAGCACAGCCGTCAGAAGCGCGTTCACCGGCCGCGACGGCACCGAAAGATCCTGGCTGGCCTGCGCCTCTGGACGCAGCCCGCGCCAGCGCTGCAGCGTGCGCACCACGAGCATCGGCAGAAAGAGCGACGCGTTGGTGTGGGTGATCCGCACGATCTCGAAACCCGCGTCTTCGAGCAGACGCCGGAGGGCTTGGCGGCTGTAGCGCCGCACTTCGTGGCCCAGCACGGAATGGTCGCCCTTGAGGATATCCATCGCCGCGACGTTCACGATGAGGAACCCACCGGGTCTGGCGACTCGGTACATCTCGGCGGCCGCCGCGCGCTCGACCGGCGGTTCGAGTGCGTACAGCACGTCGAAGGAGGTCACCACATCGAAGGCATCGCTCGGAAACGGGATCGCGGAGACACTCGCGCGCGCCAGCCGCGTCCGGCCCGCTTCGCGACCGAGTCGCAGCCCCAAGGCCGTGAGGTCGAAGCCGTAGGCGGGCCCGTAGCGGGAGAGGAGCTCGAGGTTGGCCCCCGTGCCGCACCCGCAGTCCAGCAGCCGAGCTGGCGATCGCCCCGCCGTCGCGAGCGCGAGCAGCGGCGTGACGAACCGGCGAAAGCCCCTGAACCAGAAATGGCGCGTTTCAGCCAAGGCCGTCGCGCGCAACAGATGTTCCACGCGCTCGATTGTATCGTTTGGCCTTCGACACATTCGGCCTTCGACACGATTGACACCATCGTTCGCGAGTCTGTAAGCTGCGCTAGCTCCCCAGGAGAGTGACCAATGATTCGTCAGGCCCTTCAGGTGGCCGCCCTGTGCGCCACCCTCACGATCTTCGCCGTGGCCGTGACTGCGTGTGCCAAGCAGGTACCTCCGCAGGCGCCCCCACCGCCACCGCCCGTCGCCGCGGCAGTCACGCCGCCGCCGCCCCCCCCGCCGCCGCCCCCGCCGCCCCCGCCGCCACCCCCGCCGGCGCCGCTCACCGAAGAACAGATCTTCGCCCGCAAGTCGCTCGATCAAGTCAACGCCGAGCGGCCCCTGGGCGACGCGTTCTTCGACTACGACCAATCGACGATTCGGGCCGACGCCCGGGCACCCCTCCAGACCGACGCCGACTGGTTGAAGCGGTGGACGAGCACCCAGATTGCCGTCGAGGGCCATTGCGACGCCCGTGGCAGTTCGGAATACAACCTCGCGCTCGGCACCCGGCGCGCCGAAGCCGTGAAGCAGTACCTGGTGGATCTGGGCGTGCCGGCTGGTCGCATCACGATTATCAGCAAGGGCAAGGAGCAGCCCTTCTGCACCGAGGAGAACGAGACCTGCTGGCAGCAGAACCGTCGGGGCCACTTCTTGGTGACGGCGAAATAGGGCGCGCCTGGAGCGCCCGCCGCCCGCTGGAGGACAGCGAGTCAGCGACCGGGGCCAGGGTTGAAGGGCGGCCGGTCAGGCCTGTCCGCCTCTTCATTTCTCGCGAGCAGCAGGCGCCGCAGCTCGTTCTCGGTCACTCGGTACTTCGCGGCTTTTCTTTCACCAATCATCAGCACCGGAATCTCGAGTCCGTAGCGCGTTTCGAGGGCCGGATCGGTCGAGATGTCGATCTCCTCGAGAACGAGGGGCAGGGTCTCGGCGATGCGCTCGATGACCGCCTTCATGTCGTGACAAAGGTGGCAGCCCGGCCGCGAGTACATCGTGAGCGTCATCCCTAGACCGGGGCTCTGCCCCGGACCCCGGCTCGGTCGCTCGCGGGGGCCCTACGCCCCGCTCCGCTCCTTCGCGGGCGCGCGATGCGCGCCGCCGTCATGCGGCAACGAGAACAGAATTCTCGTAGCGCGCCGCATAACGGTCTACGCATGGCTTCCGGCCTCGCGCGCCGCCGCGTCGAGCGTGCCGACCAGATCGCCGATAGACGAGAGACCGTGGCGCCGCATGTAGTCCGTCATGCCGTCGAGGAGCTTCGCCCAGATGAAGGGATCGACGAAATTGGCCGTGCCCACCTGTACGGCCGACGCGCCGGCAATGATGAACTCGAGCGCGTCTCTGGCCTCGGCGATGCCACCCATCCCGATGATGGGAATCTTCACCGCCTGCCGGCATTCGTGCACCATCCGCACGGCGATCGGCCGGATGGCGGGGCCGCTCAGGCCTCCGACGACGTTCGAGATGCTCGGGCGCCGGGTTTCGACGTCGATGACCATGGCGAGAAACGTGTTGACGAGCGACACCGCGTCGGCGCCGGCGTCTTCCGCGGCGCGGGCGAACGACGCGACGTCGGTCACATTGGGCGTGAGCTTGGGAAAGAGCGGTAGCGTGGTCACGTGGCGGACGGCGTTGACGACGTCGAAGGTGCCCGTCAGGCTGCATCCGAACTGGATGCCGCCCTCCTTGATGTTCGGGCACGAGATGTTGAGCTCGATCGCACCCACGCCTTCCGTGTCAGACAGGATCCGTGACACTTCCACGTACTCGTCGATCGTTGTTCCGCAGACATTGACGATCACGGTCGCTCGCCGCGCGCGCAGCTCGGGCATGTGTTCGTCGACGAACCGGCGCACGCCGATGCCCTGCAGGCCGATGGCGTTCAGCATGCCGGCTGGCGTCTCGACGATACGGGGCGCGGCGTGGCCTTCGCGCTCGGAGAGAAACAGGCCTTTGACGGCCACGCCGCCGAGCGTCGACAGGTCGATCGTGTCTGCGTACTCGACGCCGTAGCCGAAGCACCCGCTCGCGGCGATGAGGGGGTTCTTGAGTGTCAGGGATCCGATGTGAACCGAGAAGTCCATCACTGATCTGGCCACCGTCGGTGATCTCTCCGCCACGGAGGACCCAGAGGACTCCCGTGTCTTCTGTGGGGGCGATTTTCTACTCCCACGAAATGTCATCCCCGCGGAGCACTGGGCCGGCGAGGCACGATCGCACGTGGTGAACACCGCCTGAGCGGGTGCGCATCGGCACGACGCAGCTGTAGCAGCCGCCCATGCCGCAGCCCATGATGCGTTCCACGGACACTTCGCACGGCCGGTCGTAAGTCCTCGCCGCTCGCGCGGTGGCGGCGAGCATGCCTTCGGGCCCGCATGCGTAGACCATGACCTCGTCGTCGGGATCGCGGGCGGCGAGGCGGCGTTCGAGCGGCCGAACGATGCGCCCCTGCTCGCCAGCGCTGCCGTCCTCGGTCGTGATCTCGAGCGCGACGCCGAGGTTGCGGAAGAAATCGAGATAGAACAACTCCTCGGATCGGCGTGCGCCGTAGAAGAGCGTCGTCCGCACCTCGCGGGCGCGCAGCGCCTCGGCGAGGGCCGCAAACGGCGCGAGCCCGACGCCGCCCGCCACCATCCATGCGTCGGCGGGCGGTTCGACCACTGTGAAGGGGCGTCCGAGCGGACCGAGACAAGCGATCGTCTCACCGGCCTTCGCGCTGTAGACGCGGCTGGTCGACGGTCCGACGCGTTTGTTCAACAGCGAGATACCGAGGGGAAGGCCGCGCCGATCGCGCAGCACTTCGAAGACCGAGAACGGGCGACGGAGAAGCGGGTCGTGTCCGCGGCTGGCTTTCACCATCACGAACTGTCCCGGGGCGGCGGCTGCGGCAATCGCCGGCGCCGCAAGCGCCAACACGTTGTAGTGACCCGACAACGGCGTGTTCGCGATCACCTCGGCCGAGACGTCGACCGGCATCCACGGCAGTATACTGCCGTTCGACGTTCGACGTGCGTCGTGCGACGTTCTCTCGTGGGACGTGCGACGTGCTTCGTTCGGTTGCCGCGCGTCGCGCTCAGAAGGAATCACGCGCCGCACGAATCACGCGTCGCACGTCGAACCTAGAACGTAGAGCGTCCTGCCGTGAGCTATCTTCGGATGTTGAGCAACTCGGTCATCGCCGCCGTGCTGGCGACGTGTTACCTGCTCGCGCTGGTGCTGCAACTGAACCCGCGCGTGCCGCTGGCTTTCGAGGACCTCTTGCCGCTGGCAGGCACCATCGGCCTCTATTACGCCGTGCACCTGACGGCGATTTTCTACGTCGTGCTGGTGCTGCGCCAACTGCTCGCGCGCGAGCTCTTCTCGCCCGCGTGGGCGAGTGTGGCCGTGCTGTCGTGGCTCGGCGCCGCCGCCGCGGCAGCGGGCGCCCTCCTCATGTGGGCCAACCTTCGTGCCTTTGCGCTCGTGCTCGAGCCGGAGGCGCGTCGCGCAATTGTCGCGGGCACGGCGGCGCTGGCCGCTGCCGCCGGACTGTTTGCGCTGATCGGCCTGATGGGCCGGCGCGTGGGCTCGCGCGCGGCGTGGGCGGCGTGTCTGGTGACCGTCGCGGCCGGCTCGGTGACGGCGCCCGTCGCGTTCCGCGGGCGAGGCCTCCTCCCCCCGCTCGACGCCCGGCCGTTCGATGCCGCGCTCGAGACCACGGCCGCGATCGTTGTACCGCGCGTCACGATGATCGCCATCGACGCCGGGTCGCTGGAGCTCGTGACCATGGCCGCCGCCGAGGGCCGTCTGCCGCACTTCGGGCGCATGCTGGACGCGGGGGCCGTGATGCATCTCGCCACGCTCCACCCGACGTCGGCTGAAACCGTGTGGGCGGCCGTCGCCACGGGCAAGCTGCCGCAGAAGAATGGCGTGCGATCGGCTCGCGTCTATCTGCCCGAGGGCGGGGGCAGTCCGATCCGTCTGTTGCCGGACTTCTGTTTTGCCAACGGCGTCTTGCGTTTCGGACTCCTGACCGAACAGGCGCATTCCTCCGCGACGCTGCGGACCCGCACGCTCTGGGGCATTCTGAGCGGCGCGGGCGTCACGGTCGGGGTCGTCAACTGGCCGCTGACGTACCCGGCCTCGCCGGTACGCGGCCATGTGATCAGCGATCGGTACGCTCAACTGGCGCTCACGCTCTCGGGTCTGGACGATTCGCAGCTCGCGTATCCTCCCGAGCTGGTGTCGGAGCTTCTCCCGTTGGTTCAGGCCGCGAGGGCTGAATCGACGCCGGCCGTCGGCGTCCAGCCCGAGCTCCCCGAACGTCACCGGGAAGCGGGGCGGGTCGATCGCGTGTATGACGCGATCGCGCAGGCGCACGCCATCGGTCGGCCCACGCAGGTGGCCATCACTCGGTACCAGAGCCTCGATCCGATCGGTCATTACTTTCTGCGGTACGCCGTGCCGTCCAGATTCGGCAACGTCACGGAGGAAGAGCGGGTCCGCTTCGGTTCGGTGCTCGAGAGCCACTACCGTCTGATGGATGACGCCATTGGACGAGCCCTTGCGGCACTCGGGCCCGAGGATCTGGTGCTCGTGGTGTCGGCCTACGGCATGGAGCCGCTCGGCTTCGGCAAGCGGCTGCTCGAACAAGTCATCGGCGACCCCGATCTGAGCGGCACCCACGAAGCCGCGCCGGACGGGTTCCTGATGGCCTACGGCACGTCGGTGTCGAAGGCGCGGTCGCTCACGCGAGCGTCGGTCATCGACGTGGCGCCGACGATCCTCTACTTCCTGGGTCTGCCGATCGGGCGCGACATGGACGGCTACGTGCGAACGGAGCTCTTCCAGCCGTCATTTTTCGCCAAGCGTCCGATCACGTTCATTCCGACATATGACCGATGAAATTTCAGAGTTCAGAGTTCAGATTTGAGAACTTCTGCAATGCAAACTGATCTCTGAACTCTGAAATTCCGGTTTCGGGTATACTGTTTCTACTGTCCCGTTTCCACTCTTTAACGCGCTCCAGCGAGAGCGCAAAGAGGTGTCCCGTGAAGGTTCGCGTCCGCCCGCCACATCCTCACATCCTCAGATCGTCAGATCCTCAAATCTTCAGATCCTCAAATCCTCACATTCCAGCGCAGGTCTCGCCATGCCTGTGGTGATGGATGCTGTCCGCGTGGCGCGTTCCCTGGCGCGCATCGCGCACGAGATTCTCGAGCGCAACCGCGGCCTCGAGGAGATCGCGCTCGTCGGCATTCGCTCGCGGGGAGTGCCGCTCGCCCGGCGCCTGGCGGCGATCGTCAAGGAGATCAGCGGGCACGAGGTCCCGGCCGGTGCGCTGGACATCACGCTCTACCGCGACGACCTGATGCGCCACGCCATCGGCGCGCAGCCGCTCGTGCGCAGCACGGACATTCCCTTTTCGATCGACGACAAGCGCATCCTCCTCGTGGACGACGTGCTCTACACCGGGCGGACGATTCGCGCTGCGCTCGACGCGCTCATCGAGTTCGGCCGGCCGAAGTCGATTCAGCTCGTCGTGCTTGTCGACAGGGGACACCGCGAGCTGCCGATCAAAGCCGACTACATCGGCAAGAACCTGCCGACGTCGCCGAGCGAGAGCGTGCAGGTGCATCTGACCGAGCTCGACGGCCGCGACGAAGTGGAGATCGAGGGATGAAGAAAGACCTGCTCGGGATCGCCGACCTGTCCGGCGAGGAGATCTACCGCATCCTCGATACGGCCGACGCCATGCGTGAGATCGGCGAGCGGCCCATCAAGAAGGTTCCGACGCTGCGCGGCAAGACCATCGTCAACCTGTTCTACGAGCCGAGCACGCGTACGCGCACGTCATTCGAGATCGCCGAGAAACGGCTGAGCGCGGACACGCTGAACATTGCCGTGGCCAGCTCGAGCGTGCAGAAGGGCGAGACGTTGGCCGACACGGCCATGAACCTCGAGGCGATGGCGCCCGACATGATCGTGCTCAGGCACGCGTGCTCGGGCGCGTGCCACCTACTGGCGCGCATCTGCCGCTCGCGCATCATCAACGCCGGCGACGGCATGCACGAGCACCCGACGCAGGCGCTTCTCGACGCGTTCACGATCCGGCAGCACAAGCAGCGCCTCGCCGGCCTCAAGATCGCCATCGTCGGCGACCTGCTGCACAGCCGCGTGCTCCGATCGAACGTGCTGCTGCTGACCAAGCTCGGCGCCGAGGTGTGCGTGTGTGGGCCGCCGACGCTCGTGCCTCCGGGCATCGAGCGGCTCGGCGTGCGCGTCTCGATCGCGGTCGACGAGGCGGTGGCCGGCGCCGACGTCATCATGATGCTCCGCATTCAGCAGGAGCGCATGCGGGGCGCCTTCGTTCCGTCGCTGCGCGAGTACTTTCACGTATTCGGGATGACGGCCGAGCGCGTGAAGCGCGCCAAGCCGGACGTGATCATCATGCATCCAGGGCCGATGAACCGCGGCGTCGAGATTGCGTCCGACGTGGCCGACGGACCCTACTCGGTCATTCTCGAGCAGGTCGCCAACGGCGTCGCCGTGCGCATGGCGGTGCTGTACCTCCTGGCGGGCGGCGTCGAAGAGGGGAGTCATGCCGAAGCGGCTGCTTAAGGGCGGGCGCGTCGTCGATCCGGTGAACGGCCGCGATGGCGTGTTCGACGTGTTGATCGAAGACGGCCGCATCGCGCGTGTGGGGAGGGACCTGGCGGCCGACGGCGCGCTCGTCGTCGAGATTCCCGCCGGATGTGTCGTCTGCCCCGGGCTGATCGACATGCACGTGCACCTGCGCGAGCCGGGACAGGAGCACAAGGAAACCGTGGCCACGGGCACGGCGGCGGCCGTGGCAGGCGGATTCACCGCCGTCGCCTGCATGCCCAATACGTCGCCGGTGAACGATAACGCGGGTGTGACCGGCTACATCCTGCAAAAGGCCGCCGAGGCACATCTGGCGCGGGTGTATCCCATCGGCGCCGTGTCTCGGGGGCAGATGGGCGAACAACTCGCCGACATCGCCGAGCTCAAGCAGGCCGGCTGCGTGGCGGTGACCGACGATGGGCGGCCCGTCGCGACAGCCCTGCTGATGCGGCGCGTGCTCGAGTACGCGGGCATGTTTGGCATGCCCGTGATCGAGCACTGCGAGGAGCAGACGCTCAAGGGAGACGGCGTGGCGCACGAAGGATTTCACGCGTCGACGCTCGGCCTGCGCGGCATTCCCGGCGAGGCCGAATCCATCATGGCGCTGCGCGACATCTCGCTCGCCCGACTGACCGGCGGCGCGGTGCACATCGCCCACATGAGTGCGCGGCAGACGCTCGAAGCGGTGCGCGACGGCAAGGCCCGCGGGGCCCGCGTCACCTGCGAGGTGACGCCTCATCATTTCGTGCTCACCGACGAGATGCTCGGCGCGCCCGTGCCGTATGACACCAACGTGAAGATGAATCCGCCGCTCCGCGAAGCCGCGGACCGCGACGCGATGCGGCAGGGTCTGGCCGACGGCTCGATCGACGCGATCGCGACCGACCACGCGCCGCATCACTACGACGAGAAGCATGTGGAGTTCGACCACGCGCCCTTCGGCATTACGGGGCTCGAAACAGCCGTCTCGCTGTCGTTCGACCGCCTCGTCCACCCGGGCGTCATCACGTTGGCGCGGCTCGTCGAGCTCCTGTCGGTGAACCCCGCGCGCATCCTGCGCGTGCCCGGCGGATCGCTGGCCGACCATACGCCAGCCGACATCACGATCCTCGCGCCCGATCGTGCCGTCACCGTGTCGGCCAGAACGATGCGATCGAAGGCCAGGAACACCCCGTTCGATGGGTGGAAGCTTCGAGGCGCCGTTGCCGCGACGATTGTCGGAGGACGGACGGTGTACGTGAACCCCGAGATGGCGAATTTGAGGATCTGAGGAATTGAGGATTTGAGAATTTGGCGATACGGGCTGAGAGCTGAGAGCTATTGAACCGAAAGACTGAAATTCGCGAACAGGCGCTGAAGGACCTGCAGCAGTCGGGCGTTCTGATGCTCGACGGCCATTTCGACTACGGCAACGGGTATCACGGCAAGGTGTATCTGAACCCGCACCAGCTGTTCCGTCATCCATCGACGATCTGGCGCTTCGCGCAGGACCTGCTCGACCTCCTATCGGCCGAGCTCGCTCAACGAGTCGAGGTGGTGGCGGGACCGGTCACGGGCGGCGCGCTGCTCGCCCACACGATGGCGGGCCTGCTCGACAGCCGGCGCAGCCTCGCGCATCCGCCGTCGCTCTTCGCGCCGTTCAACTATGAGCCCAACAGGGGGTTCACGCTGCGCAACTTCTACAAGCGCGAGCTCGCAGGCAAACGCGTGCTTCTGGCCGACGACGTACGGAACACGGGGGAGACGTTCGCGCGCTGCGCGGCGCTGGCGATGGCCGCGGGCGCAACGGTGGTGGCGACCATCGAGATCTACGACCGCATGGAAGCGGTGACCGAGCTCGGCGTGCCCAATTTCGCGCTGGCCGAATACAAGGCGCCCGACAACTTCAAGGCGTCCGACTGTCTGCTCTGCAGGGCTGGTGTACCAATTACGCGATTCTGAACGTGAGCCGTGCTCACCTCGTAGCCATAAGGTGCTGCTTACTTACCGGGATCGACGAGGGCCTTGTAGGTCAGCGCCCGTGACACGTCCTCGTGATTGGCAGCGCCGGGCACACCGCCGCGACGCTGAATCATGCCGATGAACACCACGTCGTTCGTCGGATCGATCCAGAACCACGTTCCGGCGATGCCCCACCACCAGTACGAGCCCTTGCCGAGCGGGCTCTTGAGCCCCGCCGGATCGCGCATCACGGCGAAGTCGTAGCCGAACCCCAACCCCGGCTGCAGGCGCACCGGACCGATCCCCGACTTGGAATTGAGTGTCTGATCGTTGAGCACGTTGGTGCGCATCGCCGCGACCGATCCGGGCTCGAGGATTCGCACGCCGTCGAGCTCGCCGCCATTGAGCATCATCTGCGAGAAGCGCAGGTAGTCCGCCGCGGTGGAGTACAGTCCGCCGCCGCCGGACGGCAGGCCCGGCATCCGGCTGATCTGCGGATCGCGGGGTTGGGCCGCGAGCGCACCCTTGGCCGCGTCCCACGCGTAAATCGTCGCCACACGCGGCAGCTTGGGCTCTGGCACGAGAAACGCCGTGTCCTTCATGCCGAGCGGCTCGAAGATGCGCTCGCGTAGGAAATCCGGGAACGTCTTTCCGGAGAGCCTTTCGACCAGGTACCCTTGAATGTCCACCGACACGCTGTACACCCACTTCTCGCCCGGCTGATACAGCAGCGGCAGTGTCGCCATTTTGCCGATGAACGCCTTGAGCGACGGAGCGCCCAGCGGATTGTCGGCCTGGTACATCTTGTCGACGGGCGTGTTGCCGAACACGCCGTAGGTGAAGCCGGCGTTGTGCGACATCAGCTCGCCCATCGTGGGAGCGTGCGCCGGCGCGTCAAGGGTCGGCTGGCCCCCAGCGTCCGTCCCCGTGAACACTTTCAGGTTCGAGAACTCCGGAATGTGCTTCGCAATGGGATCGCTCGGCTGCCATTTGCCTTGTTCGTGAAGCATCATCATCGCGACGCCGGTCATCGGCTTGGTCATCGAGTAGATGCGCATGATGGTGTCGAGCTGCATCGGCGTCCGGCTGTCGACGTCCTGCAGTCCGTACGCCTGGTGTCGCACGACCTTTCCGTGTCGCGCGATCAGGGTCACGACGCCCGCCAAATGCTTCTGATCGACGATGCCGTGCAGGGCGGCATCCAGCTCTTTGAGCCCGTCGGTGGAGAAGCCAACGCGTTCCGGTTGGGTGAGGACAATCCGGTCGGCCGTCGCGACGGCCTGTTGTCCGATGGGCGCCGTTGCCGCGTACGCGCCACCGCCAACGATGACCAACGCCAGCAAGACGGACTGAATCGAGCGCTGAATTCGCATCGGGCTGCTCCTGATGTGTGTCCAAAGAGGATGAGCCACGGCGTGCTCCGATAAACCTTCGCTTCAGGATACCACCCGACCGCGAGAGGTGAAGCTCAGCGAGGCGCGTCGACCGCCAACCCGACGAGGCCGGCCGCCGCGGTCATTCGCTCGTCGTAGGTCACGACGGCGGTGAGCTCGTCGGCCAGCGTCAGGGCCGCGGCGAGGTGGATCGCATCGAGACTGCGCAGAACGCCGCCATCGAGCGCGGCGGCGCCGTCGAGAAGCTCGTCGTCCAGTTGGACCAGATCCAAACGACGAAGGAGTCGCCGGGCCCTCGTGATGGCGGCCACGCCATGAGGCCGGACGGCGCGGACGACTTCGACCCTCGCCAGGGCGCACGAGGCCCGACGAGGTTCCGCACGCAGGTAGCGACGCAAACCCGCCGACTCGCGTTCGGCCACGACGAGCTTCACGAGCGCGGAGGAGTCGAGGTACACCACGGCACTATCGCTCGCCCGTCCGGGCCCGGACGAGCAGGTCGCTTGGAAGGGGGACATCGCGCGCGGGGGGCAGCGGCGGCCCGAGATCGAGCAGGTCGCCGGCGCCCGCCACCATGCGCCCACGGGCCAGGAGCCGTTGCCGGTGCCCGGTGTGGCGCACGGGAACCAGCAGCGCCACCAGGCGGCCGCGCGTGGTCACCTCCAGTGTCCGGCCGGCTTCGACCTGTCTGAGACATTCGCTGGCCCGTTGGCGCAGCTCGCGCACGCCGATCGACTTCATATGCTACATTGTAGCACATGTGATCGAAGGCGCTTCCATTGCGCTCGAAACCCCAATCAGTGCGGCACGAGCGTGAGATGACCGACGGCGTCCGCTTCGATCGCCAGGCGATCCATGCGCATCGGCCGGTGCCGGACGGCCCGCCAGTCGTCGAGAAAATCATCATAGTGGGGCGACAGGAAGTGTCCCGACTCGCCGACGGCGTCGAGAAACCGGCTGTCGTTGGCCGGCGACAGGTCGACGATCTGGCGATAACCGGGCACCTCGGTCTGATCGAACGGTCGATCGACGGCCGTCGCGCCCACGTTCACCGTGCTCCAGTCGCCACCGCTTGGCACGGACAGACTGAGCAGCGGCCGCAGCAGGCCCACCGCGTCGAGCCCCTGATGCGGAAACACGGCGCGATGGACGTCCTGCCATCGCCACTGCCGCACATCGTCGCCCAACCGCCGCCTCAAGTCGCCGACGGCGTCGCCGAGTGCCGCCGTCACCGCTTCGTCGCACGTCTCCGGCTCGGGCGTTCCCACGTTGTCGCACCACGAGCTCTCGCCGCCGCCGATCGCATTCACGACAAAGCGATGCACGAACGTGAACCGGCGTTCCCAGCTTCTGGTCGCCGCCGTCCCGAGCTCGTCTTCGACGAGTGACCGACCGAGCCGAGAGAACCAGGCGCCGAAAATCGCCGGCTCTGCACGGTCGCCGCGCGCGTCGAAGTTCCAATGCGTCAGCAGGTCAACAGCCTGCCGATCGGCGGTACCGGTCGGGCGCACCCGGCGCAGGAGGAGCGGCAGGAGCGACTGCGCATGCAGCGACAAGGTGTCGGCCTGGATGTCGCGAAATGCATCAGGCGTCAACGGTCGATTCTGCGCCAGCAGATCCGTGATGCGCTGCGCTCGAAACGGCTGGTGAAATTCGAGCGAGAGAAAGCGCGGGTAGTCGGCCGGCATTGGCCGGTGGTTGGCGGTGACAATGGCGTGCGACGGCGGATCGTAGGCGTGAGGCAGTTCTTCGAACGGGATCCATCCTGTCCACTCCATCTCGCCGGTCCAGCCTTCGGCGGGCACCGATCCGTCGCCGCGTGCGCGAATCGGCACGCGGCCCGGCGCGTAGTAGCCGATGTGCCCTTCGGTATCCGCATACACGAAGTTCTGCGAGGGAACGACAAAGTCTTCGATCGCCGCCGTGAACTCGGTCCAGTTCTTCGCCGCGTTGAGCCGCAGAAACGCCGTCACCGTCTGGTCCTCCTCGTCGAGCGCCGTCCAGCGGAACGCCAGCGGCTCGAGCGGCGCCGCCCTGGGGCCGCCGCCGGCTTCGGCGTTGTTCGCGTTGATGGCGTCGGACACGAGCGGGCCGTGCCTCGTGATCCGGACGGTCACCTCGACGGGCGGCCGGCCACTGACGCCGATCGTCTCGGTGACGAAGCGCATCGGCTCGAATGCGCCTCTGAATTCGGCGCTGGTCCCCGACGGATCGAGGCGCTCGCGGTACAGATCCTGGACGTCGGCAAACAGGTTGGTCTCGCCCCAGGCGATGTAGCGATTCCGGCCGATGGCCACGGCCGGCGTGCCCGGCAGCGTGCCGCCGATGATGTCGAAATCGCCGGCCGACAGGTGCGCGAGATACCAGAGCGATGGCACTTGGGTGCCGAGGTGTGGATCGTTGGCGAGCAGGGGTTTGCCGCTGGCTGTCAGGGTGCCGTCGACGACCCAGTTGTTGGAGCCGAGACCTTCGGCGGCCGCGCCACCGCGAAGCAGATCGTGGACCAGCGGGTTCCCGGCCCCTGGCAGCCCGTGGTGAATGTCTGGCGTCGCACCGAGACGGGCGAGGCGCCTCGTTGGCACGGCGCGACGACCGAGAATATCGGGAATATTCGAGGGAGGAGCAACGCAACCAGCGAGGATGCATCGCCCGTCGAATGCAGCCAGACGTTCACCACGGGCTGCAAGGCCGGCGGCGAAACTGGCGGCCCAAGAGCTGTCGCGCGGGGCCTCGGCCCCGCCCGCGGCCCATTTGTAGGGCGGGTCTTTGGACCCGCCTTTGTTGGCGGGACTAAAGTCCCGCACTACAGACTCTGTGTTGGCGGGACTAAAATCCCGCACTACAGACTCTGTGTTGGCGGGACTAAAGTCCCGCCCTACATCGGTCGGCGCCATACCGCCGAGAATGCTCAAACCATTCGGCGGATACGGCGGAAGCAGCTCTTCCATCCGTGCCGGTCCGACGAGCGCGACCAGATCGTGGCGCACGAGCTCCATCGCGTAGTTCGCGCTGAGGTCCCACGCCATCATCTTCGACCAGACCAGCACGTCGGGCCCGGTCCACGGTCCGGGCTCGAACCGTAGCAGCGAGAATTCCGGAGGCAGCGCGCTGCCGCGGTGCGACGTCAGGAACACGTTCACACCGGCGACATAGGCGTCGATGGCCTCGCGCGCATCGGCCGGCAGGCGCTCCCACGCCGAGCGCGCCGCGCGGCCGAAGCCGACGGTCCGCAGAAACCGGTCTTGCGGGATCGTGGCCGCGCCGAAAATCTCGGACAACCGGCCGAAGCCAATCCGGCGCTGAAACTCCATCTGCCACAGACGGTCCTGGGCGTGAACGTAGCCAAGGCCGTAGAAGGCGTCGAGCCGAGAGGCGGCGAAAATATGGGGAACGGCGTCGGCGTCGCGGATGATCTCGACCGGCGCGCCGATACCGGCGACGCCGATCGTCCCGTTCGTCACCGGGAGGGATCGGCGCGCGTAGCGATACACGCCGAAGGCCAGCGCTGATACGATGACGACGAGAACGGCGACCACTGTGACGAGTCTTCTCAAGCCCACCCTCGATCGGCTGTACGGGGAGTTCAATTACCCAGATTCTGCCATCGATCCGATTCAGATCGTCAGGCGATTCGAGCGCGGCGACGACCGCGAGGTCGTCGGCTTCTGCGCGTCGGCGCTGGCGTTCGGCCGCGTCGCCAGCGTGTTGCAGTCGGTCGAGCGCGTCGTCGGCATGATGGGCGGCCGACCGGCGGCGTACGTACGGTCGTTCGATCCTCGCAGGGACGGAGCGGCGTTCGGCGATTTCGTGCACCGTTGGACCCGCGGCCGGGATGTCGTGGCGCTCATCTGGCTCATGAAGCAGATGCTGGACCGTTCCGGGTCGATCGAAGGGTTCTTCGCGGACGGCTACCGCGCCGCGGCCGCGGACGTCGGGCCCGCGATCGACAGTTTCTCCTCGCGCGCGCTCGCGCTGGATCTTCGCGCGGTCTACGGGCGGGCCGGGCTCGCCAGGGGGCGAACACGCGGCGTCGGCTTCTTCTTTCCGCGGTCGTCGTCCGGGAGCGCGTGCAAGCGGCTCAACCTGTTTCTGCGGTGGATGGTTCGCCGCGACGCGCTGGATCTCGGTGTCTGGTCACGCGTGTCCACCGCTTCGCTGGTCGTGCCGCTCGACACGCACGTGATTCGTGTTGGACGGTGCCTGCGGCTCACGCGCTACGCGAGCCCTGGCTGGGCAATGGCCCGCGACATCACCGAGTCGCTTCGCCGACTCGACCCGGTGGACCCCGTGAAGTACGACTTCGCGCTCTGCCACCTGGGCATGATGAGCGCGTGCGGCTTCAATCGCGCGCAGAAAGACTCGCAGTGTCCGCTGCGTGGGGTCTGCCGGCCACGCGCGCGTACACGGCGGCGGTCTCGGCGACCATCCGCTCGACGGTGAAGCGTTCGCGAACGCGCGCCAGCCCGGCCGCGCCCATCCGCGCGCGAAGCGCCGCGTCGTTCAACAGCCGCACGATGGCCCCCGCCATCGCCGCGTGGTCGCGAGGCGGCACGAGCAGGCCGGTTTCGCCGTCGGCGACCACCTCGGGAATGCCGCCGGCGGTCGTGGCCACGATCGGCCGCGAGCAGGCCATGGCGTCGAGGAGCGACGTGCCGAGTCCCTCGGTGACGGAGCTCATCGCGAAGACGTCGAACCCCTTCAGGCAGCCCATCACGTCGGTGCGAAAGCCGGGCAGCAGCACGTGCTTCTCGAGGTGGTAATCGCGAACCTGGCGTTCGAGCTGCTCCCTGAGCTCGCCTTCGCCCAGGATCACGAAGCGCGCGTCGGGGATCTCCCGCACGACCAGGTGCGCGGCTTCAATTAGGTGGCGCTGCCCTTTGTGCGGCACGAGCGCGGCCACGTTGCCGACAACGGGCGCGTGGTGCGGCAGCCAGAACGCCTCGTGCACGCTGACCGGCGCCACGGAGGCGACGCGTTCGACGTCGATGCCTTCGTGAACCGTGATCGCGCGCTCGCCGGGCACGCCGTCGACGAGGAGGATGCGCCGGATGGCCTCGGACGCGGCGATGAAGCAGTCGACCTGCCGGTGTTTCCAGCGCGACAGCGAATTGCCTTTCAGGTGGAAGTCCACACGCCGCGACGCCACGAGCGCCGGAGCGCGTCCGCGCCCGATCGACGAGGCGCCGAGCGAGAGGGCCAGCGAGGCCATCGCCAGGCCGTGCGGATCGTGCGCGTGCACGACGTCGAGATCGAGGCGCTTCAAGACGCGCGAGAGACGCCAGGCAGCCGACAGGTCCATCTCGTTGCGCGGGGCAAGAGGGATGAGATCCAGCCCTTCTTCCGCGCGCCTGCGCAGCTCGCCGTCGGGGTGCGCGACGAGCGCCGCGCGCTGCCCGATCTCGCGCAGGCCCAACACGGTGAGCAGCACCTGGTTCTGCCCGCCGCGCCACGTTTGGGCGGTGTCGATGTGCAGCGAAAACATCTACGTTCTACGTGCGTCGTTCGATGTGCGACGTGCGTCGTGCGACGTTCCGGGTGCTCTGCTCCGGCATCTGCCGCAGCTCCCAGAGTTTGGCGAACTTCAGGAACACGTAATACGCGTTGAGACTGGACACGATGAATCCGGGCACGCCGTCCTTGAAGCCGCCGTGCACGATGTAGTTGCGCACGAACGCCAGGGGCGGATGGCCGGCCAGCTGCAGAAGTCCGGCGCGCCGTCCCTGCTCGTGCATCTGGCGCGCCGCGTACGTCGTGTACCGATCGATCGTCTCGAGATGATCCGAGACGTCGCGGTACGGAAAGTGCCGCAGTTCGCCGGCCAGGTCGCCGATCGCGCCGTGTACGGCGACCGATTCGTGGACGTACTGGCCCGCCCACTGTGCCGATCGTCGATCGTAGAGCCGCGTGTGACGGTCGGGATACCAGTCGGTCGTCCGAATCCACCGGCCGAGGTAGAAGGTCGCGCGCGGCATCCGGAACGCCGGGAGGGCGGGTGGGCCCGCCAGCGTCGATTGGATCTCGTCGGCCAGTTCCGGTGTGACGCGCTCGTCGGCATCGAGCGACAGAATCCAATCGTGACTCGCCAGCGTGGCCGCACGGTTTTTCTGCGCGACGTACCCCGGCCAAGTCTGCGTGTAGACGCGCTCGGTGAACCGCCGAGCGATCGCGACCGTCTCGTCCGTACTCTCCGAATCGACAACGACGATCTCGTCGGCCCACCGGACCGATTGAAGCGCGGCCTCGAGGTTCGAGGCTTCGTTCTTGGTGATGACGGTGACCGTCAGGCGCGGCACACGGGGAGTGTACTTGAATCGGGTAATCGGGTAATTGGGAACGGGTCATTGAGTAGTGGGGAACGAGCAAGTGGGGAAATCGGGCAATCGAATGGGGAATTGGCTGGGTCGATCGGGCAATCGGGAATGGCGACGACCCGATGACGCGATGATCCAACTCACGAGGGGCTCCGCCCCACACCCCGGCTCGGTCGCTTGCGGGGGCCCCTGCGCCCCGCGCCGCTCCCTCGCAGGCGCGCTGTACGCGCCTCATCGATTCAGCGGAGCGGAGCTTCCTGTACCGCCTCGAGGTCGACGAGCGACTTGTTGAAGTCGGCGACGGCGCGGACGTAGTTCGACAGCGCCTGCGAGAGGTCGCGCTGCGCCTGGAACACGAAGAAACTGGACTCGATGCCGGCGGCGAACTTCTTCTCCGCGGCCTCCAGGCGGCGGACGGCCAGCTCGCGCGCCACGCGCGTGGTGTCGACGCGCTTCTGGTTGGTCTGCACCTGCCTCGCGACGTCGCGCACCTGGGTCGCGATCTGGAGCTCGAGGTTTCTCAGCTGCGTCTGGGCCTGCTCGTACTGGAGTCGTGCGCGCGCGAGGCTGGTTTCGGCCGTGCTGGCGCCAATCGGATACGACACCGTGACGCCGAGCGTCCACACCGGAAACGTGCTGGTCAAGACGTCGCCGAGCACCGACCCGTAGCTTCGGTTCGCGATGACCGAGCGCTGAATGCTCCCAACGTTGAGCGAGGTCACCGGGCTCAACTGGAGCCCACCGACGGCAGACGAGCTGTACGTGAAGCTCGCGTTCACGTCGGGCATCGTCTGGTTCCTGAAGTACTCGATGCTGATGTCTTCGCGCTCGAGATTGCTCCGCGCCGTCCTGACGTCCAGGCGGTTGTCGACGGCGCGTCTCACGGCGGCTTGCACATCGACCGCCTGCGCCTGGAACGCGGGCTCCTCGCTCGGCTCCAGCCGGATGCTCCAGTAATCGGGGGAGTCGGGCGCCATGATGAGGGCACGCAGGCTGTCTTCCGCGCGCTCGATTGACGCCTGGGCGACGATCACCGCTTCCTCGTTTCTCGCCACCTCCGACTGCGCTTCGATGATATCGATGGGCGCCATCGTGCCGATCTGCACGCGCTTCTCGTTGTCGCCCAGCACGCGCCTGGACAAATCGAGCGATTGCTGCGCAGCGTTCAGGCTCGCAATCTGATATGCCAGCTCCCAGTACGCGTTCTTCACGTTGCGCGTCGTGGCCGCGATCGCCGACTGCAGCTGCAGATCCGCCGTGTCGCGATCTTTTCGGCTGGTCGCGAACTGCTGGCGCGCGTTGTCGATCTTGAAGTTGCGCAGGAGCGGCTGCGTGATGTTCAGCGAGAGCGTCGAGGCGAGCTGCGGATCGTAGTTGTTGAACAGGTTGGTCGACGAGGCGCGGAAGCTGTTCCAGCCCAACGTGTAGTTCGCTCCGGTGGGGAGCACCTGGCTGACGCCGAACTGCGTCGAGAAGCGCGAGTCGGTGACCCGCGTCAGGCCGCCGGAAAACGCGTTGTTCGGCTGGTTGGTCGTCGAGTTGTTGCTGAGGGTCGAAGACACCGTCGGCGCCCAGAGGCTGCGCGCCTGGGCGACGGCCAGGTCCTGGATGCGCGGGTTCATCCGCTCGATCTGGATCCCGAGGTTCTGTTCGAGTGCCAGCTTCACGGCCTCGTCCATCGAGATCCGGCGCACAACGGCCGCCGGCTGTGCCGCCGCGGCCGAGGCTGCGGCTCGGGCGAGCGGTGCCCCTGATTGCGCAAGAACGGACCCTGACGGCCAGGCGACGAGCGCGGCGGTCAGAATCAGGAACGCTCGGTGTAAGGCGTGACGCATCGCAGACTACTCCGTAGGATGAAGAGGCTCAGGGCTTTAGACGGGACGCGGCGGGCTTCGGTTCGATCTTCCTCAAATTGTATACTACGGTGACCAACCCGCATTCGCCGGGACTTTCACCACGGTCTAGGCTATGACCCGCGACCAACTCCTCGATCTGTTCCGGCGCTCGGGCGCGCTGCTCGACGGGCACTTCCGGCTCTCGTCCGGCCTGCACAGCACCGGCTACTTGCAATGCGCGCTCGTGCTGTCGCGCCCGGAGGATGCCGAAGTGATTGGCCGGGCCCTCGGCTCACGCGTCCGCGCGCTCGGCGCCACCGTGGTGCTGTCTCCCGCGCTCGGCGGCGTCGTCATTGGCCACGAAGTGGGCCGTGCGCTCGGCGTCCGCGCCCTGTTCGCCGAGCGGCAGGACGGCGCGCTGACGCTCCGCCGCGGGTTCACGCTGGCGCCTGGCGATCGCGTGCTCGTGGTCGAGGACGTGCTCACGACCGGCGGCTCCACGCGCGAGACCATGCAGGTGGCGCGGGCATCCGGCGCGCGTGTGGTTGGTGTCGCGTCAATCGTCGATCGGGGCGGCGGCGTCGTGCGCTTCGACGTCCCGTTCGAATCGCTCGTCGCCGTGGATCTGCCCACCTATCAGCCCGACGAGTGCCCGCTCTGCGCGAAGGGACTTCCGGCGGTGAAGCCGGGCTCCCGGGCGGCCACGGAATGAGATCTAACTGGCTTCCTTCCTTTCTGCACTTCTGCAATTCCGCAATTCTGCAATTCCGTCAATGCCAGCTTTCAAGCTGACCATCGCGTACGACGGCGCCGGCTTCGTCGGCTGGCAGCGCCAGGCGAGCGGTGATTCCATTCAGGGACTGCTCGAAGATGCCCTGGCGCTGCTCGACGGCCGCGAGGTCGCGGTCGTCGGCGCCGGCCGCACCGACGCCGGCGTGCACGCCATCGGACAAGTGGCCAGTGTCACGCTCGAACGAGACATCGACGCGCCGACGGTCGTGCGCGCCGTCAACGCGCGTCTCCCTCCGACTATTCGCGTTACTGACGCCGAGGCGGTGCCAGCGGCGTTTCACGCACGTTTCGACCCGACGTCGAAAACGTACCGCTATCGCATCTGGAACGCCGAAGTGATGAGCCCGTTCGAGCGCGCGTACGCGTGGCACGTGCCGGCGCCGACGCTGGACGAGCGCGCCATGGACGAAGCCGCGCGTGTGCTGGAGGGGCGCCACGACTTTGCGGCATTTCAAGCCGCCGGCGCCGACACCACTGGAACCGAGCGCACCATACGCAGCTCGCGCATCACACGGATCGCCAGCCTGATCACCTACGAGATCGGAGGCGATGGTTTTCTGCGACACATGGTGCGGACCATCGTCGGCACGCTCGTCGACGTCGGGCGGGGCCGCGTGGCGCCTTCCGTGATGGCGGACGTGCTCGCGTCGAGGGACCGTGCGCTCGCGGGTCGGACCGCGCCGCCCGAAGGGTTGTTCCTGGTCCGCGTCGATTACGATTACAATTGACGTTTGGCGCGCAGAAACCCGCATGTCGCTTGAGCAGCTGCTGACGTCGATTCCGCAGGGGTCGCCCGACGAAGCGCTGGCCCGCCAGGTGAACTTCGAGCAGCTGCCCGCGCACGTCGCCATCATCATGGACGGCAACGGGCGATGGGCGGCGCAGCGGCACCTGCCGCGCGTCGAAGGCCACCGCGCCGGCATCGATTCCGTGCGCGACGTCGTCGAGACATCAGCCCGGCTGGGCATCGACGTCCTCACCTTGTACGCGTTCTCGATCGAGAACTGGAAACGCCCGCCGGCCGAGGTCAACACGCTGATGTTGCTCCTCAAGCGGTACATCAGGCTCGAGCTCGACGCGATCCACGGAAACAACATCAAGTTCAGGGTCATCGGGCGTTCCGAGGAGCTCGCGCCCGACGTGCAGGACGAGCTCGAGGTCGGGATCCGCCACACGGCCGAGAACACCGGCATGCTCTTCAACATCGCGCTCAACTACGGCGGGCGGGCCGAAATCGTGGACGCCGCGCGGCGCGCCATCGCGTCGGGCATCGCGCCCGAGGCCCTCGACGAGCGCCGGTTCAGCGACCTGCTCTACACGGCCGGACAGCCCGATCCCGACTTGCTCATCCGCACGAGCGGGGAGATGCGGGTCAGCAACTTCCTGTTGTGGCAGATTGCGTATTCGGAAATCTGGGTCACCGAACGGCTGTGGCCCGATTTTCGACGGCGGGACCTGCTCGAAGCCGTCCTGGCCTATCAGAAGCGTGACCGGCGGTACGGCGGGATCAAGCCGTCGCGCGTCGTGGCCGGCGCGAAGTGACCCGCGTACTGAGCGGCGCCGTTCTGATCGCGCTGGTCGTCGGCAGCGTCTGGTTCGCCCCAGCCGTGGTGGTGCTGGCGCTCGCCGTCGTCGCGCTGTCGATCGGCGCCTGGGAGATCGTGAACCTCGCGCGCGCCAGCGGTCTCAACGTGCCGCTGTGGCTGCCGTTGACCGGCGCGCTGACGACGCTCGCCGCCTTCGCGTGGTCCCCCTTACCCCTCGGCGGCCTGGCTCAGGCCGCACCTCTGGGCACCGTCCTGATGGCGCAGATGGTGGCGACGCTCGGCGCGAGCATGGCTGCGTGGGCGCCTGGCGGCCGCGACGCGCTCGCCACAGCCGCGGCCTCGCTCCTTCCGTCGTGGTACCTCGCGCTTCCGTTGGGCGCGCTGGTGTCGATTCGGACTATGGAGGGCCCCGCCGCGCTGCTCTTACTGCTGCTCACCGTCATGATCAGCGACACCGCGCAGTACTACACAGGGCGGCTGGCGGGCCGCCGGCCGCTCGCGCCGGCGATCAGCCCGAAGAAGACCATGGAAGGCGCCGCCGGCGGTGTCGTCTTCGGAACGCTCGCCTTCGCGCTGGTCGGCGCCTGGTGGCTCCCGCGCCTGCCCGTGGCATTTCGCGTGCTCGTCGGGCTGACGATTGTGCTGGCGGGCATTGTCGGCGATCTGTTCGAATCGATGTTGAAGCGCAGCGCTGGCGTGAAAGACAGCTCGACGATCATTCCCGGACACGGCGGGATGCTCGATCGCATGGATGCGCTGCTGTTCGCCGGCCCGGTGTATTACGTCGTGCTGCAATACTGGTAGCTCTCAGCTCTCAGAGCCACACGCTCTCAGCTTTCGGCTTTCAGCTCACGGTCGGCCCGAACGCGCGGCTGAGAACCGACTGCGAATGCGGAAGGCTGATAGCTGATGGCTGAGAGCTGACGGCGGATAGCTGATCGAATGAAACGAATCGCGATCCTCGGCTCCACCGGCTCGATCGGGCAGAGCGCGCTTGCCGTCGTCGACGCGCACCCGAATCGGCTCGAGATCGTGGGCCTCGCGGCCGGCGAAAACGCCGAGCGGCTCGCCGAACAGATTGCGCGGTATCGTCCCCGCCTTGCGGCCATGGCCACCGGCGCGGCGATCGATCGATTGAAGGGTCTCGCTCCGATCGCGGGCGTCGAGGTCGCGGGGGCCGGCACCGAAGGGCTCGTCAGGGTGGCGTCGCATCCCGACGTCGACCTCGTGCTGTGCGCTTCGTCCGGTACCGACGGCCTCGAAGCGGTGCTGGCGGCAATCGATTGCGGCAAGACCGTGGCCCTTGCCAACAAGGAAGTGCTGGTCATGGCGGGCGGGATTGTCACCGAGGCCGCGCGGCGCCGCGGCGTGGCCATCCTGCCCGTGGACAGCGAGCACAACGCGATTCACCAGTGCCTGCACGGGCGCGACCCGTCGGAGCTCAAGCGCATCGTGCTGACGGCCTCGGGCGGACCGTTTCGCGGACGGCCGGCGTCCGCATTATCAGACGTGTCCGCGGCCGACGCGCTCCAACATCCGACTTGGCGGATGGGCCGCAAGATCACGATCGACTCGGCGACCCTCATGAACAAGGGTCTCGAGGTGATCGAAGCCCACTGGCTGTTTGGCGTCGGCGCCGCCCAGATCGACGTGGTGATTCATCCCCAGTCGGTCGTGCACTCGATGGTCGAGCTGATCGATGGCTCGATCATCGCCCAACTGGGCGTGACCGACATGCGGCTGCCGATCCAGTACGCGTTCTCGTATCCCGAGCGCTGGCAGGCGACGCTGCCGTCGCTGGATCTTGCGCACGCGGGCCGGCTCGAATTCGACGTGCCCGACACCGAGGCGTTTCCGTGTCTCCGGCTCGCGTACCGCGCCCTCGAAGTCGAGCGCAGCCTGCCGGTGGTCCTGAACGCCGCCAACGAAGTGGCGGTCGCCCGTTTCCTCGAGGGTCGTCTCGGGTTCCCGGCGATCGCGCAGGTGATCGAGCAGACCCTGGACGCGCACCAGGTGGTGGACGTCTCCACGTTGTCCTCGGTCCGGGCCGTGGACCGCTGGGCCCGCGAGCATGCGCTGGAAATGGCCCGCGGGGTAGAATTGAAGGTCTGAGGTTGCTTCGGTGATCACGATCCTGTCGTTCATCTTCGTGCTCGGTGTGCTGGTGTTCGTGCACGAGCTCGGGCACTTTCTCGCCGCCAAACGCGTCGGCATTCGCGTGTTGAAATTCCAGCTGGGGTTCAATCCGACGATCGCCAGGTACAAGTGGGGCGAAACCGAGTACAGCATCGGGGCGCTGCCGCTCGGCGGCTACGTGAAGATGGCCGGCGAGAACGCCGAGGAGGCCGCGGCGGATCGCGCCACACCAGACGTCAAGCCGCCGTCGTGGGATCCGGGCGAGTTCATGTCGAAGACGAAGTGGCAGCGCTTCCAGGTGCTCATCGCGGGGCCTGCCATGAACCTTCTCCTGGCCGTCGTCGTCCTGGCGGTGGTTTTGTACCGTGGCGCCGAGATTCCGGCTTACGAAGACCAGCCGCCCGTTGTCGGCGCCGTCGCGGCCGGATCCCCCGCGGCAAACGCGGGCATCGCGCCCGGCGACCGCCTCGTGTCGGTGGCGGGCCGCCCCGTCGATACCTGGAAGGATTTTCTGATTGCCGTCGGCACGCGCCCAAATCGCGAGATCGCGATCGAGTTCGTCCACGAGGGTGCGCAGACGGTCCGCCAGATCACGCCGTTGGCCGCGCCGGACAGCCGTTTCGAGATCGGGGAAATCGGCGTCTATCCCGACGTGCACCCGCGCGTGCCCAGCGTCAACCCGGACGCGCCAGGGGGCCGCGCCGGCATCAGGCCGGGGGACGTGGTCCTCGCCGCCAACGGCGATCCGATCACGTTTCGTTGGCAGCTGATGGAGGCGATCGCCAAGTATCCCGAGACCGCGTTTACGATGACCGTCCTGCGCGACGGACAGACGGTCGATCTTCATCCGATGCCGGAGCGATGCGCCGGCAAGCCGGGATGCCCGCCATCAGGGGTGTGGCTCGGGATTCAGATCGCCGAAGCCACCAGGAGCGTGAAGCCGGGGGCCTTCGAGGCGATCGGCATGAGCGTGCAGCAGAACGTCGAAACCGCTGGCCTGATCTTTCAGACGCTTTGGGGCCTGATGACGCGCGAGACCTCGCCCAAGCAGCTGCTGGGTCCCGTCGGGATCGCGCAGCTCTCGGGAGAATACGCCTCGATCGGCTTGATCGCGCTGCTCGGGTTGATGGCCAACCTGAGCCTCAACCTCGGCCTCGTCAACCTGCTGCCGATTCCCGTGCTCGACGGGGGCCACATCTTCATCATGGCGCTCGAGGGCGTGGCGCGCCGCGACTTCAGCATCCGCGTGAAGGAGAAGATGCTGCTCGCCGGCTTCGTCGTGCTGATGATGCTGATGGTCACGGTGATCTACAACGATCTCACCCGCATCGCCTGGATAGAACGATTGATGCCGTGGCGATAGCTCTAACTTCTGACTTCTAACTTCTGATTTCCCGCATTGCCTCCCTCGCGGCGGCGATTGTGCTGTCCACATCCTTCACCGTGTGCGCCGCCGACAGGAACCACGCCTCGAATTGCGAAGGGGGCGGGTAGACGCCGCGCGCCAGCATTGCCCGAAAGAACCGCGCGTACTGCTCCGTGTTCGCGCTGGTGGCCGACAGGTAGTCGCGCACCGGCCGATCAGTGAAGAAGGGCGTCAGGATCGATCCAAGCGCGTTGACCTGCAGCGCCACGCGGGCCTCGCGCGCGGCGCCCGCTAGACCAGCGGCCAACCGGGAGCCGAGCGCCGCCAACGTGCCGTAGAGCTTCGGCGTCAGGTGGTCGAGACACCAGATGCCGGCCGTCATCGCGAGCGGATTCCCCGACAACGTGCCTGCCTGGTACACCGGACCCGCCGGAGACACGAGATCCATCAAGTCGGCACGGCCGCCATACGCCCCGACTGGCAGGCCGCCCCCGATGATCTTGCCGAGACACGTCATATCGGGCTTCACGCCGGCCAGCGCCTGAGCGCCTCCAGGCGACGCACGGAAGCCCGAGATCACTTCGTCGAAGATCAACAGGGCGCCGTTCGCGTCGCACACCTGGCGTAGCGCGCGCAGAAAACCGTCGGCCGGCGGCACGACGCCCATGTTCCCCGCAATCGGCTCGACGATGAGGGCGGCAACCTCGCGGCGGTTCGCGTCAAACGCCCGGTGAACCGAGGCGATGTCGTTGTAGCTGGCGAGCAGCGTGTCCTGCGCCGCGCCGCTCGTGACGCCCGGGCTGGTGGGCACTCCGAGCGTGAGCGCGCCGGAGCCCGCTTGGACGAGAAACGCGTCCGCGTGTCCGTGATAACAGCCGGCGAACTTGATGATCTTCTCGCGCGTGGTCGCGGCCCGCGCCACGCGCACGGCGCTCATCGTCGCTTCCGTGCCCGAACTGACGAACCGCACGCGCTCGATGGAGGGCACGCGCCGCCGGACGCGCTCGCCGAGCTCGACTTCGAGCGGACTCGGCGCTCCGTAGCTGGTGCCGAGGCGCGCTGCAGCCGCGAGCGCCTTCACCAGGCCGCGCGGGGCATGCCCGTGGATGAGCGGTCCCCACGACATCACGTAGTCGATGTAGCGGTTGCCGTCGACGTCTTCGAGTCGAGCGCCCTCGGCGCGGCGGATGAAGAGCGGCGTGGCGCCGACCGCCTTGAAGGCCCGAACAGGGCTGTCGACGCCGCCGGGCAGGATCTGTTGAGCCCGGGCGAACCAACGCCGGGAACGGGATGTCGTCATCGCGGCACAAACCCTGGAGGAGAAGTCATCTCATACATGCGATTGGCCACGAAAACACGAAAACACCACCCCCCCCAAGCATTCTTTTCGTGCTTTTGTGCTTTCGTGGCGCCAGGCGTTTGTGGGATAACTTCGAGTCTTCTTCGTGTCTTCGTGCCTTCGTGGCCTTGTAATTTGAACAGGCGCGGCTTTATGCCAGAGCTCGCGCGGCCTCGCGCGCGTAGTAGGTGATGATGATGTCGGCGCCGGCGCGTCGAATGCCCGTCAGCGTTTCGAGCATCGCCCGCCGCTCGTCGATCCAGCCGTTCCGCGCCGCCGCCTTCAGCATCGCGTACTCGCCGCTCACGTGATAGGCGGCCGTCGGATAGCCGAACGTGTCCTTCACCCGCGCAATCACATCCAGGTAGGGCACCGCCGGCTTGATCATCACGATATCGGCGCCTTCCTCGATGTCCTGTTCGACCTCGCGGAGCGCCTCGCGTGCGTTGGCCGGGTCCATCTGATGCGACCGCCGATCCCCGAACTTCGGCGCCGACGCCGCCGCGTCGCGAAACGGCCCGTAGAACGCGGAGCAGTACTTCGCCGCATACGACATGATGGCCGCGTTTTCGAAGCCGCGCTCGTCGAGCGCGTGCCGAATGGCCCCCACTCGGCCGTCCATCATGTCGGACGGCGCCACGATGTCGGCGCCCGCCGCGGCGTGCGACACGGCGGCCCGCACGAGCTCGTCGACCGTCGCGTCGTTGAGGATCTCCTCGCCGGCCACGATCCCGCAATGGCCGTGGTCGGTGTACTCGCACAGACACACATCGGTGACGACCAGCGTGCTCGGCGATGCTCGTTTGATGGCACGGACCGCCGACTGCACCGGGGCGTCGGCGTCGTGCGCCGCCGACCCCGACGCGTCCTTGCGATCCGGCAGGCCGAAGAGCAGCACGCTGTTCACGCCGTCGGCCCGGGCGCCCGCAACTTCGTTCACCGCCTCGTCCACTGACAAGTTGAACACACCCGGCATCGACGGCACCTCGCGGCGGACGCCCTCGCCTTCACAGACGAACAGCGGCAGCACCAGCATGTCCGGCGACAGCCTCGTCTCGCGCACGAGCGCCCGCATGGTGGCGGACGTACGGAGCCGCCGAAGGCGGCGCGTCAGCTTCAGCGTGGTTGCCGCGCGGGTCGGTGTCATGAGTAGTACTCCACGATGGCATCAACGAGCGCCGGAATCGTGAACTTCGACGGGACGATCGCGCTCGTGATGTTGTACTGCGCGGCGGCTTCGGCTGTGACCGGCCCTATCGACGCGACGACAACGGTCCCCAGGAGGTCGGCTGCGGGCTCGGCGCCGAGCAGCTTGACGAAGCTGCGCACGGCCGACGCGCTGGTGAACGTGACCACGTCGATTCGACGCTCGAGCAGCATGCGATAGATGTCCGGCTCGCCCTCGCGGTCGCCGTCGGCCTCTATCGTACGGTAGGCGACCGCCTCGATCACCTCCGCACCGAGTTTCCGGAGCTCGTTGGCGACCACGTCGCGACCGATGTCGGCGTGCGGCAAGAATATCTTCAGGCCGCGGACGTCGCCCGACTGGGCGAGCGCGTGCGCCAGCGCGTCGGCGCGGTACTCATGGGGCACGAGGTCGACCTTCAGGCCATGCCGCGCGAGATGCTCTCCAGTGGCCGGGCCCACGGCGCACAGCTTGACCGAGCCGAGCGCCCGAACATCGCGCGACGAGGCGAGCAACCGCCCCATCAAGGCATCCACCGCGTTGCCGCTCGTAAACACGATCCAATTGAACCGCTCGATGGTCGCGCATGCCTGGTCGAGCGGCCCGTAGTCGTCGGGCGGCTCGATCCGGACGAGCGGTGCTTCGATGGCCTGGGCGCCCAGCGATTCGAGCAGGTCCACGAACTCGGCCGCGTACTCGCGTGGCCGCGTGACGAGAATGCGCTTGCCGAACAGCGGGCGCACGTCGAACCATCGCAGATGTTCGCGCAGCGCCGCGACGCGGCCGACAACGAGAATGGCGGCGCGCCGGTCGCTCGATAGCCGAACGCGACCCGCGATGTCGCCGAGCGATCCCATCGTCGTCTCTTGCGTGGCCAGCGTTCCGTTGTAGATGAGCGCGGCCGAATCTTCTTCCGGCCGGCCGTGCGACAGGAGCGCGTCCAGCATGTGCGGCAGCTGCTCAGGGCCCGCATAGCAGACGATCGTGCCGTCCAGCCGTGCCAGGCTCGTCCAGTCAATTGCCGCGCGCGTCCGTCTCTCGTCTTCATGCCCCCGAATGAAGGTCAGCGTGTCGCCGCCTCCCGGGTACGTCAGGGGCACCCCGGCGTAGCTGGCGGCGCCGAGACCGGCCGGAATGCCAGGGATGACTTCGAACCGCACGCCCTGCTCGTGCAGGAACAACGCCTCGGACCCGCCGCGGTCGAACACGAACGGATCGCCCCACTTGAGGCGCGCCACGATCTTGCCCTCGCGCGCCTTCTCCGCCAGCAGGTAACAAATCGCTTCCTGTTCGAGCGCCTGCGGCGCGGCGACGCCCACATCGATCTGCTCGGCGTCCGGCCGCGCGTGGCGGAGCAGGCGAGGGTTGACGAGATGGTCGTACAGCACGACGTCGGCGGCGGCCAGACACTTCAAGCCCCGCACGGTGATGAGGCCCGGGTCGCCCGGGCCGGCGCCGATCAGATAGACGATGCTACGCATCTGATAGTCGTTAGTCGTTAGTCGCCCATCGCGCACTCCGCCAGAATCCTATCCGCGCCCTGCGCGATGAGCTCGCGCGCGACGCGGCCGCCGAGCGCTTCGGCCTCTCGCACCGCGGCGCGGCCCGACGCACGGATCGACGCGCTGCCGTCGGGTGCCGCCACGACCGCCATGAGCTCGATCGTCTCACGATCCAGCGGCGATGCGAACGCACCGATCGGCGTCTGGCAGCCGCCGCCGAGCGCACTCACGAGGGCGCGCTCCGCGGTCAGGGCGGCCCCGGCCATCGTATCGGTGATCCCGCCCACCGCCTTCCGCACCGGCTCGTCGTCGGCCCGGATCTCGATCGCTACGATACCCTGTCCGGGCGCGGGTACACAGATCGACGGAGGAATCGCCAAGGAGACACGCCGTTCAAAGCCCAGCCGGCGTAAGCCGGCCGCCGCGAGCACGAGCGCGTGGTACTGTCCCTCGTCGAGCTTGCGTAGCCGCGTCTCCACATTGCCGCGCACGGGCGCGAACGTCGCGCCGGCAAAGACCTGCGCCAGCTGAGCGACCCGCCGCACGCTGCCAGTGCCGATTGAAGGCGCCGCTCCGAGCGCCGCCAACACGTCTTCGATGCGCTCGAACTGAGCCTTCTGCCCTTCGCCCTCTGCCCTGTGCCCTTCGCCCCCTGCCCTCTGCCCTTGGCCCTTTGCCCTCTGCGCTTCGCCCTCTGCCCCTATTGGCAACACCACCGCATCCCGGGGGTCATCCCGCAGCAGGACCCCGCCGACCAGAAGCCCTTCGGCCAGCGCCGCCGGCATGTCCTTGCTGCTGTGGACGGCGAGATCGATCTCGCCCCGTTGCAGCGCGTCCTCGATTTCCTTCACGAAGAGGCGTTTGCCCCCCACTTCCGAAAGCGGGGCGTCCTGGAGGCGGTCGCCGGATGTCTTGATGACAACGATGCGGCAGGGCAGCGCGCCCCCCGCGGCAAGGCGGGCGGCCACCTCGTTGGCTTGCCAGAGCGCCAGTTGGCTGCCGCGGGTGCCCAGGCGAAGCTCGCGGTCGCGATGCACGGGATCAGCGCCGGGTCGTCCGGTTGAACGATCCGTCGACAACTTTGGGACGCTCGGGCTCTACGTCCGCGGGGCCGGCCGGCCGCGGGTGGGCGCCGAGGCCGAACAGGTGGGTGAGGGCCTCGTGATAGGCGCCGACGATTTCCTGGTCGCCGACCGACTTGAGCTGCTCGGTGGGCGTCAGCAGCAGTTTCTCCACGATGAGGCGCGTGATGTCGTCGACGCGCTCACGGGCCTCCGCGGGAAGCGACGAGAGCTTGAGCAGCCGCTCGAGCTCCGCGTGCCTGACGGACTCGAAATGCTGGCGGAGGGCGACAATCGTCGGCACGGCGCCGCGCGAGCGCACCCACAGAGCGAATTTTTCGACTTCTTCGCCGACGATCGATTCGGCGTGCGCGACTTCGCCTGCGCGTCGTGCCAGATTTTCGCGCACCGTGGCTTGCAGGTCATCGATGTTGTAGAGGAACACTTGCTCGATCTCACCGGCGGCGGCCTCGACGTCACGCGGAACGGCGATGTCGATGATGAACAGCGGGCGGTTGCGCCGCGAACGCATCGTCGCCTCGATGCGGGCCTTGGTGAGAATCGGCGCCGCGGCGCCGGTGGCCGTGATCACGATGTCGCCCCCGCCGAGCGCGGCGTCCAGGTCGTCCCATGGCGCCGCCGACGCGCCGCCGATCGCCTCGGCCGTCCGTGCCGCGTGTGCCATCGAGCGGCTGACGATGGTCACGTGATGCGCGCCTTGCGCTTTCATGTGCCGGGCCGTCAGCTTGCCCATTTCGCCCGCGCCGACGACCACCACCGAGCGATCGGTCAGGTCGCCGAAGATCTTGCGTGCCAGAGAGACCGCCGCGAAACTAATCGACACGGCGCCCGACCCGAGTCCCGTCTCCGATCGAACGCGCTTACCGGCGCCAAACGACGCGTGAAACAGACGGTTCAACAGGGGACCTGATGTCTCGGCGGCCGCCGCGGCGCTGTGCGCGGCCTTGACCTGTCCGAGAATCTGCGGCTCGCCGACCACGAGCGAGTCGAGGCCTGCCGCCACGCGAAACAGATGCCGCGCCGCGTCGAGGTCGGCCAGCTCGTACAGGTGAGGCGCCACGAGGTCGACGCCCACGCCGTGGTACTCGGCCAGGAACCGCACGAGGTCCTGGCGCCCCGCGTCGCGTTCGTCGCACGCCGCGTACAGCTCGGCCCGGTTGCACGTGGACAGGACGACCGCTTCGCGGGCGGCATCTCGCGCGGCAAGCGCGCGGAGCGCGCCCTCAACGCCGCGCGTCTGAAAATCGAAGCGCTCGCGCAACTCTATGGGCGCGGTCCGATGGCTGACGCCAATCAGCAATAGGTGCATCGGTGAATACTGGATTTGAGGATTTGAGGAATTGAGGATTTGAGGAATTGAGGATTTGAGGAATTGAGGATTTGAGGGATTTCGCGAGATTCGAGGATTTGACCTGCATCCTCAGATTCTCAAATCCTCAAGTCCTCAAATCTCCCGACAAATCCTCAGATTCTCAAATCCTCAGATTCTCAAATCCTCAAATCCTCAAATCCTCAAATCCTCAAATTCCACTATCAGAAGTTGTGGCTCCTGGTGAGGAAGTAGCTGATGGGCACGAAGTTCAACAGGACGATCGCAAAACCGACGGCCGAAAGATACGCCGTCCGCCGTCCGCCCCACCCGATGCGCCGTGCCGCAAACACCTCGAAGGAGTACACGGCCCAGCACACGAGGGCGACAAAGATCTTGGGATCCTGCACTTGCATCGCCTGGACCCGCGGATCGGTCGTTGGCGCTTGGCTCGCCCACACCGCGCCCACCACGAGGCCGATCGTCAGGAAGACCCAGCCGACCACGATCGCGCGCTGATTCATCGAGTCGAGCACCTGCAGCGACGGCAGCCGTGCGTAGAAGAAGCCCAGATGCTTCGCTTTGATCTCCTTGAACAGCAGCACGTAGGTAATGCCGATCACGCACGCCAGCGCGAAGCTCGCGTACGCGAAGAGTAGCGACGAGACGTGGACCCCGAACAGGGGGCTCTCGAGCACCGCGGCGCGCTCCTCCACCCCTGGCTGGAGTGTCGGAATCGACTGCAACGCCACGATGAGCAGAAGGATCAACGCACCCATCGCGCGCTCATCGGTGGTCATCTCGGTGTACAAGTAGGCGAGGGCGAGCAGCCACACAAAGGTCGAGATGGCCGAGGTTGGGCTCGCAAACGGCACGTGCCCAAACTCCATCGTCTGCATGCCGATGAGGAAGGTGTGCGCGAACGCGCCAGCCACCAGCAGCGTCGTCGCCGCACGGCCCACGGCCGCATGCCGGACGGCAAAATGCCAGACGTAGGCGGCGAGCGCGGCAGCGTAGAGCGCGAGCGGCACGAAACGCATCATTACCGGCCCGTGGGGGTGGGGGCGAAATAGCCCTGTTTGGTGCGCGCCGTGAGACTGGGACGGGCGACGCGAACGACCAGGCGGCGCCACGCGCCGTCGCGCCTCGCGTTCTTCGAGGTGTAGCCGACCGTGTACTGGCTCGACAGCTCTTCGGAGATCTGGCCGTAGATGGCCGGAAGCTCTGCCATCTGCGACGGAAAGAACGCGCGCCCGCCCGTCTCTTGCGAGAGCTGCCGGAGCACGAACTCGGCTTCCTTGAACCCCCGGTTCGCCGCCCCCGAGTCGGGGTCGCGCAGTCCGATCGCGTACACGGCCGTCTCGGACCGCTTCGCCAGATCGAGCACTTCTTCGAACGGCAGCAGGCTCGATGTGTCCTCGCCGTCGGAGAGCACGACGATCGCCTGGCGCCGGATCTCGTCGGCCCGCGTGGCGACGACCTTCTTCAGATCCTTCAGCGCGATGTACACCGCGTTGTAGATCGACGTCGATCCGCCAGCCGACGTGCGCCGGATGGCCTGTCCGAGCAAATCGGCGTTGTTCGTGAAGGGCTGCAGGATGTTGACGCGGCTGTCGAAATCGACGATCTCGGCCAGGTCCTGCGGCCTCAGCCGTCTCGCGAAGCCGGCAGCGGCCTCCTGCGCCGTCTGCAGGCGCGATTCCATGCTGGCGCTCGTGTCGATGAGGAGGGCGAGCGCAATCGGCAGGTTGCTGTGGTTGAAAAACGTCACATCCTGTTTGACGCCGTCCTCGAAGACCTGGAACTCGTCCTGCTGCAGGTCCGTCGCGTAGCGCTGCTGAGCGTCGGCCACGGTGACGTTCAGAGACACCAGCTCGACGCCCGATCGAAACGATGGCGTCGAGAGCGGCGGCTGCTGGGCCGAGGCCACGAGTCCGAGCGACACCAAGAACACGAGCAGCCCCAGCGGCGCGGCCTGCATGCGGAGGCGTGGACTCACGGCCGCCGCTCTTCGCGATCCCCGCGCACGGCGGTACCGCGCGCCGTCAGCCCTGGCGTCGCCGCGGCCACGGTGATGCGCTCGGGAGGAATGAGCGTCTTGGGCCGCGCGTAGGTGACCAGGTACTGGCTGTTCAATTCGCGCGCGATCTCTTTCATCCTCGCGGTGAGCGCGGTGCCCAGCAGGATCGTGTCGTAGCGGCCGCCGCTCCCTTTCGTGCCCCGATCGAGCACGACCCCACGATCGTGATCGAGGTTGGCCGGCCGGCCGATCGACACCACGTGCAGGGCGGCCCCCGACGTCTCGAGGGGCGTCAGCACCTGCTCGAAATGGCGGTCGCTCAACTCCGGCCCTTCGCTGGTGATGGCCACGATCACCGGACGCGGTGCCGCACGCTTGATGAGGCCCTGACTCGTTTCGATGATGCCATCGAGCAGATACGTCGCGCTCCCGCTCAACGAGAACACGCGCTCGACGGCCTTCAGCAGCTCGGCGCGATCCGAGGTGTAACGCGAGAGAATCGTCGGACGCTCGGCCAGCGCCACGAGCGACACTTCGTGTCTCGGCCCGCCCGGCTCGGTCATCGCGGCGACAAAAGCCGGCAGCGCCTCGCGGTAGTCGCGGATGTAGCCCTCGGCGGCCTGGCTGTTGTCGACGAGCAGCGCAATCTGCATGGGCTCGTCGGCGGGTCCGACGCGCAGCACTTCGCGTGCCACGCGGTCCTCGCGGACGATGAAGTCGGCCGGGCCGAGACCGGCCACGGGCACGCCCGCCCGGTCGAGCACGCTCACGTACAGCGCCCGCTGAATCGCCTGCGCCGCAAGGCCGGCGGAGGCCGCGACCGCGAGTGTCGCCGCCAGAATCACCCCGCTCCAGCGAGCGCTAGTTCGCATGAGACCCAGTATAGGTCGCTTTTGTCGAGGATCAAGTGGCCCATTGCCGAAACTGCTTTGAATTCTATGAGTTGCGGAAAATCCTGTCCGGTCCAGGCCGTTTCTTGACACCCCTCAGGTCGCATGTTATAAACCAACCGCCTTCAGGCAGCGCCGCCGCGCGATCACCCTCATGCCATCAGCCTACATCCCCATCGCCATGTTTATCGCAGTGGCGACCGGTTTTGCGGTCTTCACGCTGCTCTTCACCAGCCTGATTCACCCGAGCAAGTACAACAAGGTGAAGCTGGAGCCGTACGAATGCGGCATCGAAGCGACCAGCGACGCGCGCGACCGCTATAGCGTCCGCTACTACCTGGTGGCGATGCTGTTTGTCATTTTCGACGTCGAGACCGTCTTCATGTTTCCGTGGGCGGTCATTTTCGACGAGCTGCTGCTGTTTGGCTTGATCGAGATGCTGGTCTTCATCTTCATTCTCGTTGTCGGCTACTACTACGCCTGGCAGAAGGGCGCACTGGAATGGGTCTAGATGGCTGAGGCCCCCAAGGTTCCAGAAAAGAAGGTGGCGCCGCCGAGCGGTCCGCCCGATCCACCGCCGCCGGCCGACAAGGCGCCGCCGGCGTTCGTCGCGACCCTTCAGGCCGCCCTTCCGGGCGCGGTCGTGGCGACGAGTTACTGGGTCGGCGACTGGACGATTATCGCGGAGGCCTCCCGCATTCTCGACGTCGCGACACACCTGCGCGACGGGTCCGACGCGGCGTTCGACATGTGCTCGGACGTCACGGCCACCGATTGGCCGCCCCGCGCCGAGCGCTTCGACGTCGTCTACATGCTGTATTCCACCCGCCACCGGCATCGGATCCGCGTGAAGGTCAAGGTGGGCGAGCACCAGCCGCATGCGTCGGTCAGCGGGATCTGGCCGGCGGCCAACTGGTTCGAGCGGGAGATTTACGACATGTTCGGCGTGAACTTCACGGGCCACCCCGATCGCCGGCGGATTCTGATGCCCGACGACTGGCAGGGTTTTCCGCAGCGAAAGGATTATCCGCTCGAGGGGCCCGGCGAGCTGCTCATGGAAAATCCTCTCGACTGGCTGAGGCTGAAGCAGGCGCGAGACCAGGCGGACATCGAGTAAAAGCTAAAAGTTAAAAGTCAAAAGTTAGAAGTAGAAGAGATCATGCAACCCCCGGCAGTCCACCACGGTGCCATGTTCGACACCGACGAGCTGGTGATCAACATGGGCCCGCAGCACCCGAGCACGCACGGTGTGCTCCGGGTCGTGCTGCGGCTCGACGGCGAGAAGGTGGTCAACGCCGATGTCGTGATTGGGTATCTGCATCGCGGCATCGAGAAGCTGAGCGAGAACCGCAACTGGACGCAGATTATCTTGTTGACGGATCGGATGGACTACGTGGCGGCGGCGACGAGCAACGTCGGCTACTGCGAGACCGTCGAGAAGCTGCTCTCGCTCGAAGTGCCCAGGCGGGCGCGTTACGTGCGCACGATTCTGTGCGAGCTGCAGCGCATCGCGAGCCACTGCCTCTGGATCGGCACGCACGCGATGGACATCGGCGCGATGACGGTGTTTCTCTACGCGTTCCGCGAGCGCGAGCTGATCCTGGACTTGTTCGAGGAGTACTGCGGCGCGCGCCTGACGTACAACTCGATGCGCATCGGCGGCCTGCCGCTGGAAATTCCGCCGGGCTGGGACAAGAAGGTCCTCGAGTTCTGCAAGATCATGGACTCGAAGATCGACGAGTACGAGACGCTGCTCACGCACAACCGCATCTGGCTGGAGCGGACCAAGGGCGTGGGCGTCATTGGAGGACCAGAAGCCGTGGCGCTCGGGATGTGCGGCCCCGCGCTGCGCGGCTCCGGCGTCCCGCGCGACGTGCGGAAGGACGAGCCGTACGCGGCGTACGACGAGATGGAGTTCGATGTGCCGATTGGCACCGCCGGCGACACCTACGATCGGTATCTGGTGCGCATCGAGGAGTTCCGCCAATCGCTGCGGATCATCCGGCAGGCGACCCAGGGTATTCCCGAAGGACCGATCGTCGGCAAGGTGCCGCGCCTCATCAAGCCGCCGGCCGGCGAGACGTATCATGCCATCGAGTCGCCGAAAGGCGAGCTCGGCTACTTCATCGTCAGCGACGGCAAGTCGACCAATCCGTACCGCTTCCGGGTGCGGCCGCCCTCGTTCTGCAATCTGCAGGCGCTGCCGCGGCTGGTCCGCGGGCACCTGGTCGCGGACGTGGTCGCGCTCATCGGTTCGATCGACATCGTCCTCGGGGAAGTCGACAGGTAAGCCGACGATGGTTGACACCTTCGTCATCCCGCTGTTGAAGATCGTCATCGTGCTGAACGCCACGCTCGTCGGCGTGACCTACATGGTGCTGCTCGAGCGGAAGGTCATCGCCTGGGCCCAGTCGCGGCTCGGGCCCATGCGCGTCGGACCGTACGGCATTCTGCAGCCGGTGGCCGACGCCGTGAAGCTGATGATCAAGGAAGACATCACGCCGGTCCGGGCCGACAAATGGCTGTTCACCGCGGCGCCCATCATCTCGATGGTGCCGGCGCTCATCGTCTATGCCGTGATTCCCTTCGGGTCCGAGGTGAGCCTGTTTGGCCGGCAGGTCACGCTCTACATCACCGACATCAACGTCGGGCTGCTCTACGTCGTCTCGGTGGCGTCGGTTGGCGTGTACGGCATCATCCTCGCGGGTTATGCGTCGAACAGCAAGTATCCGCTGCTGGCAAGCCTTCGGGCGTCGGCGCAGCTCATCAGCTATGAAGTCGCGGTGACGCTCACCCTCGTGAGCGTCGTCGTCATGGCCGGCTCGCTGAGCATGGTCCAGATCGTCAACGCGCAGTACAACTCGCATGTCTGGTTCGTCTTCGCGCAGCCTGTGGCGTTCGTGCTCGTGTTGATTGGCGGGCTGGCCGAGACCAACCGCGCGCCGTTCGATCTGCCCGAGGCCGAGCAGGAGCTGACGGGCGGGTTTCACACCGAGTACAGCGGCATGCGCTTCGCCCTGTTCTTCCTCGCCGAGTACGCGAACATGATCGTCGTCTCGTCGGTGGTGACGACACTGTTTCTCGGCGGATGGCTGCCGCCATTTCCCAACGTGGCGGCGTTCGGCTTCTTGTACTACGTGCCGAGCTGGGCGTGGTTCCTGCTCAAGTCGTTCGTGTTCCTCTACTTGTTCATCTGGATCCGCGCGACGCTGCCCCGTTACCGCTATGACCAGCTGATGAACCTCGGGTGGAAAGTCCTCATCCCGATCGCGATTGCCAACCTTGTGGTGACCGGCATTGTCCGGGTCTTGTTGCTCTAATGGGCGAAGCCATCGCGTTCTACATCATTGCCGGGTTCATCCTGATTTTTGCCGTGCTCGTCGTCACGGCGAAAGAGGCCGTGCACAGCGTCGTATTTCTCGTCATCGATTTTCTGTTCGTGGCGGCGCTGTACGCGTCCCTTGGCGCCGAGTTCCTGGCGATTATTCAAATCCTGGTCTACGCAGGCGGCATCGTCGTGCTGTACCTGTTCGTCGTGATGCTGGTCAATCTGAAGCGGCCGCCAGAGGCGTACGCGGATCCGCACCGCCGGACCACGCTCGGGTTCGCGTTGTCGGCCGCCATGCTGCTCGAGATCGGCGTCATTGCCAGTTACGGATACGTGAAGCCCGCGCCCGCGCTGGCCGCGGTCGCCGCGCCGGTGACGGGCAATACGGAGGAAGTCGGCTGGCTGCTGTACACCAGCTACCTGATTCCGTTCGAAATCGCGTCGATGCTGCTCCTGGTGGCCATGATTGGGGCCATAGTACTCGCCAAGAGGGAACTGTGATCACTCCAACCCATTACATGCTGCTGTCCGCGGCGCTCTTCACGATCGGCGTTGTCGGCGTGATGGTGCGACGAAACATCATCATCATCTTCATGTCGATTGAGCTGATCCTGAACGCGGTCAACATCAATCTGGTGGCGTTCTCGAACCAGCTTCAGAACGCGGTCGGGCAGGTGTTCGCGATCTTCATCATCGCGGTTGCGGCCGCCGAAGCCGCCGTCGGCCTGGGGATCATTCTGGCGTTCTTCCGGAACAAGGAAACCGTGAACATCGACGAGATGAATTTGATGCGGTGGTAGGCCGGGTCGGTCTTGACCCACCAGACCCACCGGGCCTGACATAGACATGCGGTACATCTGGCTCATCCCTCTTCTGCCCGGCATCGGCGCCGCCCTCAACGGCCTCGTCGGCATCCGTGCGTTTTCGAAGCAGGCGGCCGGCCTCGTCGCCTGCGCGACGATGACGCTCGCACTCGGTCTGTCGGTCGTCGCGTTCTGGCAGCTCCTCGGGCTGCCCGCCGAGGCTCGCTTCTACGACGTGAACGTCGCCGAGTGGATACCCGCGATCCCGCTCGGGATGCACGACGGCCTCATCGGCCGGTTCCACGTGCCCTGGGGCTTCCGGCTCGATCCGCTCTCGGGAATGATGCTGCTCGTCGTCACCGGCGTTGGCACGCTCATTCACGTCTACTCGACGGCGTACATGGCCGAGGAGCCGCGCGGCGGCGTGGCGCGCTTCTTCTGCTACCTCAACCTGTTCTGCTTCTTCATGCTCATGCTCGTCCTGGGCAACAACTTCCTGGTGATGTTCGTGGGCTGGGAAGGCGTTGGCCTCTGCTCGTACCTGCTGATCGGCTACTGGTACGAGAAGAAGAGCGCGGCCGATGCGGGCAAGAAGGCGTTCATCACCAACCGGATCGGTGACTGGGGATTCATCCTCGGTGTGTTCCTGATCTACTACACGTTCGGCACGCTCGATTTCCGGGCGGTGCAGGACGCGGCTGCCTTGATGCCCGTCGAGACGATGCAGTTCGGCGTCCTGTCGGCCATTGCCCTGCTGCTGTTCATTGGCGCGACCGGCAAGAGCGCGCAGATTCCGCTGTTCGTCTGGCTGCCCGACGCCATGGAGGGACCGACGCCCGTCTCCGCGCTGATTCATGCGGCGACGATGGTGACGGCAGGCGTGTACATGGTGGGTCGGAACGCCGTGCTCTTCTCGCACGCCCCGATGGTCATGGAAGTGGTCGCGATCGTCGGTGTGCTGACGGCGCTCATGGCCGCCTCGATTGGCCTGGTGCAGTACGACATCAAGCGGGTGCTCGCGTATTCAACCGTGTCGCAGCTCGGCTACATGTTCACCGCGATGGGCGTCGGCGCGTTCTCGGCCGGCGCCTTCCATCTGATGACGCACGCGTTCTTCAAAGCCCTCCTGTTCCTCGGCAGCGGATCGGTGATCCACGCCATGGCGGGCGAGCAGGACATGCGGCGGATGGGTGGACTCAAGAAGTACCTCCCGGTCACGTTCATGACGATGATGATCGGCACGCTGGCTATCGCCGGCATTCCGCCGCTGTCGGGCTTCTTCAGCAAGGACGAAATCCTGTACCGGGCGTTCGAGCACAACACGCTGATCTGGGCGCTGGCGGTCGTCACCGCGATGATGACGGCGTTCTACATGTTCCGGTTGATGTCGATGACCTTTCTTGGCGGCTATCGCGGGCCCGCCTGGGAGGCCGCGGGGCACGGTCACGGCGGCGATTCCGGAGCGGCGGCGGCGCACCCAGGCTCGCACGATGACCATGCCGGGCACGCCGCGACGGGACATGGCGGCCACGGTCCGTGGCACGGGCCGCACGAGTCGCCGACGCCCATGACGTTCCCGCTGATGGCACTGGCCGTCGGCGCGATGGTCGCCGGCCTGGTCGGCATTCCCGCGGCCGTCGGCGGCGGAAACGCGATCGAGCATTTTCTCGAGCCGAGCTTCACGGCGTCGACGGCCCACCAGGCCGCGGCCGAGGCCGCCGAGCCGGCAGCTGCCCAGGCGGAGGCCGCGCCAGAAGACAACGCCGAGCACGCCTCCGTCAACATCGAACGCGCGCTGATGCTGTTCTCGGTCGTCATCGCCGTCATCGGGATTCTCCTCGCTCGCAAGTTCTACATCACCAGCCCCGAGGTCTCGGAGCGTCTGGCCGAGCAGTGGGCGGGCGCGCACCGCACGCTGTCCCACAAGTACTACGTGGACGAGCTGTACAACGCGACGGTCGTGGCGGGCACGATGGCCGGCGGGCGCGGACTCTGGGGCTTCGATCGCCACGTCGTCGACGGCGGCGTCAACGGCACCGGCTGGCTCACGCTCGTCAGCTCGTGGCTGTCGGGGCTGACCGATCGATACGTCGTGGACGGCGCCGTGAACCTCGTGGGGTGGACGACGGAAGAGTCGAGCTATTGGTTCCGCCGGCTGCAGACCGGGCTCGTGCAGAACTACGCGCTGCTGATGGTCTTCGGCATCTTCGCGTTCGTGGGCGTGTATCTGATTCTGCGGTCCCTATGACTCACTATCTTTCGCTCATTCTGTTCACGCCGCTGGCCGGCGCGCTCGTACTGCTGTTCGTGAACAAGCAGAACGAGAACGCCATCAAGTGGATTGCCAACATCGTGGCGTTCGTCGGCTTCGCGATTTCGGTTCCGCTCTGGTTCTGGCTCAATCCGCAGAGCCCCGACTTCCAGTTCGTCGAGCGCGCACCCTGGATTCCCTCGATCGGCGCTGAGTATTTCCTCGGGATCGACGGTTTCGCGGCGCTGCTCATTTTGCTGACGACGATGATGGGGTCCATCGCCGTGTTGTCGTCGTGGTCCGCCATCACCGAGCGCGTGAAGGAGTACTACATCTTCCTGCTCGTGCTGCAGACCGGCATGCTCGGCGCGTTCATGGCGCTCGACTTCCTCCTGTTCTTCCTGTTCTGGGAGGTCATGCTGGTGCCGATGTACTTCCTCATCGGCATCTGGGGCAGCTCGAACCGCCTGTACTCGGCGATCAAGTTCTTCCTGTACACCCTGGTCGGCAGCGTCGTCATGCTGCTTGGCATCCTGGCGCTCTACTTCCACGGCCACACCGTCACGGGCGTGTACTCCTTCGACGTGACTCAGTACCAGGGGATGAATCTCCCGTTCGACCTGCAGTGGTGGATCTTCCTCTCGTTCTTTCTCGGCTTCGCGATCAAGGTCCCGATGTTTCCCTTCCACACGTGGCTGCCCGATGCGCACACCGATGCGCCGACGGCCGGCTCCGTGATTCTGGCCGCCGTCCTCCTGAAGATGGGCACGTACGGGTTCCTGCGGTTCAGTCTGCCCATCCTGCCCGAGGCGTCCAGGCACTTCGTGCCGATGATCGTGACTCTGTCGGCGATTGGCATCGTCTACGGCGCGCTCGTGGCGCTGGCGCAAAAGGACTGGAAGCGGCTCGTCGCCTACTCGTCGGTGAGCCACATGGCCTTGGTCATGCTCGGCATGTTCGCCCTGAACCCCGTGGGCATCACCGGCAGCATCATCCAGCAGCTGAACCACGGCATCTCGACTGGCGCGCTCTTCCTCATCGTGGGCATCGTGTACGAGCGCCGTCACACCCGTGAGATTTCCGAGTACGGCGGCTTGTCGAAGGTCATGCCGGTGTACGCGGCCGTCTTCCTGGTGATGACGATGTCCTCGATCGGGCTGCCGACGCTCAACGGCTTCATCGGTGAAATTCTGATCCTGCAGGGCGTCTTCGTGGCCAACAAGGCCTGGGCGGTGATTGCCGCGAGCGGCATCGTGCTTGGCGCCGCGTACATGCTCTACCTCTACCAGCGCACGATGTTCGGCAAAGTCGAGAATCCGAAGAACGAGACGCTGGCCGACCTGAGCGGCCGCGAGTTCGCGACCTTCGCGCCGCTGATCATCCTGGCCGTCTGGATCGGCATTTATCCCAAGCCGTTCCTCGACCGGATCAGCACCTCGGTCAACCGTGTGGTTGCGCGCGTGAGCCCGCAGTACGCGACCGCGCTGGCCGCCGACTGCGTGACGCCGCTCCCCGTCGCATCGGCCGCGGGAACGCCAGCCGCGGCAGACCCGCGGTTGATGGCTCGCAACAACGCTGACAGCGCTAACAGCGCGGCCCCGTTCCTGTCGGTGCTTCCGTGCGGTCCGGACGGCCAGCCGCTCGAACCGCAGGCAGGGACGCTAGGGGCGCCTCCGACGTCTCCGACGTCTCCGACGCCTCTGACAAGGGAGCCCCGTTGATGCCAGCCGGCATCAACGCGATCGATTTCTACTACCTCCTGCCGGAGATCGTGCTCACGGCGGGTGCGCTCGCGGTGCTCGTCGCCGACGTGCTCCTGCCACGCGGGAGCCGCGCCCTGGCGTGGATCACCGTCGCGGTTCTGGGTGCGACGCTGGCGTCGCTCCTGCCGTTCGCCGACACCGACGTCGAGGTTGCCAACGGTCTCATTGCGGTCGATCGCTTCGCGCTGTTCTTCAAGGTCGTGTTTCTCGTGTCCGCCATCATGACGGTCCTGATGTCGGTGCGATACCTCGAGATCGAAGAGGTGAGCCCGGGCGAGTACTTCTTCCTCGTGCTCTGCGCCACGCTCGGCATGATGATCATGGCCGGGGGCATCGACCTCATCACCAGCTTCATCGGTCTCGAGACGATGGCGGTGTCGTTCTACATCTTGACGGGCTTCATCAAGCCGAACCAGCGGTCCAACGAGGCGGCCGTCAAGTACTTCCTGCTGGGCGCCTTCTCGCTCGGCATCCTGCTCTACGGCATGTCCCTCCTGTACGGCCTATCGGGTTCGACCAATCTCCACGTGATGGCGTCGGTCTTTGCGGGGCAGGCCCGCGATCCGTTGCTCGTGCTGGCCGTGATCCTCGTCGTGTCCGGTATGGCATTCAAGATCGCTGCGGTGCCGTTCCACATGTGGGCGCCCGACGTGTACGAGGGCGCGCCGACGCCGATTACGGCATTTCTCTCGGTCGGATCGAAGGCGGCGGCGTTTGCGATGATCCTGCGGATTTTCGTCGAAGGCCTGCCATCGATGACGAGCGACTGGCAACTACTGTTCGAAGCGTTGGCGATCGTCACCATGACGGTCGGCAACGTGGCCGCGTTGACGCAGTCGAACTTGAAGCGCATGCTCGCGTACTCGTCGATCGCGCATGCGGGGTATCTGCTCATCGGGGTGGTGGCGGGGACGCCCCTGGGCGTGTCGGCGATGCTCATCTATCTGTTGATCTACACGTTCATGCAGCTCGGCGCGTTTACCGTGATCGTGATGATGCGCCGCGCCGACGTCGTCGGCGACGAGCTCAAGGATTTCAGCGGGCTGCATGTCCGGCATCCCGTTGCGGCGTTCGCGATGCTGTTGTTCATGCTGTCGCTCGGCGGCATTCCCCCGACCGCAGGCTTCATGGGCAAGTTCTGGTTGTTCCGGGCCGCGATCGAATCCGGCTACGTCGGGCTGGCGGTCGTGGGCGTGCTGAACAGCGCGGTCTCGTTGTATTACTACCTGCGGCTGGTGGTCTTCATGTATCTGAAGAAGGAGACAACCGGTTCGGAGCCGACGGCGAGCCCCGCGCTCGCGCTCACGCTGGCCGTTGCCGTGGCGGCGACGCTCGTCCTGGGCGTCTATCCACGGGTGCTCTTCGAGGTGGCGGAGAAGTCTGCGCAGACGCTGGGACTGGGCGGCGCGGCCGCACCATAAGCTCTGTCGTTGGGCCAATTACGTCAGTTGGTGAAGTTTTTCACAAGGTACGCTATACTGCCCGGCCAAGAGCGCGCTTGACCAAGGACGAGGACCGCGGGGGCGACCTGCAGCGTTCCCTGAACGCCTTTCAGGAGAACATTCGCCGGGCGGGGCCCGCCGCGCTCGCCGGGTACACGCTGATCGGCGCCATCCTCCTGCTCGGGGGCATCGGCTATGCGATCGACCGGTGGCGTGGCACGTCCCACTGGTTTCTGCTCGCGGGTCTGCTCGCCGGCCTGGTCGTGGGTTTCTACGAGCTCGCGAGGACCGTCTGGCGGTCCGGGGGGCCGCCGCGCGAGTGACCGATGCTGACGCCCATCTGGTGGATGGCCGGAACGAGCGTGGCGTCGTGGTTGGCGCTGGCGGCGTTCGCCGAGGCGGACATGGCGCGCGCCATGTGGTTTGGGATGGTCGGGCCGCTCATGGTGGCCGTTGGCTCCTGGCTCCTGACGGCCAGGACGCACCGGCGGAATCCTGAAGCAGTGACCTCGGTGATGATGGCGGCTTTTGCCGCGAAGCTCGTGTTCGTTGGCGTGTACCTCGCGGTGATGATCTGGGGGCTCTCGATCACACCCGTGCCGTTCGTCGCGAGCTTCGCCGGGTACTTGGTGATGATGTACGTGATCGAGGCGCTGTATCTGCGGCGTCTCTTCGCGGGCGGGTCGCGTACTCGCCCTGAGTAAACACGAGCGATGGCCTTTCAGGAACCCGCCGCGGAGCATCTGGCCGGAGCAGCGGCCGAGACGTTCAATGCGGGTCGGACCATCCTCGAGCACGTGTCGAACAGCTCGCGCGAGCACCCGCTGATTCACCTTCCGACCCTCGCCGGCATCGACTTCTCGGTGACCAAGCACGTGCTCATGCTGTGGCTGGTCGCCGGCACGGTGTTCGTGCTCGTGACGTGGGCCATCCGTCGCTATCTGCGTCAGGATCGCCTCGTGCCTTCGGGCTTCATGAACGCCCTCGAGGCCATCGTCGAATTCGTCCGCGACAGCATTGTGCTGCCCAACGTCGGCAAGAAGTGGGTGAACACCTGGACGCCGCTCGTGCTCACGCTGTTCATCTTCATCGTTTCGGCAAATGCGATCGGCTTGATTCCCATCTTCGACGTCCTCGGTGTGTTGAACCACTGGGTGCTGCACGCCGGTGAAGAGTCGTTCATCGTGCGGGTCATGCACGGCGGCTCGACCGCCACGGCCAATTTCAACGTGACGGCGGCGCTTGCCACGATTACCTTTCTGGCCATCATCGTCGCCGGCACAAAGGCACACGGGTTCGTCAAGCACTGGGAAAACCTGGTCCCGCACGGCCTGGCGGCGCCGATTTACGTCATCCTGATTCCGATCGAGCTCATGGGGATGTTCGTGCGCCCGTTCGCCCTGACCATGCGGCTTGCGGCCAACATGACGGGCGGCCACATCGCCATCCTGGCGATTCTCTCGTTCGTCTTTCTCTTCACCGAAAGGTTCGGTACCGCAATTGCGGGGATTGGCGTCGGGTTCGTCCTGTCGGTGCCGATGGCCTTTGGCATCTCGCTCCTCGAGATCATCGTGGTGCTGGTGCAGGCGTACGTGTTCTCGCTCCTGACGGCCGTGTTCATCGGCATGGCCATTCACGTTCATCACTAGCCGTGCTTGCCTGCCCAGAATGTGTACAAATGTGTCGAATTCTGGCGACGCAAGCCCGGCTTAGGCGCGGCCGCGACGCGGCCGCGCAACTATGAACGAAGCGGCGCCACGGCCGACGCTCCGTTTTCCACTCGTCGGTTTGACGCGACGCTTCGTTAACTCACTATACGAAAGGACACGGGAATGAGGACAGCAGGCTTTCTCCGCAGAGCGATGGTGGTCGCGTTTCTCGCCGTCGTCTTTGCGTCGGTTGTTGGTACGGCCGCCTTCGCTCAAGAAGCGGCCGCCGGAGCGGCCCCGGCGAGTCGCACGCACCTGATCAGCGTGGCGCTCGGCCTTGGCATGATCGTGATTGGCGCCGGTCTCGGCATCGGCAAGCTGGCCGCCGCGGCTGCCGAGGGCATCGCCCGCCAGCCGAGCGCGGCCGCTCAGATCACGGGGGCCGTCAACCTGCCGCTCTTCCTGCTCGAAGGCGTCGCGATTCTGGCCGAAGTGTTTGCGTTCCTCGTACTGATTCTCTAGACATCTTCTAAGGCCATGATCGTGACACATGAAGCAAGTCTCTATCGGTGAGCCTTAGAAGCTGTCTTAGGCGCGGCCGCTCCGCCGGCCGCGCAACTGGTCACGAAGCTTCACCGACCCAGAGGCTTCGTTTTTCTCGTCGGTTTGAGACGGAGCTTCGTTACCGCCCTCGGGCGCGTGAAAGGACGCTCGGCAATGGATAACCCGCTGGTCCAGCCCGATCCCGGACTGTACATCTGGACCATCCTGACGTTTCTGGTCCTGCTGACCGCGCTTGCGAAGTTCGCCTGGGGTCCGCTGCTCAAGGCGCTCGAAAGCCGTCAGGCGACGATCAGAAAGTCGCTCGACGACGCCAAGCTCGCCACCGAGGAGCTGGCGCGCCTGCAGCAGGAATCCGCGCAGATCGTCCGGCAGGCGCGCGTCGAAGCGGAAGCCATCATCTCGCAAAGCCGCACGGATGCCGCCCGGCTTCGGGATGAAATGCGTCAGAAGGCGAAGGCCGAATCCGACGGCATCGTCAAGAACGCCGAGCGCCAGATTCAGCTGGAGACGACGAGGGCGCTCGAGCAGATTCGCCACGAGGCGATCGATCTGTCGGTCGCGATCGCGTCGAAGATCATCCAGCGCAATCTCTCGAAGGAAGACAACGAGAAGCTGATCGACGAAGCGCTCAGACAGGTGGAAACGAGGAAACACTAGACGGCCGGGTGGCCTGGTAGGCCAGGTACGGCAGGCAGGGCGGGTAGGGCAGGTAGGGCCGCCTCCACGCGCCGACCCTCCGGTGCGAGAGATCAGGTGCGGATGATTTCGCTGTGAACTCCCGACGCCCGGGCGAGCGGTTCGATGTCGTCCGGATCGGACGTGAGAATGTGATCGCCGTCCTGTGCGAGCAACACAAGGGCGGCGTCGATCACATCGCGCCGTCTGGCGACCGCGAGCAACTGACCCGCCGATCGTCCGAGGGTCTCGTCCAGTGGACGAACGTCGATCGCGGCGAGTGCCGTCACGAGGCGCGCCTGTCGCGGACCCTGGCCGCGCCACGCTTGACCGATCACACCTCCGTGGCTCACGGGGATCTGGCCGCCCAGATGCGCGGCCTTCAGGCGGCGCCACATGGCGCGGTCGTTTCGTTCGAGCGCGATCAGCGCGCCACTATCGAGGACGAGCGTCATGCCGCGCCGCGCCGGCGCACCCGGCGTGCCCGCGCTGCCCGTGGTCCGGCGCCTCGAACGACGTGCGCAGCGGCGCGATCGGCGCGCTCCTGGACGGCAAGCTCTTCGGCGGTGATCGGGCCGAATTCCTTCTCGTAGGCCGCCACGGCATCCGCCAGGGCGCGCAGCCGCCGATCCTTCACACACCTGACCTACCGAGACACTGCCGACACCCCTAGAGCCGTCACCCTGGCCCCCGGAATCTTCACACCCGCGCGCACCTCGCCGCCAGGGGGCGCGTCGGGCGGCGCCAAGTACTGAATCATGAGCTCGGTCGCGAGCCGATCGGCCAGCCGGTCGAGTGCGATGGCGTAGGAAGCCGGCGAATAGATGGTCGTGTACTGTCCGCGCGTCAGGGTGGCCACTTCCCGCAGCACGTCCTTGACGTCGTTGACGTTGTTGACGTTGTTGACGTTGTTTCCAGGGCCGGCCGAGGCCGATTCACGGCGGGCGATCACATGCACGGGGATTCGACTCTCGACAATCGGCGCCAGCGAGCCGGCCGATCCGATCGATTCCGCGTCGATGGCCCTTGCCGAGATGACCACGATGGCCGAAAACGGCGATTCGGTGGCCTGGATCGCACGCACGGCGCCTGCGATGGCGTCGAGCGGATCGGCGCCCGAGGGAGTGGCGGGCGCCGCCCGGATTTGCGCCAGGACGTTCCCGCGCTCGTCGTCGAAGGTCGCAAACAGTGCCGAGGATCCGGCGAGTGTGCCGGCCGCCACGGCGCGGTCACCAATACGCGCGACGAACCGTGCGGCCGCGTCACGAATCGTGTCGTACTCACCAGGCGCGGGTGGGCTGCCATCGAGCAGGATCGCCAGGGGGTAGTCGGCGACGTGGACGTCGAGCGCTTCGCCGGCGGCGCCTCCTTGCTCGATCACGAGGTCGTCGAGGTCGACGTCGACGATCGCCCGGCCTCCGGCCGACACCGTCACGAGCAGCACGCCGCCGGCGGGCGGTTGCTGCCAGAGGAGCACGGCGATGGCCAAGGCTGCCGCACGCAGGGCCGATTCTCCCTTAACGGCCAGACTATCTGTTCAAATGATCGAGGGCCGTTTTCGCCAGCGCCGCCTCCGCCGAAACAGGATCTACGGCGATGGCCCGGTCGAACAGCTTCGCGGCGCTCTGCCTGTCGCCCTTGTCGAGCGCCAGCAGGGCAAGCTTGTAGAGCGGCTTGCCCCACCAGGGGTCGGCCGCGCTCGCTTTCTCGTACCACTGCCTGGCCTGGTCGGTCTCTTGCTGGGCGTTCTTCATCTCCGCCAGGCTGTAGAACACCTCGCGCCCCGCGTTGGGAACGGCGGTGGCCTTGAGG
>Ga0156018_1194_pt1 | contig 61628 bp, 59 predicted proteins | sample RifCSPlowO2_02_FD_107672 | JGI IMG/M metagenome (GOLD analysis project Ga0156018, IMG submission 107672) | Acidobacteria bacterium RIFCSPLOWO2_02_FULL_65_29 | reverse complement strand
TCCGGCTGCCCAACGGCAAGATGCTCCCGAAGGCAGGCGTCTTCGCCCACGCCGAGGCCAAGGTGGTCGCTGCACAGATCGCGTCCGAGGTCCGTGGGCATCAGCCTCGAGCGTCGTTCGATGGGAACGGCTCCTGCTGGATCGAGCTCGGCGACGGTAAGGCCGGTTTCGCCACCGGCCGCTTTTACGCCGAGCCGGATCCGCAGGTCCGGATGCGTCGGCCCGGGCGTCTGTGGCACTGGGGCAAGGTCGCGTTCGAGCAGTGGTGGCTGCATCACTGGTTCTAGCACCAGGGCCGCTCTGCCGCGCCACAAGCCAGTGTAAGATTGGATACCATGTCGACCTTCACGCCCCCACAGCTCGATCGTGACGTGCTGCGCAGCGCCATCCGTGACGAGTACGACGTCGTGGCGCGCGACCCGCACCGTGGATTTCACTTTCACACCGGACGCCCCTTGGCTGCGCTCCTCGGCTACGCGGACGAGTGGCTGGAGGGAGTGCCCGAGGCGTCCATCGAATCGTTTGCCGGCACCGGCAATCCGTTTTCTCTGAGTCCGTTGCAGCCCGGCAAGCGGGTGGTGGACGTTGGGGCCGGCGCTGGTATCGACAGTCTCATTGCGGCACGCATGGTGGGGCCCGGTGGCCAGGTAGTGGGCGTGGACATGACACCCTCCATGCTCGAGAAGGCCCGCACCGCCGCCGCCGAAGCCGGGCTCACCAACGTGGAGTTTCGCGAAGGTTACGGCGAAGCACTGCCCGTGCAGGACGGCTGGGCCGACGTGGTCATCTCTAACGGCGTCCTCAACTTGATGCCGGACAAGCGAACCGCCCTTCGCGAAATGGCGCGCGTGCTGAGGCCGGGCGGCTGCCTCCAGATCGCGGACATCCTCGTGCAGAAGGAGGTGCCCGCTGCGGCGAAGCAGAAGATTGATCTGTGGACGGGTTGAATCGCCGGTGCTCTGCTGGAAGCAGAGCTTGACGCGCTGGTCGGGGAGGCCGGGTTCACGGACTTCGCCATCACATGGCGCGCGGACGTGTTTGCTGGGGCGCCCCACCAGTCGAGTGCGGCAGAGTTCGGTACGGTTGGCATCAACTTCCGAGCCAGGAAGGCGGAGCTCAGGGTCCTCGCGTAGGTTTCCACGATGCGAATCGCCTCCTCTGAGGCGGGTCGCGGTGCAGGCGATGGTGCCGGGCTGTCGCCCGTGTTCTGGGACCAACCCTGCGAAAGTAGACGCGTTGTTCTATACTGGCCGTGAGCTTCGGGTAACGGCCTGTTGTCAAGTGTTGTCAAGTCACCACCGGCACGGACGGCACGTCGCCCAAGTAAACAGTCCAATCACCCTGCGAACGCGGAAGTGGCGAAACTGGCAGACGCACCAGCTTGAGGGGCTGGCGGTAGCAATACCGTAGGGGTTCGAATCCCCTCTTCCGCACCAACAATTTACGGAGATTTATGACAGCCGTACGTGGTCAACTGGTCAAGTATTTGGTCAAGTGAGGCCCAGGCTTTCCAGGCTCTCTCCACCCCATCCCCTCCCCCGTTTTTCCGGCCCCCATCGCAGCCAGTACCGCGACGCCCGTCGCCGATAGCGAAACCGCTTGTGCTTCCGTCGCACCCAGGCGGCCAGCGCCTCGTTGAGATGCTGGAGCGTCAGGACACACCGCGTCCGGTAGTACCGGCCGTAGTAGTTCATCCACCCACGCACCACCGGGTCCACGATTCGAGGCAAGTCCTCCAAGGCGTAGTGATTCTTGGTAGACGCCAGCCGCCATTCGCGGATGGTGCGCCGAATGTGTTTGGCGGCCTTGGTGCTCATCGCCGGCAGGAAGGCGGAGAAATTCTTCCCCCAGCGATTCTGCGCGCGTCGAGGTTGGAAGGTGAAACCCAGAAAGTCGAACGAGACGTGTTCCTACTGACCGGGCCGGATGTCGTCCTTGCAGTAGACAATCCGCGTCTTCGTCGGATGAAGCGCCAGACCGCACTGCTCGAACCGACCACGAATCGCGGCCAACACCGCCCGGGGGAAAGGTTCCCACGTTCCGCACACGCGCCTGCACTGGGCTCACGCCGTCTCCATGCCGGCCACCGCTCGGACAGTCCGCAGGTTGTCCTCCGAGCTCAGTCCCAGACCAGTTTCACGAGTCTGGTTTCGATGGCGTCCAACTGATTTTCGACACGTCAGCAACGGTTCACTCACGTTCGTCTTCCCAGCGCCTATCTGACGAGTACGTCTCGCTTTTTCCAAGACGCTCACGACCCCGGTCATTGGACCGGCGCCGCTCTTGGTGATTTGGACCCTGACCCATGGTGATCTTGACGGTCAGGTTCGCGGTGGTCGTTGCTGTCGTAGCCATTCTGTCCTCCTCGGAACCGTGATGTGTGGTTCCTTCGCAACCAGAGGAACCCACCATCACCGGGCGAAAGGACATGAGGACGGGGCGCGGCGGCGAAGCGGCGGGCCGTTGGCGCGGGCGTGACAGCATGCTGTTCCGCTGGGCGCGGCTGTGCCGCACTGACGCTGGCCGCGTTCTCAAGCGGCGCCGGCGCGCGCCGTCCGAAGGCAAGCGAAGACAGCAGACCGTCCGGGGGTTGGACGTGGGTCGTCGAGACGAGCGGGAACCTGGCGGGGTCGAGGGCGGTGACGTTAATTTAAGCCAACCGATCCGGTCGTCATCAGGCGTGTTCTGGCGTCATGGTTCCTGGGGCCAACCCGCTGCCGGGCCTCATAATCCTTTTACGGGGTGCGCGCGCGCTCGAACGGCCAGCTGATCCCGACGGTGAAGACCCGTCCGGCGTGGGCCTCGGTCCCGGCGACGAAGGCCACATAGGATCCGAACACATCGAACCGCGGCCATGAGTAGGCCGCGCCCCCGGCCGTCACCTTCCGCCGGGTCGAAGGCCGCGATTCCGATCGCAGCGCCTGCATGACGTCCACGCGCGCCGCGCGAGCGGCCGGCAGCATCGACCGTCTTAACGCGACACCATCGAGTCAAGTAGTCTTGACCAGTTCAGCACGATAGTCAGCGGTTCCACGACATCACGCGACGTCTCGAGAATCAAGAAACGCCGACCGCCGTCGCCGACATCGTACGGAGCGCCGAGATCGGGTGCCTCACCACTGAAGTAAAGCCGCGAGCTGAACAGCGCCGTGGGGGCTCCGATCAATGGAGCCTGGTGGTCGCGGGCCGACCGGAAGGGCACAGACATGAGGCGCCACCCTCCGTCCGAGATCCGTCGACCGCGGCGTCTCCGTGGGCGACTACGTCACCGATGCGGGCGGACACATCACGCTGCGGTACGCGGCATCTGCATTGTCGTGAATATCGTCGCGACCAGATTTCTGGACCGTCGCACCTGCGCCGCCACTACCGTCGTCACGCTCTGGCCGGTTGCCACTCTAGGATGGCGAAAAATGCGTCGCGCTTCCCGCTCGACGCTGGAGGGAATCTCATGAAAGCTCACCGAATCGTTGGAACGCTTGCGCTGGCGTCGTTCTTCGCGATCACCGAGAACAGCGGTGAGGCTGTCGCCAACCGCCGTCCGACGCCCGCGCTTGGCTGGCAGAGCATCGGCCCCAGCCCGCCTGCAGTCGAAGCACCGGTGGCCGTCGATCCTGCCTCGGGGACGATTTACATCGCCGCTCTCGTCTGTGGCGTCTGGTGTGTCGAGCGTGATCTCCGCCGACGATCTCACCTACTCGTCGGAGCATGAGGACTCCTTCTGGGAAGGAAAGGAGACATATTTCTGCGCACCTTGCAAGGAGATCGCGGTTCGGCCCGCGTTTCAGGGGGGAGCAGGCTGCGTCTCCGCTGGGTCGGATCGACGCCACTCGACCTCTGGGCGGGTGAGTACTACTCGGGTGCCACTTCGCACGGCGCGGGTGCGGGCGAATCGGAGCTTGTTCTCGACGTTCCGGGAAGGCTGGACACGGTGCTTGTGGGCGTGGGGCCGCGCAACGGCGCGCCGCAAACGCTGGCTGCGACGGAACGCTTCCACCTGACCATCGAGCCATGATCGGGACGATCTCGACGGAAAGAAGGGAGCGCCTCATGCACCGTGCCCTCGTCGTTCTCGCCGTTTGTCTAGCACTGCTCGTTGCGGCGTGCGGCCGGAACGAGCCGTTGGTGTCCGCGAGTCCGTTGCGCCCACGGCTCCGGCGGCGCCCACCGTACTTCGTCCCGAATTGTCGGGCGTTGTTACTGAAGACGACCATCCAATCAGTTTAACCCACGTTTTGAGCACCGAGGCGAGTGGGCTGCTTTTTCGATGACTGTCGGTCGCTCCCGCAAGTTCCCGCAAAGTGGCGCGCCCCCAACGGTACCAAAAATCCCATCGGGCACGTTTGGCGATGTACTTTGCCGGAACACGTCCGGCAACGAGGCGGCGTCGCGTGAGCGATCAGGCTCGCGAGGTGCGTGCGCATTGCTGCGCTCTGGCGATCAACGCGCGCGGTGCGCTCGACGCCGCACAGGCGTGGCCAGGGCTGAAAGGAACCGATCGACGGGGACGGCTTTGACACCTGGCCGGACGGCGGCGAGCGCCGCGTCGCCGGAGGTGCCGCGGTGCACGACGAGGCTCGTCACGTCGTACCGACTGACGGCGTGTCTCAGGCGTACGAGCGGATCGGCCATCGCGGGCGTGACCGTCCGTGAGGCTTTGGCCTCAATGAGGGTCAGCACGCGATCGCTGGTGGGGACCACCAAGTCGATCTCGAGTCCCTGATGATCTCTGAAGTAGTAGACCTCCTTGCGGCGACCCTGATTGAGCTGGTGTTTGACGATCTCCGACGCGACGAACCCTTCGAAGAGCGGCCCGAGAAAGGGCGAGCGGCTGAGTTCGCGCTCGGAATTGATGTTGAGCAGATGGCACGCGAGCCCGGAGTCGACGAAGTGCAGTTTCGGCGATTTGACGAGCCGTTTGCCGAAGTTCTCGTAGAACGGCGGGACCAGCAGGATCTGTGCGGTCGTTTCGAGGATGCTCAGCCATTGCGAGATGGTGGGGACCGACACGCCGAGCGGTGCCGCGAGGTCCGTTTTGTTCAGCATCTGTCCGCAGCGACTGGCGACAAGCGAGAGAAAGCGGCGGAACGTCGCCAGATCGCGAATGTCGCTGATCGCCCGCACATCCCGCTCGAGATACGTTTGGATGTACGACCGGAACCACAGCGACGCGGCCGACGGACGTGCGATCACTTCCGGGAAGCCGCCTCGCACGACGGAGACTTTCGGGTGTTCCACCGATGAGAAGGGCAGGAGTTGGAGGACAGCGGCACGACCGGCCATGGATTCGGTGACGCCCTCCATCAACGGCGCCTCCTGCGAGCCCGTCAGCAGCCACTGTCCCGTCTTTCTCGGCGCCTGGTCGATTCGGGCGCGTACGTAGTTGAGGATCTCCGGCACGTTCTGGATTTCGTCGAGGATCACCGGAAGCCGAACCTCCTCCAAGAATGAGCGCGGATCGGCGCGCAGCCGGGCCACGGTGTCGGGATCTTCGAGGAGGTGGTAAGAAGCCTTCGGAAAGACGCGCCGCAGGAGGGTGGTTTTGCCGGACCGGCGTGGTCCGGTGACAATCACCGCGGCAAACGACCGGGCCGCCTTCAGTAACTCGTCGGTGAGCGCCCGATGGATGAACATTGGTGAGAATTATGAACTACCACTTTATGATTCTCAAGCCCTAAAGTTCGCGCGTGGTGCCTGCGGAGGAGCAGAATCCTGTCACCTCTCTGGCCCTGACAGCTCACCTTATATATGGCCGGATATGGCTGGATTTATGGCTGGATACCAGCTATGAAGGAATCTGAATTTATAGCTGGATATGGCTGAATTTATGGCGGACACCCTTCACACCAAGGCCCTGGTCATCGAGCCCGAGATGCTCGACATCATCGCAGAGCTCGACGAGTTCAAAGGTGCCTGGCGCGCGCTGAGCACGCTGGCGCCGGAGCGTTTGTCCGCCTTGCGGCGTGTGGCCACGATCGAGAGCATCGGGTCGTCGACGCGCATCGAGGGCAGCAAGCTGTCGGATCAGGACGTCGAGAAGATGCTCTCCAACGTCTGCTAAGAAGGAAGCTCCCCCCACGCGTTTGCGCGCGCGGGGCCTGTTCGTGTCAGATTTACCAGGGATCGGTGCGCTTGGTAAAGGCGCGGCCTTTGTCCGCGGCCGGCGAGTCCCCGCCCGTGCATATCATCGCACCGTCCTTGATCTGGTCGATCACGGTGTTCTCGTTGCAGGCATTGAGGAACTTGATCCCCGCCGCCTTCGTGGCATCGAGAACACGGCGCCGAACGGCCGCCATCTGGGGTGACGCTTCGCCGCCGCCCTGATAGGTGCCGGGGCGGCCCATGATGTAGAAGCCATGATCGCCCGGACCCCATTCCGCGAAGGCGATACCGGGCACGCGGACCGAGGTCTCGACATTGGCGTCAGCGCGCGGATTCTCGATCTTCAGGCCGAACAGCAATTCGCCATCCGGGTTCATCGGCCAGGGATCGGCGATGCGCATATATTCCTGCGCGGTCACGCCCCACATCCGCGAAGCGTAGCCCTGCGAGCCGTTGCCCCGGGTGCCCTGAGCCAGGCCCTCGACGCGCGGGGCGAAAGGATAGCGCGCGGCTTCGATCATCAGGCGGGCGGCTTCCGCGCTTTCGGCGTTGCACAGCAGGATGCCGTGCACGCCGGCGGCCAGGGCCTGCTGGATCATCCAGGCATTGGCGCGCAAGGCGTCGGTGGTGCCGGAAATGGGCAAGGTGACGATCACAGCCGGGGTCTTGTGGCCGGTGCGGGTCGTGCCGGCTTCCACCAGGCCGCGCATGAATTCCTGCAGTTCCTTGAAGTCGAGCGGGCCGTGCTCCATTTCATAGGTGATGTAGTCGGCCTTGGTGGCCGCCATCTCCTTGCCCTTCTCATAGCCGCCGCCGCTGATCTGCGCGTAATAGACGGGCTGGCCCTTGAGCCACATGTCGATCACGCGGTTGACGTGCTTGCCGGTGCGGGTGGTCTGTTTCGGCATTTCCGGCAGCATCGCATTGACGGGCGGCACCGGTTGCTGGGCGCTGGCCGACATCCCGGTCAGCATGGCGGCGGCCATGCCGGCCAGCAAGATGGTTTTCGCCTTCATGGAATTCTCCTCGTGAATTGTTTGGTCTGTTGACGGCGTTTGCGTCTTCCGGGTGAGCACAGGTTACTAGCAAAACCGGGTCATGAACAGCCTGTGTTTCCGGCGCGGGCGGCGAGGCGCTATACCTTGCGCGCCATCTCCAGATCGCGATGTTCGAAGGCTGACGCCATGCGGTCGATTTCCGGCTTCGTGAGACCCTGCCGCGCGGCTTCGCCGCGCCACTTCGAGACGGGCTTCCCGACCTGTGCCGCGATCGCGCGGGCTTTGTCGGCATCCAGTTCGAAATATCCGGCAACCTCCATCGCCATTGCAGCTGGCCGATGTCTGCCTTTCCAACGTCGATCCACCCTCCGATGACTTCTGCGGTGATCTCGCGGTGCGCGGCAAGGGGATTCCGCGACCTGAACTGCACGCTGGACGACGCGCCCGCGCGGTTTCTCCCGACAGCCGAGGGGCCGCTCGGTGGTGGTCGTGCCACAGAGAGGGGTGGCTCCCTCCGACTGGGGTGAGCGCCACCGGATGTGAGGCGAATGGTGGCAAATCAGCGTCGATGAGGGCTGGATGACTCCTGCGTGACGCGAGGGGGCGAGACGGGTTATCCTTGGCATGGAGTCACCGCAGTGGGTGAGCAGGCTCGATGAACACGACGCTTTCTGGATCGCCGGCGCGGGTGCCAGCCGCCGCCACGCTCGACACCTGGACGGCGCACGACTGGAGCCATGGGGTGCAACTCCCCAATCTGGCGCCGCACGATCGGCTCATCGTCCGCACCCGCAACAGCACCTACGAGATCATCGTCACGGTGCCCCACACCGCGTCGGTCATGGTCCGCGGCGGGTCGTTCTTTCCCAACTTCACCCCGGCGCACGTGGCCGGCAGCTCGCTTGGCGGCGGCTTCCTCAAGCTGCACGGCGTCTACGCCGGGTTTCAGATGGAACTGGCGGCTGACGATCTGCCGGTCATCACAACGCGCGTGCGCACGATCTCCGTACTCCCGGCTCGAGACGGGGAGATCATGTAAGGGCCCGCGCCAGGAGGCCGTAAACCGCAAACACGACGGCCAGGGCGCCAATGACGATCACCGTGGGCATCGCCGATCCGGATCGGTCCCGGTCGATCGGGCCACTACCGGCCGCCGAAGAACGCAGCCTGAAGTGAAAACTCACGCTACACTATGGGGCGGAGATTGGCCCCATGCGTGATCGACTGCTGAGCCGTATTGGATCCCTCGCCGCCGGGGCGGCAGTGGCTTGGATGGCCTCGTGGTCGCTCATGGCCCAGACCCCAGGCGCCGCCAAGGCGTCCAGCGGCCCCCGCACGGCTGACGGCCGGCCGGACCTCCAGGGCATTTACAACGTCGCCACGATTACGCCCGTGGAGCGACCTGCCGCCATCGGCAACAGGCTGGTGTTGACCGACGAAGAAGCCTCGGCGCTCGAGCAGTACGAGCGGCAGCGAAACGCCAAAGACCTCGAGCCCAGCAGTCCCGACAGGCAGGCCCCGCCGGTTGGCGGCGACCGGTCGCCGACCAAATCGTTCCTCGAAGGCCTCTTCAGAGCGGGCGGCGGCGTAGTCGGGGGCTACAACCTCATTTGGATCAACCCCGGGGATCGGGTCGTTGAAGTGGACGGCCAGAAGCGGACGTCGCTCGTCGTGGATCCGATTGACGGCCGCGTTCCTGCGATGAAGGCCGACGCGCGCCAGCGAAACGCGGCGTTCCTGGCCCGCCAGGTGAGCCCCGATGCCGCCGAAGGCGCGGCCGCTGGACCAGCCGGCGCCTACGACGGCCCCGAAGCTCGTCCGCTCGCCGAGCGCTGTCTGCTGGGATTCAGCTCGACGTCGGGACCGCCGACGCTGCCCAACTATTTCTATAACAACCTTAAACAAATAGTCCAGACGCGCGACACCGTGATGATCCTGAACGAGATGGTCCACGACGCGCGCATCGTTCGCATCGGCGGCACCCATCCGCCCGCGCACATCAAAAAATGGATGGGCGACTCGGTGGGCCGCTGGGAAGGCGACACGCTGGTGGTCGAGACGACCAACTTCACCGGCAAGACGCAGTTCCGCGGATCTGGTGAGAACCTGCGCGTGGTCGAGCGCTTCACACGAACCGCCGACGGGAACCTGCTCTACCGGTTCACCGTCGAGGACGCGTCGACGTGGGATCGTGCGTGGACCGGGGAATATCCGTGGGTCGCCAGCAGCGAGCCGATGTACGAGTACGCCTGCCACGAGGGCAACTACGCGCTCAGCGGCGTGCTGAAAGGCGCCCGCCTCCTCGAGGCGGAAGCGGCCGCGGCGGCGAAGAAGTAGGGATAAACCGACGATGCGCCGTGCGTGTCTGACAACGACCGTCGCCCTGTCGCTGCTCCTGGGCGTGAGCCTGCGCGGCGACGATTTCGTGCTCGACCGGTTCGGCGACTATCTCGAGTCGCTCCGCGTGCAGACGGGCATTCCGGGAATGGCGGCTGCGATCGTCGGGACGAGCGACATTCTCTGGGAGCGCGGGTTCGGACGGCAGGATCTCAACTCGTTGGTCGCGGCCCGGCCCGACACGCCGTTTCACGTCGACGGCGTCACGCAGATCTTCACGGCCGCGATGGTCCTGCGCTGCGTCGAGGAAGGGCGCCTTTCGCTCGACGACCGCGTCGGCAAGTTCAAGGCGAACAGTCCCGACGCGGACGCGACGCTCGGACAACTCCTGGCGCACGTGTCGGACTCGCCGGACGGGCTCGTGTTCAGCTACCGCCCCGAGCGCCTCGAGCCCCTGTGGCCCGCGGTCAGGGCATGCGAAGGCGGCTCGTTCAGAAAGACGCTCGCGAACATGCTCGAGCGGCTGGCGCTCTTTGATTCGGTGCCCGGCCCGGATATCGTGAGCCTGGTGCCGCCGGCCGAAGGCATACCGACCGCCGAAGCGGTCGAGCGCTACACGCGCACGCTCAGACGCCTCGCCACTCCATACGCGGTTGATGGACAGGGACGCCCTTCGCCCACGCAGTACACGGCGACGACCTTGACGCCGGGGTCGGGCATGATTTCCACGGTTCGGGACATCGCGCGGTTCGACCTGGCGTTGAGAAAGGGCGCGATCGTGCGGCTCGCCACACTGACCGGGGCCTGGGAGGCGCCGCTCGGCGGCAGGGGCCGGCTGCCGCACGGGTATGGCTGGTTCGTACAGAATTACAACGGCGCGCCTATCGTGTGGCAGTTCGGCGCAGGCGAGAACGGGTCGTCGTCTCTGGTCGTGACGCTTCCCGCGCGCGAGCTGACGGTGGTCCTGCTCGCCAACAGTACTGGGCTGGCCAAGCCGTCCTCGCTGGCGTCGGGCGATCTCACGGTGTCGCCGTTTGGACGGCTGATCCTTGGTACGTTCGCGCGGTAGGAAGCCCGAGTGTCGGGCGGCGTTCGGCCTGCTGGCGGCGGCGCTCGTTGCGCCCCCGCCGGCGCTGGGCGCCACGGAGTGGCAAATTCGGCCGTTTGCGGGGGTGACCTTTGGAGGGGGCACGACGCTGAACGATCCGGACCTGGCCGTAGGCAAGCCGAACCTCGTCCTCGGCGTCAGCGGCGGGCTGCTGGGCGACATTGTGGGGATTGAGGCGGACGTCGGGCACGCGCCAGGGTTTTTTCAGACCGGTGATGGAACCCTGGTGTCGAGCAGCCGCGTGACGACGTTCACCGGCAATGTGATCGTGGGGTTGCCACGGCGCGCGACCGAGTACTCGCTGCGGCCCTATTTCGTCGGCGGGCTCGGCGTGATGCGCGCACACGCCGTGGACTCGCTCGGCGACGCGGTGCCTGTGGACATGACGCGGCCAGCGTTCGATCTCGGCGGCGGGCTCGGCGGCGCGTTGTCGAATCGGACGGGACTCAGCTGGGAGCTGCGATACTTCAGGAGCTTCCGCGGCAAGGTCGACCCGCTTGGCGTCGGCCTCGAGCGGCTGTCTTTCTGGCGAGCCAACATGGCGGTGGTAATCAGGCTGTGAGGGTGCACTCGATGAATCGTCGTCTTTTTCTCTGGTCGGCCGCGGCCGTCGCGCTCGTCGCGGCAGCCGCCATCCTACGCGCGGCCGAAACGCTTCGGATCGTGCCGACGGTGCACGAGGGCCAAGTCCTGGTCTCGGTCGAATTGAACGATGTGGATGTCGCCGAGGTCCGCGAAGTCATCGCGAGCGGACTTCGCACGACGTTCACCTACAACATCGATCTCAGGATCGTCGTGCCGGCGTGGGTGGATCGAACCATCGCCACATCGGTCATCGCGATCTCGGATCAGTACGACAACCTCACACGGCAGCATCGGCTGACGAAGACCATCGACGGCCGCGTCGCCGAAACCAGCGTCACCACCGACGAAGCGCAAGCGCACAAGTGGCTCACGACGCTGAAGAGTGTGCCGCTCTACGCCACCTCGAGGCTCGATCCGAACCGTGATTACTACGTGCGCATCAGCACACGCGAGCGGCCCCGCGGCGCATCGCTGCTCGGCTGGGGTCCGGCGGTCACCGGGCAGGCGAAGTTCACCTTCATTCCATAGTGAGATTTCAGAGTTCAGACTTCAGATTCAGACTTCAGATTGAAGAGCCCAGAATTCACGCTGAAGCCCGAATCTGAACTCTGAACTTTCGCCTTTCATTGAGGAGCGCAGGCATGAAACGAAACGATCGAGTGGGGGGGATAGCGATCGTCGCGGCGATGGCGGCCGTGATCGCTCTTGGCGCGCAGCAGACCGGCTTCAAGCGTACGGTCCTGCAACAGGGTGACCTGTCGGCGCCGGGGCGAGAGGTCGTACAGGTGCTGGCTGAAATCCAGCCGGGCGCGGAAGCCGGCAAGCACACCCATCCGGGAGAGGAAATCGCCTACATTCTCGAAGGCACGGTCACGCTGGAAATACAAGGCAAGCCCGGCGCCATGAAAAAGGCCGGCGACGTCTTCATCATTCCGGCCGGGACGGTGCACAACGCCAGGAACACCGGTGCCACACTGGCCAAAGTACTGGCCACCTACGTCATCGAGAAGGGCAAGCCCGTCGCGACGCCGGTTCCGTGACGCGCAACGAGTCCTACGCCTCCTACGCCGACCTGACGGTCAAGGTCGGTCTGAACCTCCAGCCAGGCCAGCGGCTGCTCATCATCGGCCCGCTCGCAAACGGCGGTGTGTCGCTCGAGGCGGCGCCGCTCGTGCGCCACGTCGCGGCAAGCGCGTACCAGGCGGGCGCGCCGCTCGTCGAGGCGATCTGGGGAGACGAGCCGATGCAGCTCACCAGGTTTGCGAGCGCCAGGCGCGAGACCCTGACACAGTACTCGACGTGGCTGCCGAAGGCGCTCGTCGAACACGTCGACGCCGGACACGCGATGCTCTCGATCTACGCCAACGATCCCGATCTGCTCGAGCACGAGCCGCCCGAAGACGTCGGCGCCTTGCAGCAGGCGGTATCGTTCGCCGTGCGGCCGTTCAGAGAGCTGATTTCGTCCAACCGGACGAACTGGGCGGTCGTGGCGGCGCCGGCGGCGGGCTGGGCCGCGAAGATGTTTCCGGCGCTTCCACCAGACGCGCGGATGGCGCGCCTCTGGGACGAAATCAGCAGGCTGTGCCGGCTCGATCGACCGGACCCGATCGCGGCGTGGAACGTTCATCTCGAGAGTCTCGCCGCGCGCGCGGCGTACTTGAACGCGAAGCAGTACACGACGCTCAAGTATTCGGGGCCGGGCACCGATCTGACCCTCGGGCTGCCGGCCGGCCACGTCTGGGTCAGCGGGCGCACGGCAAGCCGCGCCGGCGAGCCATTCACGGCGAATCTTCCGACCGAAGAGGTCTTCACGATCGCGCACAGGGAGGTGGTCGAAGGCACGGTCCGCTCGACCAAGCCGTTGAGCTACGGCGGCACGCTCATCGAGGGCTTTGGCCTCCGCTTCGAGCGCGGCCGCGTCGTCTCTCTGGCCGCCGAGCGGGGTGAATCCGTGCTGCGCCAGCTCGTCGACACCGACGAGGGCGCCGCGCGGCTCGGCGAAGTGGCGCTCGTTCCGCACAGCTCGCCCGTGTCGCAGTCAGGACTGCTGTTCTACAACACCCTGTTCGACGAAAACGCGGCGAGCCACGTCGCGCTGGGCGCCGCCTACAAGTTCACGATCAGCGGGGGCGATGCCATGGACGACGCCCAGTTCGAGGGCGCGGGCGGCAACCGCAGCGCCGTCCATGTCGACTTCATGATTGGGTCGGGCGAGCTCGACGTGGATGGCGTCGGCAGGAATGGAACGGTCGAGCCGCTCATGCGCCGCGGGGAGTGGGCGGTGGCGTCGGTGTAACCACCCCTTCGTTTCACGTCCGCCTCAGGATTTCCTTCGCCGCCAGCCGCCCCGATCGTCCGTCGAGACCGGTCCCCGGATGTGTGCCGGCGCCACAAAGATATAAGTGGCGAATCGGCGTCTCGTAGCGCGACCATCCCGCCAACGGCCGGGCGACGAACAGCTGATCGAGCGCAAGCTCGCCGTGAAATATGTGTCCGCCCGTCAGGCCGTGGACGCGCTCGAGATCGAGCGGCGTGATGACCTGCCGCGCAACGAGTGAACGCTCGAAGCCCGGCGCGTATCGCGCGATCGTCCGCGTGGCCACGTCGCCGAGCCGGTCGCGCTCGGCATCCCACGTGGTGCCGCGCAGCTGATACGGGGCGAACTGGACGTACGCAGACGCGACGTGCTGGCCGTCGGGCGCGAGCGTGGAATCGCCAATCGACGGAATCGTGAGCTCGACCCATGGCTCGTCCGACAAACCGCCGTACTTCGCGGCGTCGAACGCCCGCTCCATGGCGTCGAGGGAGGGACCAAGCCGGATGCACCCCGACATCGCCGCGCGCCGTTCGTCCGGACCCATCGCCGCCAGACCGGTGAAGGCGGGCAACGACGACACGGCGTAGTTGACCTTCGCGAGCGCGCCGCGCATCCGGATGTGCCGCACGCGGCGCAGGAATTCCGGGGACAGATGAATCGGATCCACGAGCCCAAGGAGCGTGCGCCGCGGATCCGCGTTCGACACCACCAGCGGCGAGATGATTTCCTCGCCCGTGCTCAAGACGACGCCCGACGCGACGCCGTCGCGGACGATGATCTGACGCACCTCGGCGCCGGTCCGGATCTCGGCGCCGGCTTCGCGCGCCGCGCTCGCCAGCGCGTCGGCGAGCGCGCCCATGCCGCCGACGACGCCGAAGCCGGGCGCCACCGGTTGCCCGTTGCCCGCGGCCAGCAGGAGCAGGATCGCCGCGCTCCCGGCCGATCGCGGCCCGAGCAGCGACCCGAGCACGCCGCCCGCGGCCACCGTCGCACACAGCGGCTCGCTGTCGAACCACTCGCGCGTGAAGTCCCCGACCGACATCGGCAGCCATCGAAGCAGGCGGTACGCGTCGGCGCGGCCGAGCGCGCGGAACCGGCGGCCGGTCCTGACCAGGTGCAGGAGATCGCCGGCGCCGGGCCGATCGATCGATGGCGGAACCGCCGAAAGCACGCCGCGAAGCACACCGCTGACCGCGGCCACGCTCCTCAGGAACTCCGGAAACCGCTCCGCGTCCCGGGCGGAAAACGCCGCGACGTCGCGCGCCGCACGGGCCGCATCGGTCCAAAGCGTCAGCGCTCGTCCGTCCGAGGACGGCGCCGACGCCAGCGCCGCAGGCCGAATCGGACGAAGGCCGTGGCGCTCGAGATCGAGCGCACGCACGATGGCCGGATCGATCGCCGCCCGGTGCGCGAGCGTGGACACCCGAAAGCCCGGTGCGATCTCCGTTGTCTGCGCGCAGCCGCCCACGCGCTCCGCACGCTCGAGGACAAGCGGCTCGAGGCCGCCCTTCGCCAGGAAGGCCGCACACACGAGCCCGTTGTGACCGCCACCAACCACGACGACGTCTCGCTTCGCCACGGCCGTTCTACGTGCTCCGTTCTACGTGCGTCGTTCTCATTCGTTCTACGTTCTACGTCCGGCGTTCGACGTTCGACGTTCGGCCTGGTTCTTGCTAGCTGCCGAGTCATGACCGCCAAGCGATTCGAAGACCTCGAGGCGTATCAGCGTGCCGACGAACTGAAGCGAGAAGTGTACGCACTTCTTGCCACACAGACCGCGTCTAAAGATTTCAAATTCTGCAGTCAGCTGCGCGAAGCGGCGGCTTCCGCGCCTCGTAACATCGCCGAGGGCTTCGGACGCTTCAGGCCAGCACCGTTTGCCCAGTTCATGGAAATCGCGATCGCGTCGACGATGGAAACTCAAGTTTCCATTCAGGACGGCGTGGACCGCCATCACTTCACGCGCGACCAGACGTCCCGAGCTCGATCTCTGGCGGAACGATCGCTGCAAGTGTCCACGAAGCTACTGAAATACCTCAAAGGTTGTCGCGATCACTGAACGGCGAACGGCGAACGGCGAACGCCGAACGCCGAACGAAAGAGAACGTCGCACGAAGCACGTAGAACGCAGAACGATCATGATTGTCCCAGTATGCGTCTGGCCGCGTTCCGCCCAGGCGCGCCCATGATGCCGCCACCCGGGTGCGCAGCCGATCCGCACATCCACAGGTGCCGGATGGGCGTCGTGTACTGCGCCCAGCCAGGCGCCGGACGCAGAAAAAACAGCTGCTCGAGCGTGAGCTCCCCCTGAAAGATGTTGCCCTCGCTCAGCCCGAACTCGCGCTCGAGATCGAGCGGCGTCAGCACCTGACGATGGCGAATGATGTTGCGGATGTTCGGCGCGTGCTCGGCCACCGTGTCGACCACCGCGTCGCCGAACGCCTCGCGCTGCTCGTCCCAGGTGCCCGAACGAAGCAGGTAGGGCGCGTACTGCACGAAGCACGACAGAATGTGCTTGCCTGGCGGCGCCACCGATGGGTCGGTGAGCGTCGGGATGACCATGTCGATGTACGGCCGGCGCGAGAACTCACCGTATTTCGCCTGGTCGTACGCGCGTTCCATGTACTCCACGCTCGGAGAAATCGAGATCGCGCCGCGCAGGTGGGCGCCAGGCCCCGGCAGACACCGGAAGTCGGGCAGCGCGTCGAGCGCGAGGTTCACCTTTCCCGACGATCCTCGAAACCTGTACCTCCGCACATCGTCCAGAAACTCACCGGGAAGCTCCTTCTCATCGAGGAAGCGCAAGAACGTGAGTCTCGGATCCACGCTCGACACGACGAGATCCGCCTCGATCTCGTCGCCGTTCGCCAGAGCCACGCCCGTGGCATGGCCGTGGGCGGTCGTGATGCGGGCCACCGCGGTCTCGGTGCGGATCTCGGCGCCGGCCTCGCGCGCCGCACTCGCGATGGCGTTCGAGATGGCGCCCGTGCCCCCGCGCGCGAAGCCCCAGGAGCGAAACGCGCCGTCGATCTCCCCCATGTAGTGGTGCAGCAGCACGTAGGCCGTCCCCGGCGACCGCACGCCGAGAAACGTGCCGATGATGCCGGACGCCGACATGGTGGCTTTGAGCACGTCGGTCTCGAACCATTGATCGAGGAAATCCACCGCGCTCATGGTCATCAGCTGCAGCTGGTTGACTCGATCGGTTTCGGTGAGGCCGCGGAATCGATTGCCGAGGAACAAGAGCTTGCCGAGCTCCCGTGGATGGAGCGACAGCGGATCTGGCGGCGTCATGCCGAGAATCGGCTTCACGGCGCGCGCGATGTCGACCATCGCCTTGCCGTACTCGTCGTACGCGTCGGCATCGAGCCGCGAGTGCCGCGCGATCTCGCGACGCGTCTTCGCGTGGTCGTTCACGCGCCAGAGATAGTCGCCGTCCGGCATGGGCGTGAACGTGCCGTCGAGCGGAAGAATCTCGAGGCCGTGCCGGGGCAGATCCAGCTCGCGGATGATCTCCGGTCTGAGGAGCGAGACCACGTACGAGCACACCGAGAAGTGGAACCCGGGGAACACCTCTTCGGTCACCGCCGCGCCCCCGACGAGGTGGCGCCGCTCGAGCACGAGCACGCGCCGGCCCGCGCGAGCCAGGTAGGCCGCGGCCGTCAGGCCGTTGTGCCCCCCGCCGATGACAATCGCGTGGTAGCGCATCGACGCGTGGGCGAACCTAGCGAGCCGTGTACGACTTGCTGAACCCGTTCCGGCTGTTTGTGATCGTGAACGTTCCGTCCTGCCGGACCGACGCGCGGATCCACTGGCCCTTGCAGTCGGCTGTCTCCTCGAGATTTGCGATCCGCTTCGCGTCCCTGTCGCCGACCTCCCAGCCAGCGTCGTACAGCAGGGATTCCCCGGACGGCGACACCACCAGCGTGGCGGCGCCGCCCTCGACGTCAACCCAATAGATATCGAGGTGTCCGGGCTGCGCCTGCGCCGTTCCTCCTTGAACGAGTAGTAGTGCCACGAGCCACATCGACCGTGCGATTGACTTGGACATAGGGCCTCACACGCTCCTCACGGGGCCGATGCTACACCCGCTCGAGCCGGCGGCGGCCAGGTTTGTGGGGGTCATCCCTGGCATGATCACATCGGGGAGCAACAGGTGAACCTGGTCGCCGCCCTCGACGAAGTTGGGCGCTTCCTCGCCTTCGGAGCTTCCAGCCGTCAGCTTCGCTCGTGCGTGATGCGCACCGCTTCTTCGATCGTGGTGTCTCCAGCGGCGACCTTCACGAGGCATTCCTCGCGCAGCGAGCGCATGCCACTGCGCCGCGCGGCTTCGAGCATCTTGATTTCTGGAGCATGTTCGATGATCAGCTGGCGGAGCTCGTCGTTCATCCGAACCATCTCATAGATCCCGGTCCGTCCCCTGAAGCCGGTTCCCCGGCAATCTTTGCAGCCCGCGCCGCGATAGAGGACGGTCGGCGCCGCATCGCCGAACAGCTCTTGTGCGCCGGGTGGCGCGGCGACGGCCTTCTTGCAGGTGGCACAGATGCGGCGGACCAGACGCTGCGAAAGAATGCTGATGACGCTCGAGGCGAGGACATACGCCTCGGTGCCCATTTCTTGAAAGCGCGTGATGGTGCTGATCGCACTGTTGGTATGCGCGGTCGACAGCACCAGATGTCCGGTCAGCGAGGCCTCAATGGCTGTCTCCAGGGTTTCCGAATCGCGGATTTCGCCGACCATGATCACGTCCGGATCCTGTCGCAGGATTGCGCGCAGCCCCTTTGCAAACGTGAATCCGGCTCTGTTGTTGGTCTGCCCTTGGGTGATTCCCGGAATCGAGTACTCGACCGGATCTTCGACCGTCATGATGTTCTTGCCGGTCTCGACGATTTCGCTCAGCGCCGCGTACAACGTCGACGTCTTGCCGCTTCCAGTCGGTCCGGTAATGAGGATGATGCCTTCGTTATGGTGCGTGACCTCGCGGAACTGCCCCAGAATGTCCGCATGCAGGCCCAAGCTGTCGAGCTGGAGCCGCAGCGCCGACTGATCGAGCAGGCGCAATACGACCTTCTCTCCATACATCCCCGGGTAGGTGGAGGTTCGCAGATCCAGATGACGGTTCCCAATGGTCGCGCTGAATCGTCCGTCCTGTGGCTGCCGATGTTCCGCGATGTCCATTCCGGCAAGGACCTTGATTCGGCTGGTGACGGCGGGCGCTGAGTCACCCGGTAATCCGGCCATCTGGGTGATCGCGCCGTCCACTCGGAACCGCACGCGAGTGCCGCTGGCCATCGGTTCGATGTGAATGTCGCTCGCGCCATCGCCGACCGCCCGAGCGATCAAGCTCTCCACGATGTGAATCGCCGACCGCTCGACTTCCTCATTGGTGACCGGCACCTGAACAGTGGCCGCCTCGAGCACTACGGCATCGACAGGCGAGGAGGTCTCCTGCGGCATCCACGTGACCTCTCCGTAGTACCGGTCGAGAGCCGCCTCAATCTCCTCTTCCAGGGCCAGGATCAGTTGAATCCGGCATCCGGCGGCAAACCGCAGGTCGTCCAGCGCTTTGAAATCCTTTGGGCCAGAAACGGCGAGCATCAAGGTGTTGCCGACCTTGATGAGCGGAAAAGCGAAGTGTTGCCGGGCGACTTTTTCCGGGAGCACGCTGGCCGCGCGGGGATCGACCGTGTAGGCGTTTACCCGAGTCGACGGAAAGCCGACTTGGGCGCTCAGGGTTTCAAGAATGAGGTCCGGGGTCACAAACCCCATGTCCACGAGCACTTGTCCGAGGGGCGTGCGCGTGCGTCGATGGCGGTCGAGCGCTTTGGTCAGCTGCGCCGAGGTAATCAGAGAGTGCTGCAGAAGGATCTGCCCAAGACGTTCTGGTTTGTTTGGTCCCAGCCGAGCGTCGTTCGGGCGAGAGGCCGGAAATACTGCGCGGGTCAGTGAAACTGCCACAAAGATCTCGACCTATCACCAGCAACGAAGGCGCCGCCCGGCGTAAGCGTGGCTATCACACACAGAAAAAGGGACTTAGCCAACCCATGTAATTATGACTTTATACGTCATAATGGTGTATAATAGGACAATAATAACATTCTTGGTCCCTATGAGAACAGGCTTTCCCCTCCGGCAGCGCCACGAACGCGGGCGCTGATGAACGCGACCGGTCAGGGCGGCCATCTCATCCTGCTGAGACTGCGCGATGCCGGATGACCCGGACGCGTGGCAGATTGAGACTGGCCCATAATTCAGAACCGTGGAGGTGTCCGTGAGACGTCTATGCCTGTCGTTGCTCGTTCTGGTTGTGGTGGCCGCTCCCATCCTGGCCCAGTCGACGGTTCCTCAGCTGCCCTTCGAATCGGTGCCCGATCCGCTCACGATGCCAGACGACGTGCATTTCGGTGAGATCGGCGGTGTGGCGGTCAATTCCAAGGGCCACGTGTTCGTGTTCTCCCGCGGGAACTCGAGCGGACCGGCCTACATGGCCACGGCCGCGCAGCTTCTCGAGTTCGATGCCAACGGCAGGTTCATCCGTGAGATCGGCAAGAACCTGTATGCCTGGTCTTACGCCCACGCCGTGCGCATCGATCAGGACGACAACATCTGGGTCGTGGACAAGGGCTCGGACATGATCCTGAAGCTCAACCCGCAAGGACGCGTCGTGTGGGTGTTCGGACGCAAAGGTGAAGCGTCGCATTATCAGATGCCACCCGATACGGCGGTCACGCTCACCGGGCTGCTCAGCCGCGCCGGCGTCGCGGTGACCCCGCCGCCCAACAACAACCCTCGTAACCCAGTGCCTCAGCATCGAGACGGTTACTTCAACCAGCCGACCGACGTCGCCTGGGACTCACAGGGCAATTCGTATTTCAGCGATGGCTACATCAATTCTCGCGTCGCCAAGGCGAATGCCCGCGGTGAATGGGTGGCGAGCTGGGGATCGCTCGGCAGCGGTCCCGGTCAGTTCGACACGCCGCATGGAATCGCTGTTGGTCCGAGAGACGAAGTGTTCGTCGCCGATCGCGGCAACCGCCGCATTCAAGTCTTCGACACGTCCGGGAAGTTCATTCGTCAGTTCACGATTGACGTTCCGGTTCCCTCTGACTTCAAGTCACCGATCGGGCCGGCGCCGACCAACCTCACGACGGGAAGCATTGCGCCCGGCGCCCCAGACGCCCTCTGCATGACGCCTGGACCCAATCCGGTCCTGTTCGTGGGCGATCTGTACCCGAGCCGAGTGTACAAGGTGTCGCTCGACGGCAAGGTGCTCGGCGTGTACGGACGTGGGGGCAAGAATCTCGGAGAGTTTGCCTGGATTCACGCCATCGCCTGCCCTTCCGAGGACGAGATTTGGGTCGGCGAGCTGCTCAACTGGCGTGTGCAGAAGCTCGTGACGAAGGGCCGAAGCACGCGGTAGCGGAGACGCCGAAGAGTCGTGTCCCCGCGAATGGCGTAAGATCACGATTTGCAAATGTCGCCCCACACGGGCCAAGAGCCTGGCAGCCCGTGGTGAAAGTCTGGCGTCGCACCGAGACGGGCGAGGCGCCCCGCCGGCAAGGCGCGACGACCGAGAATACCGGGAGTATTTGAGCGAGGAGCAACGCAGCCGGAGGGGATGCATCGCCCGTCGAATGCAGCCAGACTTTCAACACGGGCTGCTAAGACTCGCCCGGTGAAACGAGGACCTGTGACGATGAACCTTCTGCGCCGCTCGCGAACGTGGGTCCTGACCCTCGGCGTCGTGATCACCGCGAGCTCCGGCGACGCCCAGCAGAAACCGTTTCAGCCCGAGGTTGGGCAGCCGGGCAAAGATGTCGTGTGGGTGCCGACGCCGGCCGAGACGGTCGAGAAGATGCTCGATCTGGCACAGGTGACCTCGCAGGACTTCGTCATGGACCTGGGCTCCGGCGACGGGCGCAACATCATCGCGGCAGCCAAACGCGGTGCGCAGGCGCTCGGCGTCGAATACAACCCGGACATGGTGGAGCTGTCCCAGCGTGCGGCCGCCGAAGCGGGCGTGGCGGGCAATGCACAGTTCGTCCAGGGCGACATGTACACGGCCGACATCTCCAAGGCCAACGTTCTCGCGCTGTTCCTGCTGCCCGGCAACCTGGTGCAGCTGCGGTCGAAGTTCCTCGAGCTGCGCCCGGGCTCGCGCATCGTCTTGAACACGTTTTCGATCGAGGACTGGACTCCCGACGAGACCGTTCAGGTCGAGGACTGCTCGAACTGGTGCACCGTTCTGTTGTATGTCGTGCCGGCGAACGTCAACGGCACGTGGCGGCTGCCGCAGGGCGAGCTGAGGCTGACGCAGAATTATCAGATGGTGTCCGGAACATTGACAGCCGGAGGCCAGTCGACGTCGGTCACGGGGAAACTTCGCGGCGATCAGCTCACACTGACGGCCGGCACGCAGGAGTACTCGGGCGTCGTGCGCGGCAATGCGATCGAGGGAACCCTTCGCGCGAGCAGCGGCACCACACCGTGGAGAGCGGCGCGCGCGGCCAACTGACTCACGTGAGTCGGACGAGCTTCGCGCGATCGAGTGTCGTGACCTCGGAGCGTGCCGTACACCGGTTCATTCTGATCCAAACCGAGGCAACGAACAATCCCAACACGACGGCAGCAATCGCGATTCGCGAGGCGACAAGCGTGATTGCGTTCATGATTGCGAGCGTCTTCTACAGGAGCTGTGTCAAGGCGATGAATTCGATCGCTTGTGCTAACATCTCGCCCCGATGATTCTCGTCACTGGTGGTGCGGGCTACGTCGGCAGCGTCCTTGTACCGGAGCTGCTGGCGCTCGGAGAGTCCGTTCGAGTGGTCGACACGTGTTGGTTCCCTCATCGGCCTCCGGAACACAACAAGCTCGAGCTGATTGTAGGGGATATCAGGCACTTCGAGGCTGCCTGGCTTGACGGTGTGCAAGCCGTCATTCACCTCGCCGGATTGTCCAACGACCCGACGGCCGATTTTGCGCCTGGGCTCAACGCGGAGGCCAACGTGCAGGCCACGCGCACGCTCGCCGACTTGGTGGCGCGCAAGGCTGAGCGAGAAGCGATGGACGTGCGTTTTCTTTTCGCGTCGACCTGCTCCGTGTACCACACGAACGCGCAGAGCACGGAGGCCGACGTTCAGCCGAAACGTGAGGATTCGCTGGCGGCGCCGACGGCGAACTACAGCAAGACCAAGCGGCTGGCTGAGATCGAATTGCTTCGTGTCGCCGAGCAGGCGCCCCGCTTCTGTCCGGTGCTGCTCCGGAAGGGAACCATCTTCGGGCGGGCGCCGCGCATGCGTTTCGACCTGGTCGTCAACACGTTCACGCTGCACGCGTGGCACACGCGCAAGCTGACCGTCCATGGAAGCGGCGAAGCCTGGCGCCCCCTGCTGCACATTCGCGACGCGGTCGACGCCTACCTCTACTGCCTGGCCGCGCCAATCGAGAAGGTTCGAGCACAGGGGTTCAACGTGCTCCGCAAGAATTATCGCGCGCTGGAACTGGCCCATTGGGTGGCTGAGATCCTGGAGCAGCATCGTGGCGTTTCCATCAGCGTCAAGCGCGATCGGTCGAATGAGAGCGGCGGGCGCAGCTACTACGTGCTCGCCGACAAGATCGAGAAGCAGCTGGGGTTCCGCGCCGAGCGTGGGACGACGAAGGCGGTGCTCGAGATTTGGGATGGCCTGGAAGCGGGGGAGTTCGGCGAGCGGCCGTACGACAATCCCGCATTCTTCAATATTCGCTGGTTCAAGGAACAATCCGTGCTTCAGCCAGAGCTCGCCAAGTAACCCCCGCGATGAAGGTCCTCGTCATTGGGGCTCAGGGGCAGCTTGGGCAGGATTTGATGCGCGTGGTGGACGGCGCGGCAGTGGGCTTGACTCACCAGGATCTCGACGTGACCGATGGAGTCGCCGTTCTTCAGGCTGCGCAAGCGCACAAACCCGTCTGGGTCATCAACACCACGGCGTTTCACCGCGTCGACGACTGCGAAGCGAACCCGCATCTGGCGCTGGCGGTCAACGCGTATGGCGCGTTCAACGTGGCTCGGGCGGCGGCGAGCGTCGGGGCACGCAGTCTGTTTTTTTCGACGGATTACGTGTTTGGCGGCGAGCCGCGGGGCCGGCGCAACCCACATACCGAGGCCGACGCTCCCAAGCCGCTCAATGTCTACGGCATCTCGAAGGTGGCCGGAGAGCAACTCGTCATGCATGGCGATCCTCGCGCCCTGGTCATCCGGTCGTCAGGGCTCTATGGCACCGCCACCAGTCGTAAGGGATGGACGTTCCCGGAATTGATGTTACGCCTGGCGTCAGCGCAGGAGGTCGTGCGCGTCGTCGACGATCAGGTGCTCTCGCCGACGTTCACGACCGACCTGGCGGCCGCAGTGCGCCGGCTCATGAACGACGACGCCTCGGGGCTGTTTCACGTCGTGAACGATGGCGAGTGTTCATGGTATGAGTTTGCCAAGGCAACGTTCGAACTCACCAAGACACAGGTTCGGCTCGAGCCGCAGTCAACAGCTGCGGCAAACCGGCGTGCGCCACGCCCGCCCTATTCGGCGCTCGCGTCGACGCGATTGAACGCGCCGCTCCGGCCATGGTCGGAAGCGCTGGCGGATTATCTCAGCCAGAAGGGGATGAGGTAAGGGCTGGCATGAAGCTGCGACTCACCGAGACGCCACTGGCTGGACTGGTCATCATCGACATTGATTATTTCAAGGACGATCGCGGCTCCTTCATCGAGCCGTGGCATGAGCGCGATTTCGCCGAGGCCGGATTGAGCCTGCGATTCGTGCAGGAAGGGCACTCGCGCTCCGGGCAGGGCGTATTGCGCGGTCTTCATTACCAGGACCGAACCGCGCCGATGGGCAAACTGGTGCGCTGTACGCTCGGGTCGATCTTCGACGTGGCTGTCGATCTCCGTGTGAGCTCGCCGACGTTCGGCCGCTGGTTCGGCGTGGAGTTGACCGCCGAGAACAAGCGGCAGATTTATGTTCCGCCGGGGTTTGCGCATGGCTTTCAGACACTCGCCGCAGTCGTCGAGGTACAGTACAAACAGACGGGGTTCTATACGCCGCCGGCTGAAGGCACGATCGCGTGGAACGACCCGGAGATCGGAATCGTCTGGCCGCTGGCCGATCCGATTCTGTCGGCGCGGGACCAACAGGGCATCACGCTGCGGGAGTACGCCAGGAAGCCGGCGTTTCCGTAGCCTACGATTGAAGGCGATAGTCGGCGAAGTCCTTGGAGAGATTCGGGTTGTAATACGGATCGCGTTCGACGACCTCGCCCCAGAGCTGCTTCATCAGGTGCGTCTCTGAGGACGTCCTCACACGCCAGCCAAGCGATCCCGACTCGAGGTGATAGAGCTGTGCGTACGGGGTGTACACGATTCGATAGCCTGCGCGCCGTAGACGCAGGCAGTAATCGACATCGTTGAAATCGGCGGGGAAGCGCTCATCCAGCCCTCCTGCCTCGTCGAACACGTCCCGCCTGGTCATCATGCACGCCCCGCTGACGGCAGAGTAATTCCGCGCCACGATCGCGCTGCCGGCATACCCGGATGATGCCCCTGGATGGCCCTGGTACCCGTGCGCGGCGATGCCGCAGACACCGGTCACTATTCCGATGTGCTGCAGCCGGCCGTCAGGAAACAGCAGCTTTGCGCCCACCGCGCCGATCTCCGGCTGTTGCGAGTACTCGAGCATCGCGCCGAGCCACTCGGGAGCAATCACCTCGAGGTCCTCGTTGAAAAACACCAGATGGTCGCCACGAGCCTGGCTAACGGCTGCATTCATCGTGCGCGAGAAGTTGAATTGACCGCCCCTCGGGGACGCCACGCGGCGGTGCGGTACGCCGGCGAGAAACTCGCGCGTCGCATCCGAGAGCTGTCCGTCATCAGCTACGAGGATCTCGTAGTGACGGTAGTCTGTTTTCTCCAGGATACAGCGGACCGCGTGTTGAACAAGAGATACGGAGCGTTCGCCAATTTGGCCACGGCGATCGGCCGTCGGGATGATGATCGATAGGAGAGGTTGCCCCAGAATTCGATGTCGCACCCGATACAGACCAGACACCGGACCGGACAGCACCTCGGCGTCCACGCCACGCCGGCAAAGATAATGCTCGATGGCGCGGCGTCCCGCTTGCTCTGGATAGGGCTTCGCACCGGCTTCCGCTGCGGCCGATCCGGGGATCTTGCGCCAGTGGTACAGCACTTTTGGAATGTGGTGAATATGAGAGGTTCTGGACACGACCTGGAGGACGAGGTCGTAATCCTGGGAACCGGTGTACTCGTCCTTGAATCCGCCAATCTCCTCGACCAGGCTGCGGCGAACGACCATAAGGTGGTTCGTGTACATGTACGAGAGGAACAACTCGGGCGACCAGTCTGGCTTGAAGTACGGCTCGCACCGGTGTCCATCCAGATCCAACTTGTCCTCGTCGCTGTATATGAAGTCGGCATCGGAGTGCTCGTTGAGATAGCGGGCGACCTCGTACAGCGCGTCGGGCGGAAGCTCGTCGTCTGAGTCCATCATCACCACGAAGTCGCCGGTGGCCAGCGCGAGTGCTGCGTTCGAGGCGGCCGAAATGCCTCGGTTCACCGGCAGGCGAGTGATTTTGAGACGCGGGTCGTTCGCATACTCGGCGGCATACGCTCCCAGTGTCGATCTCGTGTCCTCGTCGGTTGAGGCATCATCGCCGATGCACAGCTCCCAATTCGGATAGACCTGGCGGCGCACCGATTCGAAAAATGGACGCAGCCATCTGGCTTCGGTGTTGTAACAGGGAGTGATAATGCTCAGGCGAGGCCGGTAGGGCAGGTCTGCCTGGTCCACCGACATGCGCGCCAGGTCCTTCGCCGTCGGCGAATGCCTGGCCACCCAGCGCGCGTAGACCGGCGGCGGATCGTCGGGAGTCGTGACGGCGCGCACCCGCGCGACGGCCGATCTGACGCCACGCCGGCGCACTTCGCCGGCGAACGCGCGGATCGATCGCCACGCTTCACGTGCCGGCCGGCCTCGCAGACGTTGGTACGCTGCGCGGATCAACGTGGAGACGGAGCGCAACGCGTCTGTCATCGCCGGGCTGTGATCACCAGTACTGACTCTCCGCGTGGATGTGACCGATCGTCCAGCCGCTCGGCATGAAGACCGAGCGCCTCGCACACGTTCGCCAGCATCGAGAAAGAATGGTAGGGCTCACCATCCGAGTAGCTGGTGATCCCTGACGGCTGCACGATGGGCGAAAAGTTGTCGGTGTCGGGGTTGTCGAACCGTGTTGCCCGCTCTCAGACCCGCCCCCCTGACACAGCGCAGATTAGACCGCCCGTTACGCGCCGATTATGGCGCCGGCCGAAGGCTTGTTCAAGCGCCAAGGGCCGCCGTGCTAGGCTGCAATTCTTCGGCTCAGTCCGGCATAGCCCCGGCTAGAGGCGATTTGACACTCGGCGCCTGGTCCTGCATCCTAAGGGTGTGCTGACTCTCAGCAGGCGGTTGTTCGCGCTTGCGCTCGCCGTTCTGATTTCGGGGGGCAGTGGGGTGGTCTGCGCCGGCTGGGCGCCGACACCTGAAGCGCGCATGGCGTGCTGCTCCGACAGTGCGTGCCCCATGCACAAAGGAGACTCGCAGAGGTCCGGATCGGAACGCGTCATCACACAGGCGCAAGCGGACAACTGCTGCGCATCCTCCGAACACGAAACCTCCAGCCAATCGAGCCCGACGTTCGCCGCCGCAATCTCCAGTGCAGTTCTCGGAGCTGGAATCGCTCTGCCGGCGACTGTGCCTGCTCTCGTGCTAAGCGACGGCTGGCGGACGGTCTCACCAATTCCCACGGCGCACGTTCCCAAGCACGTCCTGCTTTCCGTCTTCCTCGTCTAGCCATTAACACTCGTCGTGTGTCTGCCCGCATGTACTGCGGGCAACGAAGGTGCGCGTACGTGCACCCATGACACGTGTTGGTGCCCATGATCCGAGCAGCTCGAATTCAGACGCGAAAGGTACTACGCATGCGTACGACGGTCGTCGTGTCTCTGCTGTCGATTGGTCTCTCTGTGCCTGTTGCAGGCGCAGCACAGGCGCGCCCAACATCGGACCAGAGCCAGCAGCCGCCTGCCATTACGCACACTGAGGCGCATCCGACGGGACCACCCGTCATGCTTGCCGAGCTACTGCAGGAGGCGCTCGAGAAAAACCCCGAGCTGATTGCACTCCGCGCGCAGGTTGGCGTCGTGCGGCAGCGTCCGGCCCAAGAGCGCTTTCTCGACGCGCCGATGGCCGAGGCGCAGGTCTGGCAGTGGCCGTTCAACTCGATCAATCCCGGGGACACGAACATGTACATGTTCATGGTGACGCAGGATCTGCCGGGCCGCGGCAAGCGCCAGCTTCGGGCCGCGGTCGCCGAAAAGGACATCACGCTGGCGGAAAGCGACATCGCCATCCGCGCACGCGACGTGGTCAACCAGATCAAGCAGGCGTACGCCTCGCTGTACATCGCGCGCAAGGCGATCTCGGTGTACCTGGACAGCGTCGAGCTGTTACGTCAGATCGCCGACGTCTCCCAGGCGAAATACACCACGGGACGGATTTCACAACAGGACGTGCTCAAGCCCGTCGTGGAGCTTTCGAGACGGCACACCGACATCATCATGTTCGACGAGCAGGCGAAGCTTGCGACGGCGCGCCTGAATGTCCTCCTCAATCGCGCACCAGAAACGCCGATTGGCCCGCTCGTCGAACCGCAAGAGCAGACGATGCTGCCGGCGACGGCGGACCTCCAGCGACTCGCGCTCGACCGTCAGCCGGAATTGCAACGTGCCCACGTCGAAGTCGAGCGCGCGGAAGCGGAGCTCGCGTCCGTTCGAGGCGACTACAAGCCGGACTTCTCCGTCCAGGGCGGCTACATGCTGATGCCTCGAATGACCGATGCCTGGACCGCTCGCATCGGCATCACGTGGCCAAAGGCGCCGTGGTCGCGCGGCAAGATTGACGCGCGCGTGGCCGAACACACGGCGGCCATTCAGGCGGCGAAGGCTCGGACGCAAGCGATGGAAAACATGGTACGTCTGGCGGTGCAGGAAGCGTACGTGCGGGCCAAATCGGCGCAGGACCGCGCTGCTCTGCTGCGCACGACGATTCTGCCGCAGTCGCAACAGACGCTTGAGGTGTCGCGGGTCGGGTACCAGACCGGTCGCGTGGACTTTCAAGCGCTGATCGACAACCAGCGCGTCTTGCTCGACGTCAACTTGAACTACTTCCGCGCGCTCAGCGACTTCGCCCAGGCGGTCGCAGATCTCGAACGCGCCGTTGGAGACGACCTGCCAGCCGGGACGACCGCCACCGTGATTGCCAAGGAAGGACAGTGACATGAGACGCGTTCTACTGGCATCCGCCGCCGTCGCTATCGTCCTGCTCGTGGTCGCTGCCGCCGTGTACGCCATTCGCGCACGAAGCGGCCAGAAACCGGCGGCACACAGTGATGCGCCGGGCCAGCAGCCGATGCCCGAGATGCAACCGGGCCAAACGTCGACCCCAGCCGGCACGCCGGCCGCGACGCCGCGAGGCGACGTCACGATCGATTCTCGCCGCCAGCAGTTGATCGGCGTCAGAACCGTGCCCGCAACGCGCGAGCCGATGCAGCACACGCTCCGCACCGTCGGCATCGTCCGGTACGACGAGACGAGCCTTGTCGACATCAACCTGCGACTCGAGGGCTGGATTCGCGATCTCCATGTCGACTACACCGGACAGCCCGTTCAGAAGGGACAGCCCCTCTTCACTGTGTACAGTCCGGACCTCCTGGCGACACAGCAGGAGTACCTCCTGGCGTTGAAGACGCGCGATCAGATGCAGGGCTCGGTCATCGCCGAGGCGCGTGAACGCGCCGAGCAGTTGGTCGCATCGGCACGGCGGCGTCTCGTGCTGTGGAATCTCCCCGAAGACGAGATCCGCGTGCTCGAGGAGAAGCGCCAGGCGCCTGACGTCGTCGTGTTTCGCTCGCCCGTCTCGGGCTTTGTCATCGAGAAGCAGGCGCTCCAGGGCATGCACGTCATGCCGGGGCAGATGCTCTACACGGTCGCCAACCTCTCGGTTGTCTGGGTCGAAGCGGACGTGTACGAGCAGGAGATGGCGCTGGCGCGGGTGGGGCAGCGCGCGACGGTTACGCTCGACGCGTATCCGGGCGAGTCGTTTAACGGGCGCGCGATCTACATCTACCCCTTCGTAGAAGAGAACACGCGCACCGTCAAGGTGCGGTTTCAGTTTGCAAACCCGCGCGGCCGCTTGAAGCCAGGGATGTACGCGAACGTCGAGATCGAAGGCAGGGACGCCATGGGCCTGACGGTGCCCGCGAATGCGCTCCTGGATTCTGGCACCGACAAGGTCGTGTTCGTGGCACAGGGCGACGGCTACTTCACGCCTCGAACCGTGAAGGTCGGCAGGAACCTCGGCGACCGCGTCGAGATCGTGGACGGCGTGAAGGAGGGCGAACACGTGGCGACCGGCGCCACGTTCTTCCTGGATTCGGAAAGTCAACTGCGCGCGGGGCTGCAGAACTACGAGGCCGCGAAAGGCACCCAAGGCGCCCCCGCGGCTGGCGGTCCCGCGCTCGACATCGTCTTCCGCACGCAACCGGATCCGCCGAAGACCGGTGAGAGCGTCTTCGAAGTCGCCGTGAAGGACGCGAGCGGACAACCTGTCACCGATGCCGAGGTGTCGGTCCAACTGTTCATGCCGGCGATGCCGACGATGAACATGCCGGCGATGCGGAACGAGACGAAGCTGCCACACGCCGGCGGCGGTGTCTATCGAGGGCCAGGGCAAGTGATGATGGCCGGCCGATGGGACGTGACGGTTACGGTCGTGAAGGGCGGACAACAACTCGGGCGGAAGCAGCTCGCCGTGGCGGCGAGATAACAGGACACAGGACGCAAAGGAGATGACGACGATGCACGCCAACACGCAGAGTGTCGACAGAAAGGGCACGTTCAGTCTCGCGGCAGCCGGCGCCGCGTTCGCGATCGTGATCGCGATGGCCGCGCCGCTTCACGTCGCTGCAACCGCGCAGCAGCCGGCGGCAGGTCAGACGCCGACCGTCGACATCAGGCTCACCAGCAAGCCGAGCCCGCCCAAGACGGGCGACAACACGTTCGAGGTGATTTGTTTTGAAGGAGAGCTGCTGACGAGAGGCACGACATGATCAGCCGAATCATCGACTGGTGTGCGGGGAATCGGTTCCTGGTGTTCACCGGCACCGTGGTGCTCACGCTGTGGGGCATCTGGGCGATGGCCGCGACGCCGCTCGACGCGGTGCCGGACATCTCCGATGTGCAGGTGATCGTCTCGACCGAGTGGATGGGCCGGAGTCCCGACATCATCGAGGACCAGATCACGTATCCCATCGTCACGGCTCTCCTCTCGGCGCCGCGCGTGCGGACGGTTCGAGGCTTCACGGACTTCGGCATCTCGTACGTCTACGTCATTTTCGAAGACGGTACGGATATCTATTGGGCGCGCAGTCGTGTGGTCGAGTATCTGCAGGGCATCCGGGGCCGATTGCCGGAGGGTAGCAATCCGACGATTGGTCCGGATGCCACCGGCGTCGGCTGGGTCTTCCAGTACGCGGTGGTTGACGAGACCGGCAACCACAACCTCGCGGATCTCCGCGGGGTGCAGGACTGGTTTCTGCGGTACGCGCTCGCCTCGGTCGACGGCGTCGCGGAGGTGGCCAGCATCGGCGGGTTCGTGAAGCAGTACCAGGTAAACCTGGATCCCAACAAGCTCGCCGCCTACGACAAGTCCATCAAAGACGTCGTGCACGCCATTCGCGCAAGCAATAACGAGGTCGAGGGAAGACTGCTGGAGTTTTCCGGCCGGGAGTACATGGTTAGAGGTCGGGGCTATCTCACGTCGCTCGAGGACATTGCCGGCGTGTCGCTCGGCGCCAACGCACGAGGCACGCCGGTTCGAGTTGGAGACGTCGCCGACGTTCAAGTGGGACCGGATATTCGGCGGGGTGTCGCGGAGCTGGACGGCAAAGGCGAGGTGGTCGGCGGGATCGTGGTCATGCGGTTCGGTGAAAACGCGCTCCGGGTCATCGACCGCGTGAAGGCCAAGCTGCAGGAAGTACAGCGCTCGTTGCCGGAGGGCGTACGGGTCGTGCCGACGTACGACCGATCAGGTCTCATCAACGAGTCCATCGGGACGCTCCGGCGCACGCTGATCGAGGAAGCGATCGTCGTGTCGCTCGTCATCCTCGTGTTCCTCTTTCACGTCCGCTCGGCACTCGTGCCGATTCTCGCGCTGCCGATCGCCGTCGTGGCGTCGTTCATCCCGATGTACTACCTCGACGTCAATTCCAACATCATGTCGCTCGGAGGCCTGGCACTCGCCATCGGCGTACTGGTCGACGCCTCGATCGTGATGGTGGAAAACGCATACCGGCATGTCTCGGAGCCGGATGAACCGATCGCGTTCGAGGACCAGCCGCGCGTGATTATCGGTGCCGCGAAGCAGGTCGCCAGAGCCATCTTCTTTTCACTGACCATCATCATCGTCTCGTTCGTGCCGGTGTTCCTGCTCGAGGCGCAGGAAGGCCGGATGTTCAGGCCGCTGGCGTTTACCAAGACCTCGGCGATGGTGCTCGCCTCGCTCCTGTCGATCACGCTGGTGCCGGTGCTGATGACCATGTTCATCCGCGGTCGTCGGTTGAAGCCGGAGTCCGGGAATCCCATATCGCGCGTCTTCGCCTGGCTGTATGAACCGATCCTCCGTGCAGCGCTGCGCTTCAAATGGACCGCGCTCCTGCTGAATTTCGCGGTTGTGCCCCTGACGATTCCTCTGCTGTTCGTGATCGGCAGCGAGTTCATGCCCCCACTGTACGAGGGGTCGATGCTGTACATGCCGACATCGCCACCCGGGATGTCGATCACGGAAGCCACGCGGTTGCTCCAGGTGCAGGACAAGCTGCTGAAGCAGGTGCCTGAGGTGGAGCAGGTATTTGGAACCGTCGGCCGAGGGACGACACCGACAGACAACACGCCGATGGGCATGGTGAACACGACAGTCATGCTGAAGCCGCGAGACCAATGGCGAGATGGCATGACGTTCGAGAAGCTCCAAGCGGAAATGGATGCGTCGCTGCAGTTCCCAGGCTTCCCCAACGTCTGGACGCAGCCCATTCGCAACCGCCTGGACATGCTGCTCACCGGGATCAAGACACCGGTCGGCATCAAGATCTTCGGTGCGGACCTCAATGTCATCCAAGGGCTCGGGCAACAGGTGGAACGCATCCTCCAGCAGGTGCCCGGCACGAGGAGCGTGTACGCGGAACGGGTCTCGCAGGGCTATTTCACCGACATCCGCATCAATCGTCAGGCCATCGCCAGACACGGGCTGACAATCGAGGATGTCCAGGATGTCATTCAGTCTGGCCTCGGCGGGGAGAACATCACGCAGACGGTCGAGGGACGTGAACGTTATCCCGTCAACGTCCGCTACGCGCGTGCGTTTCGCGAGAGTGTCCCGGCGCTGCAGCGCATGCTCGTGAAAACACCGATGGGCGCGAGCATTCCGCTCGGTCAGCTGGCGGAGATTTCCATGACGACGGGACCGGCGATGGTGCGAGACGAAGACGCGCAGCTCGCCGGCTACGTGTACGTCGATACGGTTACCACCGACATCGGCGGATACGTGGACGCCGCGAAAGCGGCCATTGCCCGCGACTTGCAGCTGCCGACGGGATACACCCTGCAATGGACCGGGCAATATGAGTTCCAAGTGCGCGCGCGCGAGCGGCTGAAGGTGCTGGTCCCGCTTGTCTTCTTCATCATCTTCATGCTGCTGTACATGACGTTTCACTCTGCCTCGGAAGCCACGATCGTGATGCTCTCGGTCGTCTATGCGATGACCGGCGGCGTCATCCTGCAGTGGCTGCTCGGCTACAACTTCTCCGTCGCCGTGTGGGTCGGCTACATCGCGCTGTACGGCGTGGCCGTGCAGACCGGTGTCGTGATGGTCGTATATCTGCATGAAGCGCTCGACAAGCGGCTGCGGAAAGGTGGCGAGATTACTGAACGCGATGTGTTGCAGGCGACGATCCACGGTTCCGTGCTGCGGCTTCGACCGAAGCTGATGACCGTGACGGTCGTGATGGCGAGCCTGGTGCCGATCATGTGGAGCGCAGGCGTGGGTTCGGACGTGATGAAGCCGATTGCGGCGCCCATCATCGGCGGAATGATCACGTCGACGATTCACGTCCTGATCATTACGCCCGTGATCTTCTACATCATGAAGGTGCGGGCACTGCGCAAGGGGCGGTTGAAGGTATCCGGCATGGCGGTATAGCGACGCGGACCCGTAGGAACGCCCGCGCGATGGCCCAGGCAAATCCTCGCTGGCCTTCGACACGATTTACGCGGAAGGGCAGCGACGCCACGTCGAATCGCTGCCGGCCTACGCGCGTCAGTTCCTCGAGCAGATGGAGAAGCCGGCGTCGATCTGATCGACGGCCTGTCCTCCGCGATCTCCATCGAAAGTGCTGCGCCATACAGACGTATGCTATTGTTTATACAGACGGAGAGTAAATGGCCAAGGCAATTGAGACAAAACGACCCGCGACCGGCGCCCGGCAGCGCGGGTCGATCAGGCGAGCAGGCTGGGTCCGCAAGAACGTGCTCATGGATCAGCGAAAGCTCGACGTCGCTCGGCGCGCGTTGGGTGTTGACACAGAGACAGAGGCAATCGACCAGGCACTCGACTTCGTGGCATTCGGTGAGGAGCTCGCGAAAGGGTTCGCGGCTGTTCGCCGAAGCGGCGGTGTCGACGATGTCCTCGAGAGCCGGCGGAGAGCGTGAAGTACGCGCTCGACACGAACATCTTCATCGATGGCTTTCGCAGCGAGGACGCTCAGGCTGAGATTTTCGCCTTTCTGAATCGAGCCCTTCCCTTCACGTACTTGAGCGCAGTCGTGATGCAGGAACTCGCCGCTGGTGCGCGGACGACTGAAGCGGCTCGCGACCTGCAGCGAGGAGTATTCGACCCATTCGAACGGCGCCGGCGCGTTTTCGCGCCCTCCCCAACCGCTTTCGTCGAGAGCGGGCGCGCGCTCGCGGCTATCGCCGCTGGGGAGGGATGGCAGACTTTCGACGAAAACCCCTCGCTGCTCAATGATGCGCTGATAGCCGCGTCCTGCCGCGAGCAGGGGATCACGCTCATCACGAAGGACGGCGATTTCAAACGCCTCTCGCCCTTCGCTAAGGGCTTTCATTACGCCGCGCCCTGGCCGATGGCAACCGGCGCGCCTCGGTAACTATAATCCTGGCAAGCACCCCGATGCCTATCGGCTCCGCCGTTCACGCACGCACGCTGCCGCTCTGCGAAAGCCTGAACTTCCGCGAGTGGTCTGGCTACTACGCCGTCAGCGCCTACGAAGCGCACCACGAACACGAGTACAACGCGATCCGAAACGCCGCGGCGCTCATCGACGTGTCGCCGCTCTTCAAGTACCTGATCGCAGGACCCGACGCCGTGTCGCTCGTCGACCGCGTCATCACCAGAAATGCCCGCGCGATGGCTGTCGGCCAGGTGTACTACACGCCGTGGTGCGACGAGCGAGGCAAGGTCATCGACGATGGCACGGTGACGCGGCTGACGGAGGACACATTCCGCTGGACCGCCGCCGACCCGAGCCTGCGCTGGTTCACCGACAACGGGCTCGGGCTGAACGTGCGCATCGAGGACATCTCCGAGCGCGTCGCCGCACTCGCGTTGCAGGGCCCGACGTCGGCCGGCGCGCTCGCCGCGGCGCTGGAGGGCGGCGGCGGGATCCTGCAGGCCTTGAAGTACTTCCGCATGGCCCGCGGCACGATTGCCGGCGTGCCCGTCGAGATCTCGAGAACCGGGTACACCGGTGACCTCGGCTACGAAATCTGGATGCCCTGGGATCGCGCGGTCGACGTGTGGGACGGCCTGATGGCCGGCGGCCGCGCGTTCGGCATCCGCCCCGTGGGCATGCTCGCGCTCGACGTCGCGCGCGTCGAGGCCGGGCTCCTGCTCATCGACGTGGATTTTCACGGCTGCCGCAGGGCGCTCGTGGCGTCACAGACCTACTCGCCCTTCGAGATGGGGCTCGGTCGGCTCGTGCAACTCGACAAACGTTCGTTTGTCGGCCGCCAGGCGCTGGCCGATGAGCAGCGCCGCGGATCGCCGCGACGGATCGTCGGCCTCGACATCGGCTGGCCCGCCGTCGAGCGTGTGTACGAGGCGCTCGGAATGGCCCCCCAGATTCCCACCGCGGCCTCGCGCGTGGCGGTGCCCGTCTACTCACGAGATCGCCAGGTTGGCCGCGCGACGACGACCACCTGGTCCCCCGTGCTGAAAAAACTTCTCGCCCTGGCCACCATCGATCGGCCATACACCGCGGAAGGCACGGTGCTGGACTTTGAAATCACGGTCGAGGCCGTCCGCCATCGAGTGCCTGCCGCCGTGGTGAAGACCCCGTTCTTCTCGCCCCCGCGGAAGACCGACGTGCCGCCGCCCAGGTAGTGGTCAAACTTGACCACTACCCGCCCACGCTGACGTAATTTCGTGTCCTTATATAGCACACTATGGATTTGATCGGCGCAGGTTATGTACCTATAAACTATTGATATATATTGTCTTATATGATTATTACCGCGTGGCAATCTTATTGCGACTATATATGACATTATGGTTCACTACGGACAGGACTGCTTTCCGGTCCAACCGCTGCCTCCGACCTGCCCCAAGTGCGGGAGCCATCGGACGCAAGTGGTCGGCCGGTCCAACGACTCTCGAACCGTCATCATCCGTTGTAGCGCGTGTGGCGAACGATCGTCGGTCGTCGTTGGCGAGGACTCGACAAGCAGCGGCCACGCGCCGGTGGTCGGAGCGGCGGACTCAGAGACGGGCACCGAAGACCTGTTTCGCTGACAAACGCTGCCCACGCCCCTCACGCTTCAGCGTCCTCGAGCGAAACGGACCGTCGCATCGCCTCGATGGGCGCAAGCATCGGGTATTCGAGTAATCGGGTAATCTGGTCATTGGATCGCTTGATTGAGCAGTCAATCATCCAATCGATTACCCGATTCCCCAATTACCCGATTACCCGATTCCTGTGACGTCGCCGTCGTTGGGGCCGGTGCAGCCGGCCTGGCGACGGCAATCTTCGCTCGTCGTGTTCTTCCATCTCACTCGATCGTCGTCCTCGAGGGCGCGAAGAAACCCGGCGCCAAGATCCTCATCAGCGGCGGCGGGCGGTGCAACGTCACGAACAGCGAGGTGACGGACGCTGATTTCTGGGGTGGGCGCCGAACGATTGTGCGCCAGATCCTGCGAGCGCTTCCCGCGGCCGAAACAATCGCGTGGTTCCGTGAAATGGGCGTCCCACTGCACGAAGAAGCCGGCGGCAAGCTGTTTCCCAATACCAACCGCGCGCGCGATGTGGTCGATGCGCTCGTCGCCGGCGTGGCCGCAGCCGGCGTGCCGATCGTCGCCAACTGTCGAGTGCTCGAGGCGGTGCGCGAGGCAGGCGGCTTCCGCGTGACAACCTCTCGAGGCACGCTCGATGCCCGGGTGCTGGTTCTCGCGACGGGAGGACGCTCATTGCCCAAGTCGGGAAGCGACGGCGCGGGCTACGCCGTCGCCGAACACCTTGGGCACGGGATCGTCGCCACCACTCCCGGACTGGTGCCCTTCACGTTGGGCGGAAGCAACCCATACCATCAAGATCTGGCTGGAGTCTCGCACGACGTGGAGCTGACCATCTGGGCGCAGGATGCGGTGGCCATCCGCCTTCGTGGCGCGCTCCTCTGGACGCATTTCGGCATCAGCGGTCCCGTGGCGCTCGATGCATCGCGCCACTGGGCACGCGCGCGCCTGCTGGGACACGACACTCGCGTGACCGTGAATTTCTGTCCTGGTCAGTCCTTCGACGATCTGGATCGACGGTTGGCACGGCTCCCCCACGATCGACCGAAGGGATCGATTCACGGCACGATCGCGACGCTGGTCCCGGCGTCCGTGGCGACGCTCCTCCTCCGCGAAGTTGGCGTCGAGCCGTCGGGTGAGCTCTCGCATCTTTCTCGCGACCACCGACGCCGGATCGTCCACGCACTCACCGAGTGGACGCTGGAGGTGTCGGATACACGCGGGTACAACTACGCCGAGGTCACGGCCGGAGGCGTGGCGCTGACCGACATCGACCCGTCCACCATGCGGTCGCGCATCTGTCCTGGCCTGTATCTGGTGGGCGAGATTCTCGACGTGGACGGGCGAGTCGGCGGATTCAACTTCCAGTGGGCGTGGTCGAGCGCCTTCGTCGCAGCGCGCGGACTTTCAACCGACCGTCGTCTCTAGGACTTTGATTCCTTTGCCTTGGCCTTCGTGCCGCGTTTGCGAGATGCCTTGGCGGGCGCCGGCTCGCTGGTCGCCTGCAGGGCAACGAGCCGGGTCGAGAACGTGCGCCGCCCGTGCTCGTCGAAGTCGATGACGGTATGGTGTTCGTTGACTTCGACGAGCGTACCCGCCCCATAGGTGGGTTGCACGACGCGGTCGCCCTTGGTCCAGTTTTTCATTGAGGATTCCCGAACGAGTCCGATAGGTTACCAGCGGGGTTCGCGGCGTCCGCCGCCGCCGCCGCCACCGCGGTTGCCGCCGAAGCCGCCGCCCCCGCCAAACCCGCCCTCCGGCTTGGGTCTCGCTTCGTTCACGGTCAGGCTGCGGCCGCCCATCTGGTATTGATTGAGCTCCGAGGCCGCTTTCTGCGCTTCCTCGTCTGTGGCCATTTCGACAAACGCGAAGCCGCGGGCCCGGCCCGTCGCGGCGTCGCGCATGACGCGCACCGACTCGACGTTGCCCGCTTTGCTGAAGAGCTCCTGCAACTCGGCTTCGCCCGTGGTGTACGGAAGGTTCCCGACGTACAGCCTTCGACCCATAATCTCTCCTCTTTCCAAAGGGGCGTAGTCTATCAACCTATTGAAACGGGAAGCAAGTCAACGGCCGCCGGACGCCCGACGCGCGCTGACTCCTTGTGAAATAATTCGCACAGGTATGCCCCTACGCCTCGGTTCCGAGCGGCTGCTGGCCTCGTCCCGGCTGGACGGCGCCCGCGTCGGGGTGGTCGCCAACCCCGCCTCCGTCGACCACAGCTTCGCGCACATTGTCGACCGATTGGCCGACCGCCCTGGGACCCGGCTTGCCGCGATCTTCGGCCCGCAGCACGGTTTTCGGTCCGATGTGCAGGAAAACATGATCGAAACCGGGCACACGACCGACGAGCGGCGCCGCGTGCCCGTGTACTCGCTCTACAGCGAAACCCGCGAGCCGACATCCGACATGCTCGACGGCCTCGACCTGCTCGTGATCGACCTGCAGGACGTCGGCACGCGCATCTACACCTACATTTACACGATGGCGTACTGCCTGACGGCGGCCCGCCGGCACAAGGTGAGGGTCATCGTGTGCGATCGACCCAATCCGATCGGCGGGATCGAGGTTGAAGGACCGATGCTCGTGAAGGGTTTCGAGTCGTTTGTCGGCCTCTATCCGCTGCCGATGCGCCACGGCATGACGATTGGTGAGCTGGCGCGCCTGTTCAACGAGCACTTCGGTATCGGCGCGACATTGGACGTCGTCACCATGGAGGGGTGGCGCCGCGAGATGTACCACGACGACTCCGGCGCGAGTTGGGTCATGCCGTCGCCCAACATCCCGACGCTCGATTCGGCGATCGCGTACCCCGGCACGGTCCTTTTCGAAGGCACGAGCGTTTCCGAAGGTCGAGGCACGACGAGGCCGTTCGAGCTCGTGGGCGCGCCCGGTATCGTTTCGGAACCCTTCGCGGCCGATCTGAACGCGCGCCGGCTCCCTGGGGTCGTGTTTCGTCCGGCGGTGTTCGAGCCGACGTTCCACAAACACGCGAACACGGACTGCGGCGGCTGCCAAATTCACGTGACCGAGCGGGCAGCGTTCCGTCCGGTCCTCACGGGCGTGGCGCTCGTGGCGGCATTCCGAGCCGCCGACGCGGCGTTCCGCTGGCGCGAGCCGCCCTACGAGTACGAGACGGTGAAGCCACCCATCGACATCCTGGCCGGGTCGTCGGAGGTGCGGGAGCAGATCGAAGCGGGCGTGGCGGCAACCGAGATCGCAAAGTCGTGGGAGCCGGGCGTCAGGGAGTTCAATGCACTGCGGTCGAGATTCCTGATGTATCGATGACGGCATTGGATAATCCCGATTTCCCGACGCCACTTATCCCCGGGTCTTGGCAATCCCGGGCGTGGCCGCTTCCTGCGCGATCGACGGATCGACGTGGTGGTTCACGAGGTGCGTTCTGAGCAGCTCGAAGGCGTCGGTTGGCGTGTCGGCGTAGGTCAGGAGCGCAAGATCCTCCTCGGCGATGGCGCCCCACTCGACCATCGGCTTCAGATCGAACACGTCGTTCCAGTAATCGCGTCCGTACAGCACGATCTCGATCTTTTTCGACAGCTTGTCGGTCTGCACGAGCGTGAGGATCTCGAACAGCTCGTCGAGCGTACCGAAGCCGCCCGGAAAGATGACGAGCGCTTTGGCGAGGTAGGCGAACCAGAACTTGCGCATGAAGAAATAATGGAACTCGAAGTGGAGCCCATCGGTGATGTAGGGATTGGCGCCTTGCTCGAAGGGCAACCGGATGTTGAGTCCGATGGTCTTGCCGCCGGCTTCCCGCGCCCCGCGATTGGCGGCCTCCATGATGCCGGGGCCGCCGCCCGATGTCACCACGAACCGATGGTTCTCCCCCGGCAGCGTCCGGCTCCAGGTCGTGAGCAGACGGGCCAGCTCGCGCGCCTCTTCGTAGTACCGCGCCCACTCGACCGCCTTGCGCGATCGGTTCAATTCCTCCTGGTAATGCTCGTCGGCGGTCTGGATGCCTCGGGCGCGCAGGGTCCGGAGCGCGCGCGTCGCGCGTTCGCGGCTGTCCACGCGCGCCGACCCGAAGAACACGACGGTGTCCTGGATCCGTTGGTCCTTGAACCTGCGAAGCGGCTCGAGATACTCAGCGAGAATGCGGATTGGGCGCGCTTCGCCGCTCTCGAGAAATTCTGGGAACAAGTATGCCAGCGGCTGCTGCGTCATGACGAACGCCACTTTATCAGATGTTATGATGGCAGCCGATTGGAGCCGAAGTGACCATCCCCCGCCCGCTCGCAGCCACGATCGGCCTGGCGTGCCTCGCCGCCGCGACGACAACGCTCGGCGTCGGCGCTCAGCAGACGCTGGTGACGCCGGCGACGCCAGCCATCCATGCGCAGGCACTTCGCCGGCTACTCGTACGAAATGTCATGGTGATCTACGGCAGCGGGCGCCCCCCGTTCGGTCCGGCCGACGTCGTCGTCGAGGACGGCCGCATCGCGTACATCGGCGTGCCGAGCTCGCCAACGGCGCGCCCGGCCGATGCCGTCGATGCCGTCATCGATGGCACCGGCAAGTACGTCATGCCCGGCATCGTGAACACGCACATGCACTGGCACGAGGAGCGCCAGCCCGGCGTGCCCCAGCCGATTCAGTACGAGCGCAACCTCTATCTTGCGGCCGGCGTCACCACGGCGCGCGAACTGGGTGGTGAGTTCGACAAGTCCAAGCGGTGGCAGCTCGAAAGCGACGCGCACACGATTGTGTCGCCCAGGATCCTCGTGTACCCCGTCGTGAGCAAGGGCCGCACGGGCAGCGCGGCCGAAATCCGCGCCTGGATCCGCGACGTCAAGGGGCGGGGCGCCGACGGATTGAAGATCATCGCGATGGATCGCGACCAGCTGGAAGCGACGCTCGCCGAAGCGCACGCCCTCGGCCTGCGGACCACCGCGCACATCGGCGTCGAAGAGACGACGGCGAAGGACTACGTCGAGCTCGGTGTCGACGCTGTCGAGCATTTCTACGGCATTGCCGAGGCGGCGCTGGACGGCAGGCAGAAGCTGCCGCCCGACACGAACTACAGCAACGAGGTCCAGCGTTTTGCGTACGCAGGACAGTTGTGGGCGCAGGCCGACCGCCGGAAGCTCAGTCAGATGATCGACCTGATGGTCGAACGCCACGTCGGCTGGAGCCCGACCCTCTCGATCTACGAGGCGAGCCGTGACGTCACGCGCGCGCAGAACCTGCCCTGGTTCAAGGACTATCTGCACCCGTCGATGGAGGCGTTCTTCAGGCCGTCGGTCGACAACCACGGATCGTTTTTCTTCGGCTGGACCAGCACGCAAGAAGCCCGGTGGAGGCAGAACTACCGGATCTGGATGGACACGCTGCACGAGTTTGGCGCGAAAGGCGGCCTCATCACGACGGGCGACGATGCGGGCTATATCTACTCGCTCTATGGCTTTGGGATCGCACGCGAGCTCGAGCTGCACGAGGAAGCGGGCTTCCAGCCGCTGGAAGTGATCGAACACGCGACCTGGAATGGTGCACGGATGATCGGCATGGACGACCGGCTCGGAAAAGTTCGCGAAGGCTTCATCGCGGATCTGCTCGTCGTCAACGGCAACCCGCTCGAGAACCTCAGGCTGCTCAACCCTTACGGCGCCGACGTCATGGAGGTGAACGGCAGGACCGTGCCAAACGTCACGCAGCTAGGACCCGACGACCGCGTGCGGGTGTCGCACGCAGGAGGCATCGAGTGGACCATCAAGGACGGCATTCCGTACCACGTGCCCACGCTGCTCAGGGAAGTCCGCGATATGGTGGCCGCAGTGCGCCGGGCCCGATCGACGACACCGTAGTGCAGATTTCCTCCAAGTCAACAGTCGACAGTCAACAGTCGATCGTTCGCGCGGCGGTCAACTGTCAACCGTTGACTGTGAACTGATAACCGATGCGGAAAGCTGAGAGCTGATAGCCGACTATGCGATCTTCGACGACGGCGCCAGAGGTCAACGTTTCGGTGGTGATCAAGTGCGCGCCGGGCCGCATTCTGAAAGCGTTCTTCGACGCCGATGCGCTGGGCGCCTGGTGGCAGGCCGCGCACTCGGTGACGACGCCGCGCGCGCTCGGGCCGTACGCCATCGAGTGGGCACCGACCGACTTTCACGATGCGGTGATCGGGCGTCTCGGCGGGGTGTTTCGCGGCACCGTCGTGCAGTTCGACCCTGGCCGGGGGTTTTTCCTGGCCGACGTGTTCTATCTGCCGCCAGACGGCGAGCCGATCGGGCCGATGGCGCTCGAGGTCATCCTCACGCCCGTCGCCACGGCCCCGGCCGCCGATGGGGCGGTGACGGGTGACGGCCCAGTCGAAGTGCGGATGGTGCAGACCGGCTTCGAAGAAGGCGCACGGTGGCGGCGCTATTACGAAGTGGTGGGTACCGGGCTCGAGCGTGCACTTCATTCCCTGAAGATGCTGCTCGAAAAGTAGGCCGGACTGGTCCTCGGAGAACAATCATGCCGTTTCTGCTCCTCCTGCTCGCACTCCTCGCCGGCCAGGCCTCTCACGATCAGGCCGCCCGCGGCCCCGCGACGCTCATGGCCGGTCTCGGCAACACGCATCACGCGATCGCCACCAAGAGCGAGGACGCCCAGAAGTTCTTCGATCAGGGCTTGACGTTTGTGTATGCATTCAACCACGACGAAGCCGTCCGCTCGTTCCGGCGCGCCGCTCTGCTCGATCCATCCTCGCCGATGCCTCTCTGGGGCATCGCGCTGGCGCTCGGTCCAAACATCAACCTCGACGTCGACCCGGCCCGGGAGAAGGACGCGCACGACACCGCGCAACGGGCGCTGACGCTCGCGGCGACGGCGCCGGCGGCAGAGCGCGCCTACGTCGAGGCGATCGTCAAGCGTTATTCGAACGATCCCCAGGCGGATCTGAAAGCGCTGGCGGTCCAGTACAAGGACGCGATGCGCGATCTCGTCCGGCGGTATCCGGACGATCTCGACGCCGCCACGCTGTACGCCGAGAGCCTGATGGACCTGCGTCCCTGGCAGCTCTGGTCGAACGACGGTACGGCGGCCGAAGGGACGCTGGAGATCGTGGACGTGCTCGAGTCGGTGTTGAAGCGCAGCCCGAGCCACGTGGGCGCCAACCACTACTACATCCACGCCGTCGAAGCGTCGTACACGCCGGAGCGGGCGCTCGCCAGCGCCAAACGCCTCGAGACGCTGGTGCCGGCCGCGGGTCACCTCGTCCACATGCCGGCGCATATCCACATGCGGACCGGCAACTACGCCGGGGCCGTCGCGGCCAACGCCAAGGCGGCAGAGATCGATCGCCAGTACATCGCCGACACGAACGCGAGCGGCGTGTATCCGGCGATGTACTACAACCACAATCTGGATTTTCTGGCGTCGGCGGCGATGATGACGGGCCAGTTCGCGGAGGCCAGCAAGGCGGCCGATGACATGGTGAAGAACGTCACCGAGGGGCTGGCCGACATGCCGATGCTCGAGCCCTTCGCGGCAAAGAAAATGTGGGTGTTCCTGCGGTTCGCGAAGTGGGACGAGGCCCTGGCGCTGCCGCTGCCCGATCCACAGTTCACGATCCTGTCGGTCGTCGCACGGTTCGGCCGGACGGTGGCGTTCGCAAAAAAGGGATCGCAAGCCGAAGCGATGAAGGAGCGTCAGGCGTACACCGCCGCCAAGAAGGCCCTTCCGGCCGACACACCGTGGCTCTACAACACCGCCGGCACGATGACCGCCGTGATGGACGCCGTGCTCGACGCACGTCTCGCGACCGACATCAACCGCGCGATCGCCGCGTGGCGACGCGCGGTTGCCGCCGAGGACGCCCTGAGCTACGACGAACCGTCGGACTGGTTCTATCCCGTGCGCGAGTCGCTCGGGGCCACGCTCTTCCAGGCGAGGCTCCCCAACGAGGCGCGTCGGGTCTTCCGCGACGACCTCGAACGCAACCCAGGCAACCCGCGCTCGCTGTACGGATTGTTCCTGGTGTTCCGATCGTTTTCGCGGGACGAGCCCGATACGCTCATCACCGCACGGCAATTCTCGGACGCGTGGGTGCACGCCGACGTGCAGCTGAACATCGCTGACTACTAAGAGAACGTTTCTGCGATCTCTGCATGCTCCTCGGTTTTCGTCGTCGGTCAATTTCGCGACGCTCTGTTGATTATGGGCCAAATCGTTCCTGACGCTGTTGAGCGCTATCTGAGCGCGCTCAACCATCTTGCCGATCCGGTGCTGAAGCAGATTGCCGAGGACGGCGCTCTGGAGGATCTGCCGCTCGTCGATGCAGAGGTTGGTGCCCTCCTGCGCGTACTGGCCGTTTCGATCGGCGCGGTCCGGATCCTCGAAATCGGGACCGCCATCGGCTACTCGGGCATCTGGCTCGCCGGCGCGCTGCCAAGGGGCGGCTTGCTGCTGACGATAGAGATGAACGCGGATCGGGCCGCGGTCGCGCGCGAGAACTTTTCCAGGGCCGGCGTTGCCGACCGGGCGAACGTGATGGTGGGGGATGCCTCGCGGCTGCTGGCGAAAGTCGCGGGACCCTTTGATCTCATCTTTCAGGACGGCGACAAGAAAATGTACGTCCCGCTGCTCGATCGCCTGGTCGAGCTCTTGCGGCCGGGCGGTCTGCTGGTGACCGACAACGTGCTCTGGGACGGCGAGGTCGTGCCGGGCTTCGTGCACGGCAAGACGCGCGATGCGGCCGACACGGCGGCCATCGCCGATTACAATGAGCGGCTCAACGCCCACCCGCAGCTCATGACGGCCATCGTCCCGCTGCGCGACGGCGTTGCCATCTCGGTGAGAAAACCCGCCCTATGACCATCGACGTCTGGCTCCAGGCGGTCGTCGCCGACGCGCACCGGCGGGGCCTGCCCGATCTCGCCGCGCTCCTCGAAAGTCTTGCCAGGTCGACCGCGGCGCTTCGGCGGGCGGATTTCGCCGACCGGGCCGATGTTCCACCTCCGCCGGCGTCAGGGCCTGGAAAAGAATGACCATCGCCGAGTTCGGACGGCAGCTGCGCGCAGGCGAGACGAGCGCGGCCGAGGTCACCGAGGCGTGTCTGCGGCGTATCGAGGCCGATAACCCACGACTGAACGCGTTCATCTTGGTCGCAGCCGACGAGGCGCGACGCCAGGCGCGACACGCGGACGCCGAACTGGCCGCCGGCCGAGACCACGGCCCGCTCCACGGCGTGCCCGTATCGGTCAAGGATCTCTTCGACATTCGCGGCACCGCCACGACCGCGGCCTCGCGCGTACGCGACGGCCACGTCGCGACGGCCGACGCGCCGGCCATCACGCACTTGCGGCACGCCGGCGCCGTGTTCATCGGCAAGACCAACCTGCACGAGTTCGCCTTTGGCACGACGAACGAAGATTCGGCGTTCGGTCCGGCTCGCAACCCGCACGATCCCGCGCGGTCGCCCGGCGGCTCGAGCGGAGGCTCGGCGGCCAGCGTCGCTGCGGGCATGGCGCTCGCCGCGCTTGGCACCGACACGGGCGGATCGATTCGCATTCCCGCGGCGGCCTGCGGCGTCGTCGGACTGAAACCCACGTTCGGCGAGGTGTCGACCGACGGCGTCCTTCCGCTCTCGCGCACGCTCGACCATGTCGGGCCGCTGGCCCCGAGCGTGACCGACGCGTGGCACATGTATCACGCGCTCGTGGGACGACCGGCCACGCGTCCGTTGTCTGCCGCGCCAGCCTCGAGTCTGCGGATCGGCGTGCCTCGAAAGTACTTCTGCGAGGTGCTCGACGACGATGTACGGGAGCGCTTCGAGAGAGCGATCGAGACTCTGCGGCGCGCGGGAGCGCGGGTCGACGAGGTCGGCATTCAACACGCCGACGCGATCGCGCCGACCTACCTGCACATTGTGCTGAGCGACGCGGCGGCGTACCACGCCGCGACGCTCGAATCCATGCCGGAACGGTACACGCAGCCGGTGCGTCTGCGGTTGGAAATGGGCCGCTACATCCTGGCCGAGGACTACGTGCGCGCACTGTCGGGCCGCGAGACGCTTCGGCGCGAAGTCGACGCGGCGCTCTTGGGGCGCGACGCAATCGTCCTGCCGACGCTGCCGATTCCAGCGCCGCCGTTGGGCGCGAGCGTGGTCCGCGCGGGATCGAGCGAGGAGCCGGTGCGCACCCTGATGCTGCGCCTCACCCAGGTGTTCAACCTCACCGGACACCCGGCCCTGTCGCTTCCGTGCGGGAACACGCCGGCGGGCCTGCCGTGCGGGCTGCAGCTGGCCGGCGCACGGGGTCAGACCGATGCGCTGCTGAGCGTCGCCCTGGCCGCCGAGCACGCAATTTGCTGAGATGTGCCACGAATTTTCGCAAGGTGTGCTGCGTTCAACCCTCTACCAGTGGTAGCGCTTTTCGGACGCGGACGACGCCAAGGCGTCACACATCGATGCCGATGGCCCGCATGAGCGCCAGCGCGTTGCTGCGCTCGACCACGCCGGCCCGCAGGCGATAGTCGAAAACGATGTGCTGATCGACGAGTTGGTCCTCGAAGTGGACGTTTGCCGCTCGCGGGCCAAGCGCCGCGACGAGCTCCGCGAGCGCCAGGTCGTGGGTGGTGACCAATCCGATGGCTCCAGCGGCCACGAGTGCGCCGACGATCGCCTCGGCCCCAATCCGCCGATCGTACGAATTGGTGCCGTGAAGAATCTCGTCGAGCAGGAACAACACGGGCGTCCGACCGCGCGAGAGCTCGACGATCGAACCGATTCGCAGGATCTCCGCGTAGAACCTCGAATAGCCTTCCTGCAGCGAATCGACGACGTGCAGGGTCGCTCCGATGGCGAGTGGCGTCAACGTCATCGCGGTGGCGCGCACGGGCGCGCCGGCGAGCGCCAGCACGACGTTGACGCCGACAGCGCGAAGCAGTGTGCTCTTGCCCGACATGTTGGAGCCGCTGACCAGATACACATGCGGCGCTGCCCCGCCGACCCGTAGGTCGTTCCGGACCGCAGAAGCGTCGGGCAGCAGCGGATGCGCGAGGCCGTCGGCCCAGATGAGAGCGTCGAGAGCGCCGAGAGCGCCGTGTTCGCGCACGGTCGGAAACGGATCCGCGGGATGTTCGTACGCGTAGGTCGCGATCGACGAGACGGCCTCGAGCTCCCCGATGGCCTCGAGCCAGCCTGCCAGATGGCCGCCGTGTGCCGCATGCCACCGATCGATGGCGACGGCGAGCTGGCCGTCGGCGAGCAGCGGCGTCGCGATCACACGAACGAACGGGTTGTGCTGTGTCTGATTCAACAGGGAGACGAGCGTCTCGAGCCGTGAGATGCGCCTCGACGGCGGCTCGCCGTCCACGACGAGCCGTTCGCGGACTCGCGCGAGCCAGGGCGCGGCAAACGTGGCGCCTTCCACCTTCTCGAGCAGCTCGCGGAAGATCGCGAGGTCGTCGGAGGCCGCATCGACGCCGTGGATGACCTCGGCCACCCGCCGCCGCCAGTGCCAGGCGACCGCGACATCGACCGCGATCGCAGCCGCCGCGGCCGATCCAGGCACGCGCCCCACGAACGCCAGCATGAGCATGACGGACGTGAGGACGCCGACCACCAGAAAGGCGATCCCGGCCCCACGCTGCAGGCCGACCGAGGAACGTGCCGCCCACTGACCAAGCGCGCTCGTCCGGCCGACATGTGCTTCGGCGGCCACCGACGCCAGCGTCTCGCGGAAGACAATCTCCCCCGCCAGCTCCCTGACGGCGGCCTGACGCGCGCCGACTTCCGCGATCGGCGCCGGACCGAGCAGCCAGCCGGCAAGTGCATCCTCGCCGGCCTCGGTTCTCGCGATACTCAGCAGTTGGAAGAGCGACCCCCGGCCAAACAGATCCAGATCGCGCGCGTATTTGTGGTCGTCGAGAAAGCGGGCGCCGTCGGGACCCGATCCGGCCCATCGTCCACCAATCCGGTCGAGACCCCGCTCGTAGAAACGCCGCGCCCGCGCGAAGCGCTCGTGACCGCCGAGCACACGCGCGTGAGTGACGACGAGCACGAGAAACGCGGCGGCCGGCGCGATCAACCAAGCTGGCGAGATGGCGCCGCTTCCCAACGACAGCCAGAGGCACGCCGCCATTGCCGCCGCGACGGCCAGCCGCGCGTTGGCGATGAGCTCGTGGCGGCGTTCGCCACGCCGGATGGCGTCGCTCGCGCGCTTGATGCGACGGCTGTACTCGGAACCGGGATCAGTCACGCGCGAGCAGCTCTCGCGCGATGGCCACGTAGCCGTCGACGGCGCGGCCAAGCTCCGCAAGCTCGATGAATTCATCCGCCGTGTGGGCCGCGTGGACCGAGCCAGGGCCAAACAGCAGCGGCTGGCCCCAGCGATCGAGAAATGGGATGTCGGTGGTGTACGGAAACACCGCCGCGTCGATGCCAGGCACCGTCGCCAGGCTGACCGGCGGCACCTCGAGGACATGCTCAATATCGACGCGGCGCTCGATCGAGCGGATGGCGCGGCGTACGTCAGCCGCGTCACCAACGGTGCGAAACATGACTTCGGCTTCAGCCGATGGCGACACGACGTTTGGTGCGACACCGCCGCTCATCAAGCCGACGGAGTAGTGCGTCCGGCCGAGAATCGCGTCCACCGGCAACTCGATCGATCGCAACTCGACCAGGGCGTCAATCAGCTTGTCGATCGCCGACTCGCCGAGCTCCGGAAACGAGGAGTGTGCGGCACGCCCCGCGGCCCGCAGACGGAGCCTGTACGCGCCGCGTGTGGCGATGCCCAGACGATTGTCGGTCGGCTCACCGTCCACGAGAAACCGGCAACCGTTGGCGGCGACATTCGCGGCCTGCGCGCCGTCGCTGCCGCGCTCCTCGCCAACGACGAACAACAGGCCCACGCGGGTCTCGCCCTCGCGCCGGAGCCGATCGACCGCCGCCACTTGCGCGGCCAGAATGCCTTTCGCATCGCACGACCCACGGCCGTAAATGCGATCGCGCTCGATTCTGCTCGCGAAAAATGGCGGGACACAGTCGTAATGGGTGGAGAGCACGACGCGTGCCGGCTGGCCAGACGACACGATCAGGTTGAAGCGCGAGTCGTCCACCCGCTGCTCGGTGACGGAGAAGCCGAGGTCGGTCAGATAGCGCGACAGCCAGCGTCCAGCCTCGCCCTCGCGGCCCGTCGTCGAGTCGATGTCGACGAGCGCCCTGGTGACGCCAACCAGGTCCACGCGCGCCGAGGCTACCGAATCCACGCTTCGAGCTCCGTGCGCGTGTCGGTGCGCGAGTCGCGATATTTGATGATTACGGGCGTGGCGAGCGAAAGCCTCCACTCGGGGCCCTTTCCGACGGTCACCGCGCGCGCGCCGGGGACGACGACGGCCCCTTCCGGGATGACGAGCGGCCGTTCGGCGGTCGGCCTGATCACTTCGCCGCGCACCAGGTCGTACACCGGCGTCGATCCGGTCAGGACCGTGCCGGCCGCGAGAACAGCCCGCGCTTTGATCACGGCGCCTTCATAGATGCCGGTGTTGCCTCCGATCAGGGCTTCGTCTTCGATGATGACCGGAAGCGCGCCGACCGGCTCGATCACTCCACCGATCTGCGCGCCGGCGCTCACGTGCACGCGGGCGCCCACCTGAGCGCACGATCCGACGAGCGCGTGCGAGTCGATGAGCGACTGCTCGCCGACATACGCGCCGATGTTGATGTACATCGGCGGCATGCAGATCACGCCTCGCGCCACGAACGCGCCGTCGCGAATCGCCGAACCGCCGGGCACGATGCGCACGCCCGCCGCCAGACCGGGCTTCTTGAGCGGAAGCGTGTCCTTGTCGTAGAAGGGCACGCGGCCGTGGTCCATCGACGCGTCCACGATGTCGCCGAACCTGAAACCGAGCAGAATGCCTTGCTTGACCCACGTGTTCACGCGCCAGCCTGCCGGGCTCGCCGGATCCGGTTCGGCCGCGCGAACGCTTCCGGCCGACAACTCGGCCCGGAGCCGCGTGAACGCATCGCGCGCCGCGCCGCGGTCGGCCGAGGCGCCGGCGGCTGCGAGTTGAGTGATCTCGTCCTCGAGCATGAAATTCTTCATTTCCTCAGACAAACGCTCCCGTCAGCAAGTCGAGACTCTTCAACACCGTCAGAATCTTCTCCCTCGATTCTGCCTTCGGCGGGCACATCGGCAGCCGGTACGCCTCGTCGAGCAGGCCCATGGCCGCCATCGCGGCCTTCACCGGCACGGGATTCGACTCGATGAAGTTCACCTGCATGAGCGGCAGCATCCGCCGGTGCACGGCGCGTGCAGCGGCGAAATCACCGCGCTCGGCGGCCTCGACCATCCGCACCATCTCGGCGGGGACCTCATTCGACGCCACCGAGATGACGCCGCGTCCGCCAATCGCCATCAGCGGCAACGTAATCGCATCGTCCCCAGACAAGACGAGGAATCGGTCGGGCACCGCGTTGCACACCTCGCACATCTGCGTGATGTTGCCGGAGGCTTCCTTCACGCCCGCGATATTCGGGATGGCGGCGAGCCTGGCGAGCGTCGCTGGCTCGACGTTCACCCCAGTTCGGCCCGGTACGTTGTAGACGATGATCGGCAGCGGCGTGCTGTCGGCAATCGCGCGGAAATGCTGGTACAGCCCCTCCTGCGTCGGCTTGTTGTAATAGGGCGTGACCGACAGAAGGCCGCTCGCGCCCGCCTTTCGCATCTCGCCGGCGAGGTGAATGATCGCCTTCGTGTCGTAGCCGCCCGCGCCCGCAAGCACCGGCGCCGTTCCGGCGGCCTCGTCGACAAGGATCTCGACGATGCGGAGGCGCTCGGCCAGCGATAGCGTGGGGTTCTCGCCCGTCGTTCCGCACGGCGCGAGAAAGTGGATGCCCGCGTCGATCTGCCGGCGCGCGAGCCGGCGGACCGCCCGCTCATCGAGGTCGCCAGACGCGGTAAACGGCGTCACGAGCGCCGTACCGACTCCGGTGAAACTCGTCCTCATCGCGGCACCTCAATCAGCTATCGAATCTCAGCTGTCAGCTCTCTCAGAGCCCGCTCAGCAATCGCTGTCGTGTCCGCCTTTAGAGGTGGACTTTCATGGTCCGGCTGAAGCCGGACACTACAAACCTGCGATTTCTTGACACGCTCTCAGTTTCCAAATCCTCAAATTCTCAGATCCTCAAATCCTCAAATCCTCAGATCCTCAAGTCCTCAGATCCTCAAATCCTCAAATCCTCAAATTCGACCTCTCAGGCTATTCCCAGCACATCGTGCATGGTGAACCAGCCGCGCCGGCCCCTGACCCACCTGGCCGCCTGGAGCGCTCCCCGCGCGAACACGCTGCGATCGCGGGCGGTATGCGAAAGCGTAATCGATTCGGCCGGGCCATCGAAACCTATCGTATGGGTGCCGGGCATGTGTCCGGCGCGCGTCGACGCGACGTCGATCGGCCGCGAATAGCCCGCCTCTTCCATGGCGCGTTTCAGGAGCAAGGCGGTACCTGACGGCGCGTCCTTCTTCATGATGTGATGCGCTTCGTGAAGCCATGCCCCGAAGTCGGCCTGCGACGAGGCCAGGGCCGCCGCACGAGCCACGATGGCCTCGAACATCACGACGCCCGCCGAGAAATTCGGGGCAGCCACCACGCCGATACCCGCCTGCTCGGCCGCCGCCCGCAGCGCCGGCTCTTGCGAGGCCCAGCCGGTCGTCCCGACGACCACGTTCAGGCCGAGCCGCGCGAGCACGGGCAGGTTCACGGCAACCGCGTCCGGCAGCGAGAAGTCGATGGCGACATCGGCGGCGCCCTTCCAACGGGCATCGTCGATATCGCCGGAGTGCGACGGCGACAACGGGTCGACGATGCCGGCGACTTCGCAGTCGTACTGTCCCGCCAGCTGGCCCACCAGCTGTCCCATCCGACCGTAGCCGACGAGCAGGATCTTCATCAGTCGATCGCTACCACGACGTTCAGCGTGAAAATACGAATTAGGAATCTTAGTGCTTTTTGTCAAAAGAGCGCCGCATGCAAGCGGTTCATCGCCTCCGGCACGTCCGCGTTGCGCAGCACAAACGTGATGTTACGCCTCGACGCCGCCTGCGACACGAGTCGCAGCGGAATGTTCGCGAGTGCCGTCACCGCTCGGGCGAAAAGCGCGGGATCGGCCCGCAGGTTCTCGCCGACGGCGCAGATGATCGCCATGTCGGGCTCGCGGCTGACCTCCGCGAAATTCCGGAGATTGCTCACGACATCATCGAGCCGGCGCGGGTTGTCGACCGTGACCGAGACGCTCACCTCCGACGTGGTGACGACATCCACCGACGTCTTGAAGCGCTCGAACACCTCGAACAACCGTCGCAGAAAGCCGTGCGCCATCAGCATCCGCGTGGACGTGATGTCGACGACCGTCACGCCGCGCTTGCACGCGAGCGCCGTCAGCGCCGGCCCGCCGGTGCGGCCTTCGGCGGTGATGATCGTGCCGGCCACCTCGGGCCGGCGCGAATTGAGAATCCGGACGGGGATGTTCTTGGCCACCGCCGGCAGGATCGTGCTCGGATGGAGAACTTTCGCGCCGAAGTACGCGAGCTCGGACGCTTCGGCGAACGACAACTGCGGCACCAGCCGGGCCTCGGCCACCACGCGCGGGTCGGCGGTGAGCATCCCGTCGACGTCCGTCCAGATCTGAATCTCGTCGACGTCCAGACACGCGCCGAAGATGGCGGCCGAGTAGTCCGACCCGCCGCGTCCGAGCGTCGTCGTGACCCCGCTCGACGTGGCGCCGATGAATCCGGCGGTGATTGGCACCTGTCCCGCGGCCACTCGTGCACCAAGCTCCGCGCGCGCGCGAACACACGTCGCGTCCATGTCGGGCCCGGCTGCCGTGTGCTCGGCATCGGTCACCAGCACGCGGCGCGCGTCCACCCAGACCGCCGGCACGCCCTGGGCCGCGAACGCCGCGGCCACCATCCGGCTGCTCGCGAGCTCGCCCATCGCCACGAGCGCGTCGTGCGCGCGCGGCGTCACCTCGCCCTTCGCCGCGTGCTTTCGTACGGCGGCGGTCTCGGCGGAAAAGTCCTCGGTGAGCCGCGCGGTCAGCGCCGCCAGCGCGTCGCCGCCGACGAGCGATCGCGCGACGCCGAGGTGGCGCTCGAGCAAGTCATTCATCGTTCTCGCGGCGCCGTCCGCGTCACCGATCCCGGCGAGCCGTCCCGTTTCGATCAGGCGGTCGGTGACCTTCGACATCGCCGACACGACCACCACCGGCAGCCTGGCGTTCGGATTGGCCGCGATTTGGTGGCGGACAATGGAGATCACGCGGTTCATCGCCTCGGCGTCGGCCACCGAGGTCCCGCCAAACTTCATGATGACGTTCACAGCAGGCCCTCGCGGTGCATCAGCTCGGCGTTCAGAATCGCGGCGCCAGCCGCTCCGCGAATCGTGTTGTGCCCGAGCGCCACGAACTTGTAGTCGAAGAGTGGACAAGGCCGCAGCCTTCCGATGGTCACCACCATGCCGCCGTCGCGATTGGCGTCGAGCAGCGGCTGCGGCCGGTTCACGTCGGTGAGGTACACGATCGGACGCGGCGGCGCGGACGGCAGGCCCAGATCCTGGGGACGGCCCGTGAACGACCTCCACGCGTCGATCACCGCCTCGGCCGGCGGCTTCTCGTGCAGGCCGACCGACATCGACGCCGTGTGGCCGTTCTGGACCGGCACCCGCGTGGTGGTCGCGCTGACCTTGACGGGATGCAGCTCGACGCGCGCCTTCGATCGCGACAGCGATCCCAGAATCTTGTTCGACTCGCTTTCGACCTTTTCTTCTTCGCCGCCGATCTGCGGAATGATGTTGCCGAGAATGTCCCACGACGGCACGCCGGGATATCCGGCGCCCGAAATCGCCTGCAGCGTCGTCACCATGGCGGTCTGAAGTCCAAACTGCCTGAGCGGCGCCAGCGCCATGGCAATGACCACCGTGGCGCAATTCGGGTTCGTCACGATGCGGCCTTTCCATCCGCGCTCGGCGCCCTGCGCCTCGAGGAGCGCCAGATGGTCCGCGTTCACCTCGGGGATGAGCAGCGGCACGTCGGGCTCCATCCGGTAATTGCGCGAGTTGCTCACGATGATGTGGCCCGCCTGCGCGAAGGCGCCTTCGATCTCGCCGGCGACCGACGAGTCGAGTCCCGAAAACACCAGCTTGGGCGCGTGGCCGGGTGCCGCCGTCTCGACCACCTTCGTCGCCACCGCGTCCGGCAGGTGGCTCGGCAGGCGCCACGCGGCCGCGTCCTTGAACGCCTTGCCTTCGGATCGCTGGCTGGCGCCAAGCCATTCGACCGTGAACCACGGATGGTTCGCGAGAAGGGCGATGAACTGTTGGCCGACCATACCGGTCGCGCCGAGAATGCCGACGGGAATTGATGACATAGACAGATACCAAAAAAAATGCCGACGCGGGGGAACCGTGTCGGCAAGGTCAGCGCGCTCGAAAAATATCTTGACGTCTTAGCGGTCGCGCACAACTCCTCCGACACCTCTTGCAGCGGTGACCCGCTTTCGCGTGCACTTTCGAGTGTCGGACGTCATGTGAATCATGTGGCTCGATGCCGCTCCACTTGGACGAGCCGGACGCCGAGTATAGCATGAAGCAGGAATGCTACAAGCCTTCTTCCATGCCTGGGAACGGCGGCTCGCGTCCGTCACCACCGATCGCGTGGTGCGCCCTTTTGAATGGGGCCTCGAGTGGCTGGACAACTCGCCGAACATCGCCACAGCGGCAAGGCCCGAGGACATCATCTCCAATTGGGTCGCGCGCGTCATGGCCGACAGCGACGCGTTCTTCACGCCGCCGCCCACGACCGACTACACACTCGGTCCCGCGTCGGCCGGACGCGATCGGTTGCTGACGTTTCCCTCGGCGCTCGACACGCCGCACCCCGAGAACAACACCGTCTACGCCCGGCTGTTCCCGGCTCGAACCGCCAACGGGCGCCGTCCGAGAGCGGCGGTCATCGTCCTGCCTCAATGGAACGCCGATCCAGGCGGGCACGTGGGCCTGAGCCGCCTGCTGGCGATGAATGGGATGGCGGCGTTGCGCATGAGCCTCCCGTATCACGATCGGCGGATGCCGCCCCATCTCCACCGCGCCGACTACATCGTGAGCGCAAACGTCGCGCGCACCCTGCAGGTGTGCCGCCAGGCGGTGCTCGACGCACGCCGTGCGATCGCGTGGCTGGCTGGCCAAGGCTACGATCGCATCGGCATCCTCGGCACGAGCCTGGGATCGTGCCTCGCGCTCCTGACGACGGCGCACGAACCGCTCTTGAACGCGCAGGCGCTGAACCACATTTCGCCGTATTTCGCCGACGTCGTCTGGCGCGGCCTGTCCACGCGCCACGTGCGCGAAGGCCTCGACGGCCACATCGAGCTCGAGCTGCTGCGCGCGCTTTGGAAACCCATCAGCCCGCGCTGGTATCTCGAGCGCGTGCGCAACCGGCAGTCGTTGCTGGTCTACGCGCGCTACGACCTGACGTTCCCGGTCGATCTGTCGGAGGATCTCGTGCGCGAATTCCGCGAGCACGGTATTCCGCACGAAGTGTCGGTCCTCGGCTGCGGGCATTACAGCTCGGGCAAGGCGCCCTTCAAGTTCATCGACGGCTGGATTCTGACTCGGTTTCTGCGGCGGGCGCTTCTGGCCCGCTGACGCGAATCGGCTCCTTATTTCCCGAACCAGCGCGTGAACAGCGCGCGCCGATCGAGCTTGCCGTCGGGCGGCTTCGGCGCCGGGCCTGCCATCTGATCGAGCCGGTCGGCGGCTACGCCGAGACTGCTGTACGCGGTGAGTTGATCGCGTGAATCGACCGAAATCTGATTCAGCAGACGGCGCATCTCTTCGTACGGCAGCGGCTTGTTGATCCACTTGTCGCGGAACATCAGGCACCGCCGCTGCTCGGCGGACGCGTTGCTGGCGATCTGGCGCAGGGTGTCCAGATGCCCGCGTGAAGGGCCCCCTGGGAGCTCGTCGGCCACGCGCTCGAGATTGGCGGCCACCTGCTCGAACAGATCGAGGAAGAAATCGATGTACTCGACCACCGCCTTCGGGCTTTCGAGGAGCGCCCACTGCCCTTCGACCTGCTGCCTGGACACGCGCAGAAGCTCGATCGTGTCCAGGGTGTCGCGGCGCGATCGCCGGACGTCCTCGAGCACGGGATCCACGGGGGTAGACGTCTCGTCCATTACAGATACTTCAGCAGACCCTGGAGGGCTTCGAACAGGACCTGCGCAAGATTGCGAATGAATGGCGACACGTTGCCGTCGTTCACGGCCGTGGCGACGGTGACCGGGTTGGTGAGAAACAGCCAGATCGTCGCCACCGCCAGCACGACGCTGACGACAACGACCGCGCCAAACACGCTCAAGCCGACCCGCTGGAGACGCATCAGACCTCGAGCACGATCTTGCCGAAGTGACGGGAGGCTTCGAGCCGCTGCTGGGCGGCGGCGGCCTCGGCCAGCGGGAACGTCCGGTCGACGACCGGCTTCAGCTGGCCGGTGAAGAAAAACCTCGCGGCCCGCAACAGCTCGCCCTTCGTGCCCATATAGGATCCCATAATCGTGAGCTGCCTGGCGAACACCGCACGCAGGTCCAGTGCAGCGTCCCAGCCGGTTGTCGCGCCGCAGGTCACGAGCCGTCCGCCGCGTGCCAGCGATCGAACGGCTCCTGGCCAGGTGGCGGTGCCCACGTGCTCGACGACGACGTCGACGCCGCGGCCGTCCGTGAGCCGTTTGATCTCCTCGGAGATGTTCTGTTTGTGATGATGGATCACGTCGACTGCGCCGAGCGACCGGGCGCGATCGAGCTTCTCCTCGGATCCGGCCGTCGCAAACACACGCGCGCCGCGCAGACGCGCGACCTGTACGGCGGCCTGCCCCACGCCGCTGCCCGCCGCGAGCACCAGCACGTCTTCTCCGGCCTCGAGCTCGGCGCGCGTCATCAGCATGTGCCACGCGGTGAGAAACGTCAGAGGGAAAGCGGCCGCGTGCACGAAATCGATCTCGTCTGGAATGGACACGAGGTTCTGGATGGGCACTTTGACGAGCTCGGCGTAGCCGCCCGCGTGGTTGCGGTAGCCGAGCACTTCGTAGCGCGGGCACTCGTTGTCCTTGGCCGACAGACAGGCCGCGCACCGCCCGCAGCTCACGCCGGGCTGCAGCATGACGCGCCGGCCGGGCGACATGTCGCGTGCGGTCGTCGACACCACTTCACCGGCGACGTCGCTGCCCGAGATGTGCGGCATCGGAATCGTCACGCGCTCGAGCCCGCGCCGCGCCCAGAGATCGAGATGGTTGAGCGCGCACGCCCGCACGCGAACCACCGCCTCGCCTTCGGCGAGCTGCGGTTCGGGCGCGTCCTCGAGGCGCAACACCTCCGGCCCGCCGTGTTGGTGAAATCGGACTGCCTTCACTCCTGACCTTCAGGCGTAGACTAACAGAAGGCTTCGAGCGGGATGAGCACCGGTTCACCAAGACCAAGGTGTGCGAGGTCGCCCCCGATTCGCTCGAAATCGCCGACGACGAGCGTGGTCAGCCGGTCCGGCTCCAGATGCCGCGCGGCCACCGTCGTGACCTCGTCGGCGGTCACGCACTCGACGCGCGGCACGAACTCGGCGAAGTAGTCGTCCGGCAAATCGTAGAGCGCCAGCTGCATCAGCGCCCGTGCCACCTGCTCGGCGGTCTCGAAATTGCGCGCGTAGCCGCGCGTCAATCCTGCGACGGCCAGCGACATCTCGGCCGGCGTCGGCGGACGAGGTCCGCGGATCGCGGCAATTTCCGCAAGCGATTCCTCGACGGCACGAGCGGTCGCGGCCGTGTCCACGCTGCCGTACAGCGCGAAGGGCCCAGGCAACCGGCGGAAATCGAATCCCGTGAATGCGCCGTACGTGAAGCCTTTGTCCTCGCGCAGATTCAGGTTGACGCGACTCACGAACAGGCCGCCGAGCACCGCGTTCGCCACGAGGAGGGCGTGGTAATCGGGTGTGTGTCGGGACGCGGCGACATGGCCGATGCGCAGCTCCGACTGCGGCGCGCCGGCACGGGCCACGACATTGACGCGCGCCGGCACCGGCATGTCGGCGGGTGGCGCCACATCGCGGGCGGGCGCGCCGATCCATCCGGAAAAGGCGCCGGCGGCCACGCGGCGCATCATGTCGTGCTCGCACTCGCCCACCGCGACCAGCGTCGCGTCCGAAGGCCGAAGCGTCTCCGCGTGAAAGGCCCGCACGTCGTCGACCGTCAGGGCCGACAGCGTCCGCTCATTGCCGAGCGGCGTGTGCCCGTAGGGATGACTGCCGTAGAGGAGCCGGACGAACGCGCGATCGGCCACGGCCCCGGCGACGTCGCGGAGCTGTTTCAAGCGATGGAGCCGCAGCTGGCGCACGCGGAGGAAGTCGGATTCGAGGAGCGCTGGCCGGGCCGCCATGTCGGCCACGATGCCGAGCGCCGGCTCGACGAAACGGCTGAGCGCGCTCACCGACAGCACCGTCGCGTCGGGACCGATGTCGGAGTCGAGCCGCGTGCCAACGCGCGCGAGCGCTTCGTGCATCTCAATGGCCGACCGGCCGCCGCTGCCCTCGTCGAGCATGTCGAGGGCGATCGCCGCCAGCCCCTCCTTGCCAGGCGGATCGGCGGCCGAGCCGCGGCGAACGAGCAGCATCATCGCCACCACGGGCACCCCCGGGTGGCGGACGGTCCAGACACGCAGGCCGTTATCGAGCGACGATTTCTCGATGGCGGGAAACCGGAAGGGACGAGCCGCGCCGACCTCGGGCAGGCGCAAGCGGCTGACGTTCGGCGCGCCGCGCGGTGGCGTCACGACACCACGGCCCCAGCCGAGCCGGCGAGCGCGAGATCGACGCGGCCTCGCGGCACGACCGAGAGCGCGACCCGTCTGTTGTGGTTCAGGAACCGCCGCACCCGATCCATCAGCGAGTCTCTGGTCGCCTCCTGGTACCGCGCCAGATCGCGGTCGAAGAACGCCGGATCGCCCACGAACGTGTTGTAGGCGTTCAGCTGATCGGATTTGCCACCGAAGCCGCCGACGGTTTGCAGCCGAAACGCGAACTGCGTTTCGGCCTGCACGCGGGCGCGCTCGAGCTCATCGTCGGTCGGCCCTTCCTCGGCGAGCCGCGCCACCTCCTCGACCATCGCGCGCTCGAGCTCCGAGAGCGCGTGGCCCGGCGCCGCCGTCGCCGCCAGCTGCAGGAAGCCGGCGATCTCGCGGGAGTTCTGGGCCGCCGACACGTCGGTCGCGATCTGCTGCTCGAACACCAGACGGCGATACAGACGCGACGTCTTGCCGTTGGCCAGCATGTCGGCCGCGAGATCGAGATCGGCGTCGCCGTCGGCGAACATGGGCGGTGTCAGCCACGACACGTACACGCGTGGCAGCTCGACTCGATCCTCGAGCAACAGCCGCGTCTCGGACGAGAGCGTGGGGTTGGCCGGTGTCACCGGGCCCACGCGAGGTCCCGGCGGCAGATCGTCGAAATAGGCCCGCACCAGCTCGAGGGCCTCGGCCGAGTCGATGTCGCCTGCCAGCGCCAGCGACGCGTTCGCCGGGTGATAGTACGTGCTGAAGAACTGTCGCACATCGTCCAGTTTGGCCGCGCGCAGATCGGCGACATCGCCGATGGTCGTCCAATGATACGGGTGATCCGGAGGGAAGAGCGCCGCGACCATCGCCATCGGCGCAAGCCCGTAGGGACGGTTCTCGTAGTTCTGGCGCCGCTCGTTGAGCACCACGTCGCGCTGGTTGGTGAACTTGGCGTCGGTCAGCGCGGGGAGCAGGAATCCCATGCGATCGGACTCCATCCAGAGCGCCAGCTCGAGCGCATTCGACGGCACGACTTCCCAGTAGTTGGTGCGATCCGCGTTGGTCGAGCCGTTGAGCGACGCGCCCGCGCCCTGGAGCGGCGGAAAGTAGCCTTTGTCGTGATGCTCCGACCCTTCGAACATCAGGTGCTCGAAGAGGTGGGCGAAGCCAGTGCGTCCGGGCTGCTCGTTCTTGGATCCGACGTGATACCAGACGTTCACCGCCACGATCGGACAGTCGCGGTCCTCGTGCAGCAGCACATCGAGCCCGTTCGCCAGCGTGTGCTTGGTGAACGGGATGTTCATCGCACGACGGTGAGAGGAATCGTGGGAATCTTCTTGTAGCTGGCGATCGACACCTGCGCCGCCGTCCGCTCCGCGGCGAAGATGAAGGCTTTGGCCGCGGGCGAGCCCGGCTCGCTGATGAGCAGGGGCACGCCGGTGTCGCTGCCTTCGCGAATCGGCTGGTAGATCGGAATCCTGCCGATAAACGGCACGCCCAGCTCGGCCGCCATCTGCTCGCCGCCGCCGTGGCCGAAGATGTCCGCCTCGTGGCCGCAGTGCGGGCACTCGAAGTGGCTCATGTTCTCGATGATGCCGAGCGGCGGGATGTTCAGCTTCTTGTACATCGCAATCGCGCGGCGGCTGTCGGCAAGCGACACCTGCTGCGGCGTCGTCACGACGATGGCGCCGGCCACGGGGACCGTCTGACTCAGGCTGAGCGCGATGTCTCCCGTGCCGGGCGGCAGATCGACCACGAGGTAATCGAGATCGGTCCAAGCCACTTCTCGAAAGAACTGCTGCAGCGCGCCATGGAGCATCGGCCCTCGCCAGATGATCGGCGCATCGTCCTTCGTGAGGAAGCCCATCGAGATCACCTGGAGGCCGTATTTCTCCGCCGGAACGATCTTCTTGCCGTCGGTCGTGAGCTCGGTCTTGAGGCCGAGCATGATCGGCACGTTCGGGCCGTAGATGTCGGCATCGATGATGCCGACCTTGCCGCCAGCCTTCGAGAGCGCGATCGCGAGGTTGACCGCGACCGTCGTCTTGCCGACGCCGCCCTTGCCGGCGCCGACCGCGATGACGTTTTTCACGCCCGGCACGCTCTGCCGTGCACCGTCGGCGTTGACCGCCGAGCGGACGTTGGCGGTCATCTCGACGTCGACGGCGGAGACGCCAGGCACGTGCAGCACCGCCGTGCGGGCCTGATCGCGCAACTGGTCCTTCACGGGACAGGCGGGCGTCGTCAGCTCGATGGTGAACGACACCTGGCCACCCGAGATCTTCACGTTCTTCACGAACCCGAGGCTGACGATGTCCCGATGAAGATCGGGATCGGTGACGACCTTCAGCGCCTCGAGGACGGAGTGCTGGTCTAACGCCATAGTGAAAGCTTAGCGCGGAATGGCGAATTTCAGATCTCA